>LKMJ01001642.1_pt1 | contig 19999 bp, 23 predicted proteins | sample 643391 | NCBI WGS metagenome assembly LKMJ01 (sample SAMN04112250, study PRJNA286221) | soda lake metagenome | biome: soda lake; feature: Kulunda Steppe; material: water; isolation source: sample PL-Br10 brine of Picturesque Lake | place: Russia: Kulunda steppe | collected 2010-07 | reverse complement strand
TGGAACGGGCTGCCGTTTCGACCCCCTTCGCAGCTACTGGTCGAGATGTGACGTGTCCCCAGAAAAATCCAGTGTCCAGCCATCACCCTGGCGTTCGATCCGGGTAAGTCCACAGAGTGGCGCAGCAGCCTGCTCCGCAGAGCCAGTCAGTCCCTGGACGACACCACCGATTGTGAGACCGTGGCCGACGAGTAACACTGTCCCCGCCTCTCTGTCAGCAATTTTCCGGGTCGTGTCGCCGACACGCGCCATCGCAACGTCGTGGCTCTCGGGAAACTCGGGAATGACGAGTGGGTCGTGATCCAGCCGGAGCGGGTCGAACCACTCCGCAAGCGTTGCAGGCGGGACTGTCTCCGGCTCGCTATCGAACCACTCCGCGTTGCGGTGTTCACCAAGTCCCGGTTCGAGCACGAACTCCATATCGATCTCATTGCAGACCTCCTCTGCAGTCTCAACAGCGCGGAGAAACGGCGAGGCGTAGACGGCGTCGATGTCGACAGTAGACTCGACAAATCGGCGTCCGACACGCCACGCTGCCCACCGCCCCAGTTCAGTCAGCGGTGGATCGTGGACTCGTTCTGCGTGCGCTTCCCAGTTGGGATCGACGCTGTCCTGTCGTTGCCCATGACGAACGGCCCAGACAACATCAGTCATGGACAGAAACAGTGCCGCTAACAGTATAAACGGTCGGAATCTGGCAACAGACAACTGGATACTAGTAGCAAGAGATCGAATTCGTGAATATGGACGAAATCGAGATCGCACTCGACTGGACACCGAACACCAACCACACGGGGATCTTTCTCGCGCAGGCGGAGGGATACTACGAGCGTGCTGATCTCTCGGTGACCATCCGATCGCCAGGCGATGACGACTACGAACAGACGCCGGCCAAACGTGTCGCAACCGGAAAGGCAACCGTGGCAATTGCGCCCTCCGAAAGTGCGATTAGCTACCACACACACCCTGACTACGACTCTCTGACCGCAATCGCCGCAGTCTGCCAGCAAGATACGAGCGCGATTGTCACACTCGGTGACAGCGAGATCGAACGCCCAGCAGATCTCGACGGCAAAACCTATGCCTCCTACGACGCCCGGTTCGAGGATCACATCGTCGAACAGCTCGTCCGGAACGACGGGGGCGAGGGAGATATCGAGATCAGTACGCCGCCAAAGCTCGGGATCTGGAACACACTGTTGGAGGGTGCTGCCGACGCAACCTGGGTGTTCATGCCCTGGGAAGGACTGCTAGCAAAGCGTGACGGAATCGATCTGACGGCGTTTTATCTCGACGACTACGGCGTCCCGTACGGATACACACCGATCATGCTTGCCCGCCCGGAGACGATCGACGAGCAGGGAGAGACGCTGTCGCGGTTTCTGGACGCAACCGGGGATGGCTACCAGTTCGCTACGGAGAATCCGGACGAAGCGGCCGCGATCCTCTCTGAGACTGCGGATGGCCCGGATCCACTCGACGACAGGGAGTTTCTCGAAGCAAGCCAGCGAGCGCTCGCACCGAACTATCTGACAGCAGATGGAGCATGGGGAGTCATGGACAACGAACGCTGGGCGGAGTTCGTCACCTGGCTCGCCGACGAAGCCATCCTAACAACGATCGATGGCGACCACATTCCAGCAACAGAGATCGATGTCGAACAACTCTACACGAACAGCCTGCTCGAAGACACCAGCTAAAACGGCCGCGGCACCAGGTGTTGTCACCGGGAAACAGTTACCCTCAAAAAGCGTTTCAGGCTACGTCCAGTCGCAAGACTGCACGACGTTGTCGGTAGCTACCGACGGCCCTCAGTCGCCTCGTCGTCGAGGCTATCAGCGTAGATGACGCCGCGCTCACCGTCGAGCGTAATCACCCGTCCGTCCTCGACCTCGTCGGGAACGGCTGCGTTGCTGATCATCGGAATATCGAGTTCGCGCGCGACGATCGCTGCGTATCCAGTCATTCCCTCGTGGGCATCGATCAGCCCGGCGATCTTCGAGAGGTTACCCGTAAACTCGCCTTCGAACGTTTTCGGGACTGCGACGATCGAACCGTCGGGCACCGCAGAGAGATCGCCGTCAGTCACGTGGTGAAGCGGGCCAGTAGCGAATCCGGAGACGACCGATCGACCCGAGACCAGCCGCTCGGAGGCGACGTGGACTTTCAGCATATCTGCAGTGTCGTAGCCACCGTGGTCGGTCATCATCCCCGAGAGAACGACGACCGTATCACCGCTTTCGGCGACATCAACGTCGAGAGCAGACTGTACGGCGTTGCGGATGAGCGTATCCGTGTTCTTCTCGTAGCTCACCGTGCGGGGAATGATCCCCCACGAGAGGGTCAGCTGTCGTTTCACGCTCTCTCTCGGAGTTGTTGCGACGATTGGAAGATTCGGCCGGTACTTCGAAGCCTTGCGTGCTGTGTAGCCGGACTCACTCGCAACCACGATCGCGCTCGCGCCAGTGTCGCGTGCCAGAAATCGCCCGGACCGAGCCAGCGCGTCAGTTCGCGCCTCGCCTGCCGGTGGCACTCGCTGTTCGAGCGTCTCGGCGTACTCCTCGCTCTGTTCGACGTCGCGGACGATCCGATCCATCGTATCGACCACTTCTGCCGGGTGATCACCGATCGCGGTCTCACCGGAAAGCATGACTGCATCGGTTCCATCAAGCACTGCGTTCGCCACGTCGGATGCTTCGGCACGGGTCGGTCGACGCCGGTGGATCATCGAATCGAGCATCTCGGTCGCCGTAATGACCGGCACGCCAGCAGCCTGGCACTTCCGGATCGCCCGCTTCTGGATCATCGGCACGTCCTCAAGCGGAATTTCGACGCCAAGATCACCGCGTGCGACCATGATACCATCGGCAGCCCCGATGATCTCATCCAGGTTTTCGACTGCCTCGACACGCTCGATCTTCGCGATGATCGGCATACTCGCGCCGCGATCTTCTAACTCCGAGCCGATCTCGATGATGTCTTCGCCGCTGCTGACGAAGCTTGCCGCGACAAAATCTACTTCCTTTTCGGCAGCGACATCCATCTCCTGTTTGTCTTTCTCGGTGACTGGTGGCAGCCCGAGATCGACACCAGGAACGTTGACGCCAGATCGGCCGCCGAGATCGCCTCCAGTCTCGATCCGGGCGTGAACCACCCCTTCGGAGACGCTCGTTACCGTTGCTTCGAGGCGTCCATCGTCGAGCAGGATCGTATCGCCAGCCGTTGCAGCCGAGATCTCTTCGGTAACACCGATCTGATCGGTGGTCGTTTCGCCCCCCTCGACGAACGTCACCTCATCGCCCGCCGAGAACGTGGTGTCTGTCTCTGTCTGGGCCGTTCGTACCTCCGGTCCTGGCATATCGTGCATGATACCGATCGGCATCTCGAGTTCGTCGTCGACCGCGCGGATGCGGTCGATTAGCTCGCGGCGCTCGTCCGGGGAGCCGTGGCTTGCGTTGAGCCGCGCCACCGACATACCCTGTTCGGCAAGCGCCGCAATTGACTCGCTATCGTCAGAAGCAGGCCCGATCGTACAGACGATCTTTGCACGTCGATTCACTGTGTACCCTCCAAGGTCTTTCGAACGCTCATATGAAGGCTGACTATCCCAAGTATAAAGAAAGTTTGTAGCTCCGGCCGAGGAGTTCGAACCGAAAGACGGTGTTCGTCCGTAAGTGTCAGCTAATGCTGCCGGTTCCTGTGAATGTACCCACATCCGGGTTCGCCGAAGTCTCGAAAAGCGTTTTTGTAAGGGGACGGAAGAGACAGTATGCTCCGTTACATCGGGCTGTTGTTGTTGATCCCACTGCTCGATGCCATCCTGCTGGTCGTCTTCGGCTGGTATTTTGGCTGGCAGATCATGGTACTCGTGGTCGTACTGACAGCCCTGCTTGGCCTGTTGTTCGTGCGTGCCGAAAGCCGGCACACACTCGCGAAGATACAACGGAAGGCAGCGAAGGGTGAGCCACCGACGAACGAACTCATCGACGGCGCGCTGTTGCTCGTCGCGGGCGCGTTCTTGCTCACACCCGGGCTCGTCACGGATCTCATCGGGCTGTTGTTTGTGGTTCCGCTAACGCGGTATCCGATCCGGTGGGCGCTCAAAAAGTACGTCCTCGTCCCCTACGCCGACAAGAAAACTGGCGGATTCGTTACAGGCAATGTCTACGTCGGCGGCTTCCCAGACGAGGATCGCTTCGGTGGTGGGAAACCAGACTCGGGTGGACCAGATAACCCGGACGGTGGTGGATTCAACAACGCACAGGATGTCGAGTTTGACGAGGTTGAAGACCGGGACCGATAACAGGGCACCGGAACCCATCAGATTGCTGTCCCGTGGTGCGGTGTCGCACGATCTCACTGGAAAAAAGAAACCCTTAACAGGCACTGCCGGATACACCCTGATGCAGCATGGGCCGATAGCTCAGTTAGGTTGAGCGCTCGGCTGATAACCGGGAGGTCCGCGGTTCAAATCCGCGTCGGCCCACTCCCTCTTTTTACTCCCTCGGGTGCGCGACGCGCACCCCTCGGTCGCAAAAACGCGGAGAAAAAATACCTTCACGCTCGCTACGCTCGCGTGAAGTGAACCGCGGCGCAAGCGCCGCGGACGTTTACAAAAGAAAACGAGAGACGTACAGCAGATGGGACAGAGTGAGTTCGAAGTCTGGAAAAACCCTGATTTCCGGAGAAACGATATTTCTCGGTAGCGCTGCGAGACCCCGACGGCTCGTCATTTTGCTTTGAGGGGAAACCAACGGATACTGACAGCACAGAGATGGCAAACACTGCGGGTTCAGCCGTTGGGAGCTGACGCCCTAGCTGGTGAACGTATCAATCACCCGCCCCAGATTGAGTCAACGAGTTTCGGTTGTTCGTCTGTCCATCCGTCTCGCGATACTGGACAACGAGTTCAATACCTTCTGCACCACATTCGATACGCACGTTTTGAAGATCGGTGTCGTACTCTGTCGTATGTCGCCCCATCTTGTCCAGCCGCAGACGGGTACTCACCAGCCCACTCTCCTCCAAGGAATCGAGTTTTCGGTAGACTGTTGACTGTGCAACGTCACAGCACTCGCTCAACTCCGTTGCCGACATCGGTGACTGCTGCAACTGTTGGAGAATACACCGACAGTCCCCATCTTCAAACGTTTCTAACACTGTTTCCACGGACTCCTCCTCAACAATCCGTCTCGAATGACTGGTCGTGTTGTACATTGCTGGCTACGATTCTACTACGGCATTGGTGTCACCGGCCATCAGACTCTGTTTGGCACGGACCAATCTATTATATACCGTTATGAGATACTCACAGCATATCATGTGACAACCCCCTCGGTAGAAGAACAGAGACGTTCCTACCGGAGATCGGCACTCGATGGCTTCTCTACGGGCAACCCAACAGTATTCCCCCACTCGACCCAGGAGCCGTAGTAGTAGCGCACTCGCTCGTAATCGAGAAGTTCGTGTAAGGCAAACCACGTCAATGCAGCGCGTTCACCCACCCGACAGTACAGGATACTCTCTTTATCTCCTGAAAGCAGTTCACTGTAGTGAGACACCAGTCGGTCGTGTGGATGGAAGCGGTGATCTGGTTGGAGCAACCGCTGGCAGGGGATATTTATTGCACTCGGAATGTGTCCACCACGCTGGACGCCTTCGTTCCAACCAGGCGGAGCGATAATCTCACCACGATACTCCGGTGGTGCACGGACATCGACGAGACAGGCGTCCGTTTCGATTGCATCTCGAACCGCCTCTCGACTCGCTCGCATCGACCGATCAGGTGTCGGGACTGGATACGTCTCTCGGGACACCGAGGGAGTTGCTGTCGTCTGCGGACGGTCCTCACTCTCCCAGTACTGCCGGCCACCGTCGAGAAGACGGAGATCACGGTGTCCGTAGTACCGGAAAATCCAGTACGCCTGTGCGGCAAACCAGTTGTAGAAATCGCCGTAGAACACAATCGTTGTCTCCGTGGTACAGCCAAGCGATTCGAGCAGCGCTGCAAACTCCGCCGGTGACAGGATATCGAACGTCTCCATATCACGGAGGTCACTCTGCCAGTCGATCGTGAATGCTCCCGGAATGGTGGTCTCGTACTCCTGAATGCTTACGTCGATCAACCGGTACGCTGGATCATCAGCAGCGAATGCATCGAGTCGCTCTTCGACCCACGCTGCAGAGACCAGCGGTGTGTCGGACTGTCGTGTCACGATAGTTCACCTGCCCCATCAGTTTTTGGCAGGCCCGCAAGCTCGGGTGTCGTATCCGTCGCAAACGATTTCGCAAGCGTCGATTCCGCACGGCGGAGACGATAGGAAAGCGTCGATTCCGCACAGTTGAGTTCGTCTGCCAACGCTTCGATGGTCGTCTGCCGAGGTGTTTCGTAATAGCCGTGTCGGACAGCTCTCACAAGTGCCTGCCGCTGTTCTGGTGGGAGGTTCTCCTCGGCGAACAGCTCGAACCGGCGGTCGGAGGCTTCGCCAACGTGGTCGAACACGAATCGGATCTCGGGTCGCCGAGACATCTGCAATGCGTCGTAGAACAGGCCGATGTGTTCTTCGTCTTCCATCATCACAGTCCAGGATTCAGTCTGATTCTCACGGGTCAACTCGAAGAGAACATCGGTGCCAAGATACTCCGTTGTAAGTGTCTCTACCGTTTCACAGTCTGCAAGGTTCGACACGTGATAATATACTTCGCAACTGTCTCCACTTCGACTCAGCAGTTCGATACTGTACTCCCCACGACAGGCAGTCTCGGTCAGCCGCTCCGCAGCGAGGACGGTCTGTATTCGCTCCTCGTCGATCGTCGCGATCGCATCCGGTGTCCCTGTCAAACGCTCGATTCGCCAGAACTCGTCGGTCCCAAGACTGCCACCGACTGCTCTGGACGCCACTGAGTAATCCGGAACCCCCTGACGAATCGGCGCCGGACAGTCTTCGTATATAAGATCAAAAACGAACTCCCGCATTGGAGAGCCCTACGATACTGGAAAATAAGTAGGTTCGGATCGGTACGGTCTGAGGCAGTCACACTTCCGTTTCCTCTCTGTGAGTGTCACGTCTTTTCAAACACAAGCGCATAATGGTACGGTGGAAGATCGACCTGCTGTGTTTGTGTGAGGTCCGTTGTCTCTGAGACGATAGTTTTTGTCTCAGTGGGCGAGAGACGAAAATCTGTTGGCGGGCCTCGTGGCTCTCCCGCAATCACTGTATCCGCTTTGGGGAGATCCTGCCAGTTGATGATAATAAGCCGACCGCTCTCTGCAAGAACGGTAGTAACTTCTTCGAGAAATGCTACGTGGTCTTCGACGCCATGGAACGTGTTCGCGATGAGTGCAACATCGACGGGAGCAGAGATAAACGCAGAAAGTGAGCGAGCATCGCCGTGGACTGGAACGATGGTCTCGATCTGTTGCTGACTGGCAAGCGATTCAACTTCCGCAAGCAGCGATGCGTCGAGATCAAGCGCGTACACAGTGCCAGGAGCAACAATTCGGGCAGCGGGAAGGGTAAAGTACCCGTTGCCACTCCCGATTTCAACGAGGCTATCTCCCGTCGAAAGTCCGACCTGGCGGAGTGTCTCCCCAGGTGTTGGCCACAGTTTCCCCCACCAGTCCCAGTCCGGCTGTCTCGTATTCTGAAACCGTTCCATACAGCGTAGCAATAGACCGTCGTGTATAAATTGTGTTTGACTGCCAGTACGACGGTTGACTGTGGCCGTTCTGGATGAGTTACTGATAGTGATTGCTGTAGTGGTTTGTAACAAAGCAGCGAAAACGAGGCTGTTTCAGTCGGTCCTGCTCTCAATATGTTGCTGTTTCCGACCAGTCACCGCCCAATGACAGACAGACAGACTGTGCAGCTCACTCAGAACGCTCGTCGTTTGTTGGGAGGACGATCACCAAAACGAGCATCGTGAGGACGAACACAGCGGTTCCGATGTCATAGTTCCCACCAAGCGTCGAAAGCAACACGCCAGAACTACCCACGACACCACCAACGGCCCCAAGAATCGGAAGGAGACAGCCAACACAGCTGAACACGCCGGCAATGCCAGCGACTGCGCCACGAGAGCTTGCTGCGACTGCCGCACCGATGGCGTAGGCAAGCGACAGGTAGCCGACGAGTTTGAACGGAATAACCGCTCCCTGGAGGAGGCTGGTGCTGTAGAGGAGGGTTGGCCCCCAGCCAGGCGAACTCCAGGCGATGCTCGCTTCCGCGCCGTGGGCGTGGTGACCGAGCAGCTGGTGGCCGGGCCAGATCATGCCGACGATCACCGCGATCAGCAGGAAGTAACCGCCGGCGACCGCAAGTGCAAACGGCGAGTTGCGGACACTCGGACCGTGTCGCCACAGGATCGCAACGACGTAGACACTCACCGTGATCCAGACGACAGGATACAGCGTTTCTCGAAGCGAGACAACCTCGACGTTTCTCGTCCCGACATAGGCAAGGATGGCAATGCACTGGAGAACCATCGCGGTAACCGCGAGCAACGCCTCACGGCTCGTCGAGTACGAAACAGCGCGAGCGATTCCACGAGAGTGGGCTGATGTTGACATTGTTACAGTACTGCAACGACGATACCAACAGCGGTGAGGATCGGTGCCAGGAGAGTCGCACCCGGACCGAACAGGCCGCCGTCAGCGATGATCGAGGCAATCGGAAGGATGTAGGTGAGCAAGATGAGGACGAATGCGATCGAGGTCCACAGCTTGAGATTGTCGAGCACTGCGGGGGCGTGCTCCGGGCCAGAAAGCGCTGGTGGGATGGTGTCTTCTGTCGCCGCCGCCCGGTCGCCGATCGGCAGCCAGGACAGGATGACGTGTGCAAAAAACAACACGAGCGAGAGCGTGAGAATGATCCCACCGGCAGCGATCTGCAACTGGAGTTCGTTGACCGATCCGAACGCTGTCGTGTACTCGAACTGGCTGTAGGATGGATCGGCAGTCCGCCGGGGGACGCCAGCAAGCCCAGCCCGGTGCATCGCGTTGCCCATCAACACCATCCCCGCAAACCAGGTGAGTACCTGGGCGAGGCCGAGACGGCGGCTGAATATCTCCCGACCGGTGATAATCGGCAGGAACCAGTACGTTGCAGCCATGAACGTCAGCGCAACCGCGGTACCGACTGTCAGATGGAAGTGACCGACCACCCACAGCGTGTTGTGGACGAGATAGTTGATGTTCATACCGGCGTTGATCATCCCCGAGAAGCCAGCCGCGGCGAACATCAGGCCGGCCAGCGCCATCCCAGTAAAGGCCGGGTTGTACCACGGCAACGCAGTAAGCCAGCCGAAGTAGCCAGTCCCACCGCGCTGGCGAGCGCCGTGTTCTAAGCTTGCGACCACCGTAAAGGCAGTCAACAGGCTCGGCAACAACAGGAACATCGTGTTGCTCATCGCCAGGAACTTGAACCCTTCCGCGATACCGGGGTCGAGATACTGGTGATGAATCCCGGTTGGCACCGAGAGCACCAGAAACAAAACGAAGACGACCCGCGCGAGTGGATCACTGAACAGCCGGCCACCGGCGAGTTTCGGGAGGATGACGTACCACAGCATGTACACCGGCATCAGCCAGAAGTAGACGACCGGGTGGCCGAAAAACCAGAACAGCGTCCGCGTCAAAAGCGAGTTTACACTGTCGAACATCCCCAGTGACCACGGGAGCAAAAAGAAGACGACAGAGATCGCGATACCCGTCGTCGCAAGATACCACATGAGCATCGTCGTCAACACCATAAACGTCCGAAGTGGCGTCCGTTCCCCTGGGTGTTCTTGTTTCCAGTTCCACCACGACCGGAACCAGTCGACGCCGGCGATCCAGGTGCCGATAATAAAGGTTGCAAGCCCCATGTAGAACAGCGGATGGGCCTCGAGCGGTGCATAGAACGTAAAGAGCACGTCCGCATCGACATCAGCCAGTGCGCCGCTATCAGAGAACCCACCGATGATTGCGATGGCAGAGAGCGCGGAGCCGAGTGCCATCAGCCCGTACCAGAGCCTTGTCAGGCGGATATCCTCCACGGGCCGTTCGAGGCTGTCAGTCACCGCCCACTGGAAGAATCCAACGAGAAAAAAGATGGTAAACAGAATGACCATTGCCACGCCATGCAGTGTGAGGACAGTGTAGTACTCGGAATTGCTGATAAGCGAGTCGTAGACGCCGGTCCGGTGAAGCGTCTGAATGAGGCCCATCAGCCCGCCGATCGCGAGTGCGAGAAATGAACTCGCGAGTGCAGCCCGGACGATGAATGCCTCTTCAGGGTACTCCGTGGCGAACACTGCCATGGTCACTCACCCCCCTCCCATTCGTCTTCGGAAAGGACGTGTAGTTGTCCCTCCATATCTTCATGACCTGCGCCACAGAACTCGTTACAGACTACGCCATACTCCTCACGGTCACCGTCGACCTCGTCGAACTCGATCGTTATCTCGGCAACCTGTCCGGGGATGACCATCGTGTTGACGTTGGTATCGATAACCTGGAGACCGTGTATCACATCAGGCGAGGTAACGTACATCGTCACCTCACTGTTTTCGGGCACCTCGATCGGCTCTCCAGTGCCTGGCTGGAACGCGAACTGCTGAGCAACAACAGCAACCTCGTAGGCGTCATCTTCCCCTTCGATCGGGATTGCCCGGTTGTCCTCTTGTTGTTCGAACTTCTCGTGGTCGTTTATTGCATCGAACGATGGCTCGACGGTGCCGCCGTCGTCGGAGACCATCTGGATGCCGGCACCGACCGCACCGTATGTGATCGTCGAAATGAATGCAACGATCAACAACAGTGACAACCCAAACCAGAGTTTTTCGTATTTGTGGATCTCCATACGATTACACCACCGTTGGCCCTCGACCGAGGAACTCGACGAAGTACATAAACCCCCAGAGGGAGGCGACGATCAGCAGATAGACGAGGACGAGTAGGAGTGTCCCAACGGGCTCGAACTCGTCGTGGCCAATCTCTCGCTCGATTGTGTCATCTTGCTCTGTCGGATTGTCGGAACTCATTGTTGTGCGCAGGTATCAGCTACCGGCTTATGAATCTGGAATCCGATTCCCAGCCAGTAGGAATCGAGAGAACTCATAAATGGCACGTCCACCAACAGGCTGGTACAATGGATCCGAGCCCACGCTATGTTGCACTTCTCTCGTTGCTTGCTCTGGTCCCGATCGGCATCTACGCTGGAGTGAGTGGCCACCTGACCATCCTCACCGCAGTCCTTACTGTTGGTGGAGTTTCCCTGATTACGGGCTCGCTGTGGCTGTTGTTCGGCCCCAGCCCTGGAGAGATCGACGACAGCGACAACCACGCCGAGGTATGAGTTCGTGTACACTCTGTGACCTCCCAGCCGATCCAGCAGTTACTGACGAGGCTGTCGATGGTGAATTCTGCTGCCGCGGCTGTTTAGAAGTCTCCCGAACGCTCGGTGACGTCGAAATCGACGAACTCGACGAGGAGCCCGTTGCCACCAGAACCGAATCCGGCAACGAGGGTGAGACTGCCTATCTCGCCGTCGACGGAATGCACTGTACGAGCTGTGAGCTGTTTCTGGAGTCCGTTGCCCGTGACCACGACGGCATCTACGATGCGGAAGCAAGCTACGCAGCCGAAACGATCAAACTCGTGTACGATCCTGATCGCATCGACACTGAGACACTGCCAGCTATTGTCTCAGGGATGGGGTATCGTGTCAACGAACGCGGCGCGGACAAAAGCGACGGTATCGACCTCCAGAGTCGTCTCCTCGTTGGTGGCCTGTTCGGAATGATGGCGATGACCTGGTACGCGATCTTTCTGTATCCAACCTATTTCGGATTCGATCCCGTGGTCTCACTTGGCTCGTTCGACGGTGCATATCTGGGTGGACAGCTCGCAGTCGTGACAGCGATTGTCCTACTTTACACCGGAGAGCCGATGCTCCGTGGAGCCTATGTGAGTCTTCGAACACGTCAGCCAAACGTCGATCTACTCGTTGCGATTGCCGCCGTTGCGGCGTATCTTTACAGCACTGTGCGCCTGTTTGTCGGTGGAATGGATCTCTACTACGACGTGACAATCGTCGTTGTGCTCGCAGTTACCGTTGGCAACTACTACGAGACACGGATCAAGCGGTCCACTGCAGGGCTGCTCGCTGATCTCACGGAACAACAGGTGACCGAGGCGACCCGCCGGAATGGCGAGACGGTGGCAGTAGCGGATATCGACGCGGGCGACGAACTACTTGTCCGTCCTGGCGAGCGGGTTCCTGTCGATGGAACGGTGGTCGACGGTGCGGCTGCCGTCGACGAGTCGCTCGTGACCGGCGAACCGATGCCGGAGACGAAACGGGTCGGCGAGGAGGTCCGCGGTGGCAGTGTGGTGACCGACGCCCCGCTGGTGATCGAAGCCGGAGAGGGAGCACGAAGTACGCTCGACCGGATCGTCGACCTGCTCTGGGAGATCCAGGCCACTCGACCGGGCGCACAACGCGTCGCGGATCGGCTCGCAACGGTGTTCGTCCCGCTTGTCCTCGTCCTCGCCGTCGCCGTTGGCCTGGTTTTTCTCCTTACCGGTGCATCAGGACAGACAGCAGTCCTGGTCAGCCTGACCGTCGTCATCGTCTCCTGCCCCTGTGCGCTCGGGCTCGCAACACCGCTTGCGATCGCAAGTGGGCTACAGTCGGCGGCGGATCGAGGGATAGTCGTCACAACTCCAGCCCTGTTCGAGAAGGGCGACGAAATAGAGACAGTCGTCTTCGACAAAACAGGAACAATTACGACTGGCGAGATGGGTGTAAAGCGAGTTATCACGGCGGAGCAAGCAGAAGATGAGCTCCTCTGGAAGGCTGCTGCAATCGAGCAGTACTCGGATCATCCAATCGCCACAGCAATCGTGGATGCAGTTGACGAGCCGAAATCACTCCCCACAGGTGGTGTCGACACGATCGAGCAATACAGCCGTGGCATCGCCGGTACCGTCGACGAGAGACGCATCCTCGTTGGCAACCTGGCCTGTTTTGCCACCGAGGGATGGACCGTGTCTTCCGAGATCGAACAGGTTGCCACCAACATAAGCGAAGACGGTGCAGTGCCAGCAATAGTCGGTCAGGACGGTGATGCAGCAGGTGTGATCGCGATCAACGACAGCCCAAGAACGGCCTGGGATGAGTGTCTGCAAAGAGTGAGTGCTGAGAGGCGAGTCGTCGTTTTGACTGGTGACGACGGCCCGGCAGCGAGCAAACTCGAAACGAATCCCGCAATCGATCAGGTGTTCGCGGGTGTCCCACCGGACGGGAAAGCAGCGACAGTCAGACGACTGCAGGCAACCGAGACCGTTGCGATGGTCGGCGACGGGAGCAACGACGCACCCGCACTCGCGAGTGCGGATGTCGGGATTGCACTCGACGGAGGGACACAGCTTGCGACCGACGCTGCCGACGCTGTCGCCCTTGAGGGCAACGTTGGACGTGTTCCAGCTGTGTTCGAGATAGCAGCAGGAACAAACCGCCGGATCAAACAGAATATTCTCTGGGCGCTTTGTTACAACGGGATCGCGATCCCGCTTGCGATGACTGGACTGTTGAATCCGTTGTTTGCCGCACTCGCGATGGCGACGAGCAGCCTGTTCGTCGTCGGGAACTCCGCTCGCGATCCGAGTCACACAGACCGTCTCACACAAGCGACAACAGCCACTCCTGATCCACGTTCCGAGTCTGAGTCGGCCCCCACAGTCTGAGAAACAGTGCAACGGTTAGGAGAGTCGACGAGTTGAAACCCCCGAAAAACAATTACGCCGACGTGGCCTCTGTCATTCCGAGTGAAATAAACGAGGCAGTGAGATACAACAACACGGCAAACAGTAGCGTCCATACAATGATAACCATATCAAGTGCAATACCCGCCAGAACCAATGCGCTCTGCAGTTGCCAGACAATCGCCATGAACACCACGGTGCTGACGACAATCTTATCGAGCCGGTGTGTTGGCTGCATACCTGAACTGCGACATCCTGGTGTAAAAAGTGACGTTGCCGTTACTGCAGACTAACATTCGTAGAAAGGTATATATACTGAGTGTCTCTGCCGATTGTGTCACGTTTCACACCCCGTGACAGACACAGGCGTGAGACGGCTGTGGGCCGAGTGGAATATCGAAGCTATATGTATCCAGGAGAATTCTACTAAATTAATGCCTATTTTGGACTGGTTTAAAGAGATATATGATAAAAAGAGATGGTTCATCCGTAACGGACTGACGACGTGGGAGTTCTGGTTGATCTGTCTGACAATCTGTGGCCTGTTGCTCTCCGTCGTGGTCGTTCCAGGGCTGTACGCAGTCGAGGACACGACACCGGATCGAGAATCCTACGCGGCCGATATTGCGATCGACGGGGATGGAAAGCAGGCAACACAGCTGACAGTCGACTGTCGGGCGAGTGACTTTCTGACGCCAGAGAGCCAGGCGTTCGTCTGTGAGTTCGAGTTCGTCGACGGAGGCGGTGAACGCCAGATATACGACGATGAGTATATTGCCGATGCAACTGGCGAGCAGTTGCTTACGACAGACTGGTCACGGCAAACGGATGCAACGACATTCGAGCGCGAGAGCGACAATCTCGACCTGAATAGCGATTTCATTCACGAGGCTGATGACGGTGAAAACAGTATCCACGGAAACTTTACCGTCGAAGCACCCCGGAATCCGGATACCTACGATTTCTCAATAATCCTTGGAGAGTACTTCGGTGAGCATCGCGGTGACAGTCAGAGTGCAACCATCTTCTCTGAATCTGAGACGTCGACACTCGAAACACGGGAGTACCTCCTGCCGTTTCAGCGACTGTTCGTCATCGGTGTGTTGCTATCAGTGCTCAAACTCTGGATTGACCTCTTTGATCGGATCGCAAAGAAATCAGATCTCTAGCGGGCAGATGATGTGGTTTCGAGGCATCTGACAGAGTGACCGTCGGGGACGAAATTATGTCGGCCACGGCCACAGTCCAGAGCAAGTCAAACTGCTCGTACCGACCCGGGTTGGGTGACTGCGGAGAAGAAAATCACTCTCTCATGGGTTTTTCACACTCCGGGCAGCGTCGACTCCGCTTCATGAACAGTTCTTCGACTGGAAGCTCTCTGTAACAGTTGTCCCGGCAGACGACTGCGTCACAGTGGACACAGGTTTCGACGTGTTGCCACGAACTGTGGACAGTATCGCAGTCGTCGACTGTACAGCTGTACTTCGAGTTCTGCATGATTAATGATACACTACCCATCGTGATAAATCTTTATCAGATAACCAGGTGTGCTGGTCGGAACAGAGCGGTCAGTATCTGTATCAGCGTACGCGACTTGCTCATTCGATGCAAATATAAAACGTGGGCGTCCGGTGGACTCGTTTAAACCAGGATTCCCCCGGAGCCCATCGGATCCTGATGTATACTACCGATGCACATCGGGAGTTGGGGGGTTGGTTCAGGATCCACTAGTAACCCGATAGTGGTTAGATATAAATGTTTTTTAACTTATCTTAGATATTACACCGATTCGTGAGCGGTCGATACCGACAGAAGTTTACAAACTAATACAACAGATACGCCAGCATACGACCACTCACCAGGGTTCGTCTTTAAGCCCAAGCAGGTAGGCAATCCCGTTCGTGAGTACGTGCAAGATTGGCGTCAAGACGAGAACGACGAGCAGTACCGGGAGTGTAAACGTATCGAGAAACCAGCCCGGCCTGGCGATAGCAGCGAGCAAGAGCGCTCCGGCGACGAAATCCAGCTGATCGACACCAGGGAACGGCGCGCCCCGCTCACGACCCGTACGTCGTTTCAGAAACGACGCGGCGATATCCCCAAGCATCGCCCCAAGCGGCAGTGCAAGAATGATCGCAATCGGAAACTCCGGGAGCGTCATGCCAACGAGATCACTGGCATCTTGCTGGATTGCGTTCAACACCACTGCGAGAACTGCGCCGGCACCCCACCCGACTGCCGTCCCACGCCAGGTTTTGCCATCGCCAAGCAATCGGCGACCACCCATCGTTTTTCCACCATCGATCGGCCGTCCACCACCCGCCAGGACAGCAGCGTTGTTGGGGATGTAGGCGGGAAGCATCGCCCAGAACGCCGTCAGAACCACAACGTAGAGATCCATACCTGGAGTTCACACAGTCCCAATTTAATCCTGTTCACTCCGTCTCGCAACGGCAAAAAAAGCACGCACCCACTGGCACAAAAAGCAAGAACTCATTACGAAGCCGGTATGAGCGTGTATCAATGGCTTCGTGGAAGCGTGATTTTGGGAGTGGACTTATCATTCTCGTCCCACTGCTGGTCACGGTCGTCGTCCTCGCCTGGATATACTCACACCTGACCCGGATTCCGATCCCTGTCGAATCGGAACCGGTTCGGGTGGTTCTGGCGATCGTTATTTTCGTGTTGCTCGTCTTCGCGGTTGGCTATCTCATGCGAACCGCGGTTGGGTCGGTGTTAGAACGGGCAATCGACGACCTGATGAACCAGCTACCCGGGCTGCGCGTCATCTACAACGCCTCGAAGATGGCCGTCGAGACGGCAATGTCCGGAACGAGCGATCTGCAGGCCCCTGTTCGCCTGGAGGTGTGGAACGGTCTCCGAATGACTGCGTTCAAAACCGGGCGAGAAGCCCCCGATGGTCGTGAGATCCTCTTTTTACCCACCGCACCGAACATCACGACAGGCTTCGTCATCGAAGTTGAGAAAGACCGATACTCGGAGATAGACGACTCGGTCGAGGACGCACTCACGAGACTACTGAGTGCTGGCTTCGGCGAAAAAGATGGAGACCGAAGCGACAAGTCGTTGCGGGAGCTGCTTGGACGGGAATCAGTTGGTACGCCGACAGAGCAAACAATCGAAGAGGCAACGACAGCGGACGGGGAGACGCAGCCAACCGAATCGAAGGCAGCGGCCGCCAACCAGAACACTGGGGAGGAAACAGACGGACAAGAGATTTCCAGCCAGGGCTCGACTGACGGCCAGTCACCCGATAAGCGGTGAGTTGTTCCCCGATAATGTTACGCATAACATATCCGTTATCCTTATGCCTGCAGACTCCCGAGACGAACGCATGGCAACAACAGAGCCGCCGATCGGAAGCGACGAGGTCCGGACGCTGAAACACCTCGCGTTGATCGGCGCACTCGAGGCGGAAGAGAAACTCTCCTGTGCGCGCCTCGCAGACCGACTCGACACATCGACACAGACGGCGTCCCGGCGGCTGCAACGGCTTGAAGACAACGACTGTATCATCCGGGAGACTGTCAGTGACGGGCAGTGGATCGAGATTACGGAAACAGGCGAGCAGCGCCTGCAAGCCGAGTATGCAAGCTACCGGCGCATCTTCGAGGGTGATGTCGTCGTCGAGCTTCGTGGATCAGTGACGAGTGGCATGGGTGAGGGTCGCCACTACATCACGCTCGATGGCTATATGGAGCAGTTCAAACAGCGACTCGGGTACGAACCCTATCCTGGCACGTTGAACATCGATCTCACGGAGCAAAGCATTAGATCGCGAGCGAGTCTCGACGCGTTCGAGCCGATCACGATCGAAGGATGGGAAAGCGAGGATCGGACCTACGGGCCAGCCTACTGTTATCCAGCATCGATCGAAGTTAACGGAAAGCGATACGAGACTGCCCACGTTATTACACCCGAGCGGACACACCACGGGGACGATCATCTCGAACTGATCGCGCCAGACGAGCTGCGGGCAGAGCTGGAGCTTGCCGATGGAACGGAGGTGAGTATCTTTGTCACGGAGCAGTGACCAGACGGCACACGCCACGGATATCGACCGGGCGATCGAGGTAGTCCGCCGGGGCGAGCCAGTCTGTATCCACGACGCGGCTGACCGCGAGGGCGAGACTGACATCGTCTATCCTGCCGGGGCGGTCACGCCGGAAGCGATCGCACAACTGCGCAATGACGCCGGCGGGCTGGTCTGTGTCGCGATCAGCGACGAAGCTGCCTCGGCCTTCGAATTGCCGTTTCTGCAAGAGGAGATCGAGCATTCGGCAGCCAGCGATCACGACCTCTCGTATGACGACCGCTCGTCGTTTTCGTTGCCGGTTAACCACCGGGAGACGCACACCGGAATCACCGACGAGGATCGGTCTGTGACGATCCAGGCGCTTGCGCGGGCGGCAAGCTCGCCCGAATCAACTGATTTCGCTGCGGAGTTTCGGTCACCGGGGCACGTGCACGTTCTCCGTGGCGCGTCCGGACTACTCGATCAACGGCGCGGACACACAGAGCTCGCGCTCGCACTTGCCGACGCCGCGGATATCCCACCGGCAATGGTTGTCTGTGAGATGCTAGACGACGAGTCGGGTGGGGCGCTTTCGCCGGCAGCTGCGGCCGCCTACGCCGACGAGTACGGGATTCCATATCTGGAAGGGAAGCAGCTGGTCGAACAACTGTAAAAGGGATAGTTGTTGCATATTATTGTTGTGCATTCATCAACCTCTCGATCGTCTCTTTGACCGCCGCTGGCTTCCTGATACATGAGAGGGTAATATCAGTGTTGGTTGTCGTGTCTGTCAGCGTTAGTTTTCCGATATCCCCGACGCTAAGCAACCGTGTCGAGCTCTCTAACTGACTGATATCTTCGTACTGGATAGACGTTTTCTTTTTTTGATACAGCCCGTACCGTATAACTCGGAGATGATCCTGATACAGCTCCATCTGTGCGTAATACGTCTTCAGTAGGTGACTCGTTATCACCACACCGATCACGGGACCAGCAAGAAGCAAGTAAAAACTAACAAAATCGATATTTGAAGGCTGAACCAGGGCGTAAAGTGTTCCAACAGGCAAATAAAGTAACGGGGCGAGGATAAGTAAGTCAGTAATGGCCCCTCTGGTAGCTGAGAGGGTGCTGGGGTGGATGATTGCTACTGGCATATGATAGCTGGAACTGGTATCTCTCGCAATGAACGTGGAATCCATCGAAATGAAGCTATCCGTTCTGGCCACATCATCAATTGCGTCCGTCGAAATATCAACAGGGCTATCCTGATCATCGGCAACAGCACGACGGATGGTGCTGTATGCCAGACCGGGGGTTTCGATATATCTGATCCGCATCTGTTCGAGATTTTGCTGCTCTTCGAGTGTAATCTCGTTTATACGTATCGTCCCTACACCGAACAGCGACTGGACCAAAGACTGGTGGAATGTGATATTTGTGATCTCGTCGTACGGTATCTGTGTTTGTTTCGTCCCAAAAACCCACGTTGTTTCGATAATCCCGTCCGGTGTACACTCGTACCGTCGTCTACTGTAGCCCACGTATGCAAGGCCCAAAATAAGCGAAACAATTCCAGCGAAAACCAGCCCAAAAACTGCGGGTGTCACTTGTGTTATTGGCAGACCAGACAGTACGATGGACATTGCAACGGTTCCCGCACCCACAAACCCAACAAACAGTGCACGCGGCAAAACACTCACCAGAACAGGGACCGGGAGCGACTCGAAACTGGCCCTATCTGTGACCCCCATATGATCACGCAGTATATTCAAAGAGGCAAATTATTTACGAGTTGTTCCGAATCCTGACTCATGGAGCTACCGAGTCCGTACAACAAAATTTTCGGCGCTCTACCGAGGGAAGCAGTTCATATCGGGGTTACAGCAGTGGTTGTTGGATTCTATTTGTTGACTGAGGCTGTACTGCTGTTTTATGAGGGTTTCCAGCTGGTTGGATCAGGCATGTTCACGCTTGGAATCATCCAGATACTCTGCTCGCTTCTGTTTGGTGTGCTCATTGGGGTAGTGGTGTTCCCTGGGGCATGGATACTGCTGGTGTGGGGCGCAAAACTCAATAAGTAATCCGAAGTATCGCCACCAAACCGGGAAACTACTTAATCATGGGGACAATGTGTCCGCGTATGAGCTTCGACGAGATGGATGTCGAGAGCATCTGGATGGACGGTGAGTTTGTGGAGTGGGACGAGGCACAGATTC
>LKMJ01001641.1_pt1 | contig 20003 bp, 13 predicted proteins | sample 643391 | NCBI WGS metagenome assembly LKMJ01 (sample SAMN04112250, study PRJNA286221) | soda lake metagenome | biome: soda lake; feature: Kulunda Steppe; material: water; isolation source: sample PL-Br10 brine of Picturesque Lake | place: Russia: Kulunda steppe | collected 2010-07 | reverse complement strand
GTTTTCTATGTTCTTCAAATGGGGAGTTAAACCAGAAATTAACAACATTTGCAGCACTATTTTGTCCTCTGGAAATGTTTTCGTTCCAATCTTCATAATCAATTCCACTCTCCATAATCCTATCTCCACCAAACTTTCCATCCATTCCTATATGAGAAAAGTCATTTTTTGACATTTCATAGCTGTGTTTCCTCGCTATTTCAGCCAGTTTTTGGTGCCAGATAAAAGTTGATTTGCCTTTATCTGCCCTGATAGAGTTTATGTGGTCAATAACTCGTCTTTCTATCCCATCTAAATAGATGTCAATTGCATCATCATCAAACTCATCCTCTATCATATTTGAATATTGAAACAAATCAAATTCATCACTAATTATTTTAACAAAATAAACCTGGCTCTCTAAATAAGTGTCGTAATAAAAAGCAATATTGTAATTTTTATCATCATCTGTGGCAAGGTTAAAGCCGTCTATTCTTTCAATAGTGTAGTCTGGTACACCAAAAATACTATGTATTTCTTCCCTGTCAATAGAGCTAGAAATATCACTATGTGTACCAAAAACACCTATTGTCCCAGCTAAAGCTACGACTTCATCGTCTTTTATGCCCACTTGTAAATATTTTTTATAATCACGGTTGTATATAAACCAATCAAATCCAAATCTGCTCAAATCTTTGCGATTCGGCTCACCAAGGGATTCTATTAGATCATTTAAAGTATCGCCAATGGCCACATCCCTCATTGTATCTTGCGGGGTTGTATCAATTTCATCTCCACCTGTATTAGCTTGAAATTCACCTGTATATGCAATTGTGACCTGTATTATTAAAAAGGCCAGCAGTAGACAAATAATCAGCAATCCTACTTTTACGTTATTCAACTTTAAACCCACCTATCTAAAATTTGTTTTGTTTAAATCTGTTAAGGCTTTTCCATTAAGATAATTACATCTCTTGCCCTGCCAAGTATCTTTTCCTTCCAGTTTTTTTTCTATCCTATCTTTAATGTGCCACCAGCTTCTGTCCCAGTTGTTAAAAAGCAATCTGTCTTTAGGCCCTTTGCCTACCAGGCGTTGGATAACTATATCCTTTGATAAGTACTCAATAAAAGATACGACTCTATCTACATAATCATCAAGTGAAATAACCTCAAATTCACTGTTTTTATACATTTCTCCAAGGGTTGTTCCCTCTATAATATAGAGGGAATGTAATTTTACTTGCTCTACTTCCAGGGCAGACATTAACTTGGCACATTCCACTATATCTTCCAGATCGTCCCATGGAAGGTTAACGATCAAATGGACACATGTAGAAAACCCCCAGTTTTTATTTCTTTTGACAGCATCTACAAACTCTGCCAGGGTATGTCCTCTGTTTATTTTTTTCAAAGTACGGTAATTCACCGTTTGTAGTCCAAGTTCCACATTAATATTAAGGCCCTTATCTTTTTTTAATTGATCAAGGATCTTCAGATATTCGTCATTTATACAGTCTGGTCTTGTAGATATTGACACCTCAACTACATCTTGTATGTCTCCACTAACTCCAACAATAGAACGAAATTTATCCAGGGGTACATAAGTGTTCGTAAATGCCTGGTAATAGACAATAAATTTTTTAGCTTTAAATCTTCTAGAAAAAAACCCTTTGTTTTCTTCAATTTGTTCTTTAACTGCAAGAGAATTAGGTAGAAGATCGAAACCAGAACCTTCTTCATCACAAAAGATACATCCCCCCTCTCCCAAGTTCCCATCCCTGTTCGGACAAGCACCGGGGAGGTTAACCGGCAGCTTATACACTTTTTCCCCGTACTTATGCTTTAAATAATTGGAGTATGTCAGATATCGTTGATTTGCTTCCATAATAGTAAAAATCCTCTCACATTAATATCCGAGATAAAGACATTCAAATTATACCATATAGTTTCAAATCAAGTCTACTCCGTAATTTTCATTAAATCTTCTCCAAAAGAGTTTTTCTTTCGATATTATTTTATTAACTCACTATTCTCTAAAAAGTTTTTGTGCCAGGTCATAAAGGTTATCAAAGTCCATAATTTCCTGCTGTAATCTTGGTATCCTTTTCTATGTTTTTCCAATAACTTTAATATCTCTTTTTTTTCAAATAAATAATCAGTTTCACTTTCCTTTATTATTTGTCTAGCCCAAACATACATTTCATCCTTCAACCAGTTTCTTATGGGAACAGGAAAGCCAAGCTTCTTTCTGTACATTATCTTAGCCGGTATTTCATCTTCTACAGCTTTTCTTAAAGCATATTTAGTTGTTTCTTTTGTTATCTTTAACTCCGTAGGAATCTTTGAAGCAATCTCAAAAACTTTTTTGTCTAAAAAAGGGACTCTTAACTCTAAAGAGTGAGCCATGGTCATTCTATCAGCTTTAAGCAAAATGTCACCGGGTAGCCATGTTTTTAAATCTATATACTGCATCTTTTCTATTTCTCCTAAATCGTAGGTTTCTTCATATAATGGCTCAGTGAGATTAATGTATGAAAGTTCAGGTAAATATTTTTTATAAACCTTGTGTTTCTCTTCTTCTCTAAATATTCTTGCATTACCATAATATCTTTTTTCAATGGGCATAGCACCTCTTCTAATAAAATCTTTGCCCTTTATCCCATCAGGGAGTATTTTCGAAAGATATAACAAACATCTTTTGATATAGCTGGGAAAATGCAAGAAAATTCTTAGGTCCCCCGGTTCTCTATAAATGTTGTAACCTCCAAACAATTCATCTGCACCTTCACCAGATAGTACTACTTTGACATGTTTGGCTGCCATTTTACTCACATAATATAGAGGTATCGAAGCAGGGTCAGCGACTGGATCATCCATATGCCAGATTATACGAGAGAAGTCTGCCATTATTTCTTCAGCTGTGACAAGTTTTGTATGATGTTCCAAGCCCAACTTTTCTGCCGATTCTTTAGCAATATTAGCTTCGTTATAAGAGTTAGTTTCAAAACCACTAGTAAAGGTTTTAATATTAGGATGAAACTTTTTGGCTAACGCTACAATACTGGTCGAATCAATACCACTAGACAAAAATGCTCCAATGGGAACATCACTCCTCATGTGGATTTTTACTGAATCTATAAGGCTAGATTTAATGAGGTAAAAAAGTTTTTCTTGATCGTTCAAAAAGTTTTTTTGTGGACAAAAGCGGGTTTTAAAACAATTATTTATTGACAGTTTGTTTAATGAATTATTATTATCTTTCTTGTTTTGCGGGTAATAAATAAAATAACTTCCAGGTGGGATTTTTTTAATATTTTTAAACATTGTAGCCGGCTCCACAGGGTACTGAAAAGTCAAATAATGTTGAATTGTCTCCTTATCAATAAAATTTTTGTTATCTTCATTGAAGACAAGTAAGGCTTTTTTCTCAGAAGAAAAAACAAAGCCTTTAGAGGTTTTTAGATAATATAATGGTTTTATTCCAAACGGGTCTCTTGCCCCAAAAAACTTTTTGTTTTCTTTATCCCAAATTAAAAAAGAAAACATCCCTCTTAGCTTTTCAGTTACTCTGGTACCCATTTCACTGTAAAGAGCAAGAATTATTTCTGTATCCGTCTTTGTATTAAGTTCAGGATTTTTTAAAATATTTTTTAATTCCAGGTAATTGTATATCTCACCGTTAAAGACTATCCAAAATCTATTATTCTCATATGAAAGTGGCTGGTTTCCTTTTTCAATATCAATAATACTCAATCTTTTAAATGATAAAGAAACGTAATCATCACCATAAAAGCCAGAATTATCTGGACCCCTATGTGTCAACATTTTAGAAGCCTTCAAAACCTTTTCATGAGGTGGTCCACTATCATCATTATCAACTGCCAAAACAAATCCCACAAACCCGCACATAAAATCTATTCCTTTCTAATATAGTTCTATAACTTAATATTTGCAGAATTAAATCTGCCTATTATTCTACGTTATAGATCCTAAATATGTTAAAAACATGGAGATCTAAAGAAAAACGATTTAATGTGCGAGAGTTAATATGTGTGGGAATGCTAGACCAGATTACTTTAACTTACATATAATCTACCATAAGGTCTTATACTGACAGGTTCTAGTTTCACAAATTCTTTATCCAAACTAATACTATCCAAATCTTTGTCAAAATATTTGCAAAATGTTCCAATATGTTTTTTTAAGTTCTTAATATCATGTTCGTTTAATTTCAACTTTGATACTTCTTTCCCGAGCTGGTCTTCTTTTACATTCCCTCGAACATAAATTGTACCACCGTGCATACCTGTTCCTACATAATCACCAACGGGGCTCTTTCCTTTTGGAGCATTTAGCCCTAGAACAATAATTATCCCACCAGCCATATATTCCCCCAAAAAATCTCCTGCGCTGTCACCTATAACAATAACAGGTATCTTCTTGTTATATGCTTTCATATGAATACCTGCCCTGTAACCAGCCTGCTCGCGGATGAATATTTTACCACCTCTCATCGCTATACCTGGTGTATCACAAACATGACCGTATATTATCACTTCTCCATCATCCATGGTGTTTCCAATCATATCCTGACCGTTATCATAAACTTCAAACTTCACTCCATCACACATTGCTGCAAGGTTATTACCGGGTACTCCATTTATTTTAATATTAATATTTCCCTGCAAGCCTGCACCGATATACCTCTGGCCCAATATATTTTTTAATTCAATATTCTCTTTACCATCTTCATTAACTGCTTTTCTTATTTCAGAGTTTAAAACCTGGTAGTTTTTCCCCTCTCCGCTAATATAAAACGGTTCACTTGAAACTAAGCTTTTACCTGTCATTTTTTCACCTCCCTGCGCCTAGGATACCAAGGGTTTCCATGGTGTAGTGATCTAAATCAAGTGCTCTAATTCTTTCCCTGTTTCCTTTAAGGCTTTCAATTGACGTCATACCAAGAGAACCCAAGAGTTCCTTCATCTCCAAAGTCCAGCTTCTTAGAAGATTATAGACTCTTTCGCTTCCTTCATCTGGATCACATCTTTTTGTAAGTTCCGGCTTCTGAGTGGCTATTCCCCAGGCACATTTGTTGGTATGACAATTTTCACATACAGTACAACCTAGAGCAATTAATGCTGCTGTCCCAATACTTGCACAGTCCGCTCCGAGAGCTATAATCTTTAATATGTCAGCACTTGACCGAATACCTCCAGAAGCAATTAAAGAAGCCTTATGCCTTATCTTATCTTCTCTTAATCTTCTATCAATAGCTGCAATTGCATGTTCAATCGGTATCCCGACATTATCTCTTATAGTCGCCGGTGTGGCACCAGTCCCACCTTTCAAACCATCAACTGTTATAAAATCTGCTCCTGCCCTGACAATCCCAGTAGCAATTGCCGAGGCATTGTGTACAGCAGCAATCTTTACTCCTACGGGTTTTTTGTATTCTGTCGCCTCTTTTAAGAGAAAAATCAAGTTTTCCAAATCCTCTATTGAATAAATATCATGATGGGGAGCAGGTGAAATTGCATCCGAACCTTCAGGGATCATCCTGGTTTTTGATATTTCCTTGTCAATTTTTTCACCTGGCAGATGTCCACCTATACCAGGTTTTGCTCCCTGGCCTATTTTTATCTCTATTGCTGCGCCTGATTCCAAATATTCCTTATTAATCCCGAAACGACCTGAAGCAACCTGGATAAAGGTGTTAGGTCCATACTCCACCATGTCAGGGTGAAGACCACCTTCTCCACAGTTCATACAGGTGCCTGCTTTTCTTGCAGCCTTACCAAGAGCCTTATGAACATTCAAACTTAATGCGCCAAAGCTCATAGCCGCAAAAACTATAGGTATTTCTAGTTTTAACTGGGGACCCATTTCCTGGGATATATTGTCAGGTTTTCTCCCTATATACGTCCTTAGTTCCATTGGTTCTCTAAGAGGATCAATGGAAGGATTTGTAACCTGGCAGGCATCTAAAAATAGATGATCAAATACATTTTTATGAGGTAAACTGGCTCCAACTGAGGTCAATATTTTTGCCCCTGTGTCAGATTGCTTATGGATATTATTTTGGGTTTTGTAATCCCAATTAAGATGTCTGTTAAAAACAATAGGGCTTTCTAAAAGTTCTATCGCCCCAACTGGACATGTTAAAACACATCGCCTGCAAGCTACACATAGCCTGTTATTAGCTATTATTATTTCTTTTGACTTATCAAATGATAAAACATTAAAACTGCATTCATTTGTACACCTTTTACATTTAGTACAGTTTTCGTTAATTAAAATTTTGTATCTAGGAATAAAATTATTAGTTATCATGAGCTAACTCCCCTTTCACCCTTGCTCCTTGGGTAACCCTTGTCTTTAAATCCCCTTTTATTTCTTTGTCTTTTAAGGTTGCATAAAGTGGTTTGCCAGCATGGGAATAATAATATCTTTGGGGCTGTGGTTCAATCTTTCTTATTGCAGCCTCTTCAGTTGAAAGGTAATACCACTCATCTTTTTTGGCTGCAATCAGGGGACGAAGTTTAATCCTGTCAGTTAAACCTATCATCATATCAGCGTTGGCAATTATTATTGCAAAAGGTCCATTTAACAAAAGGTCTTTATATATAATTCTAAGCTTTGTAAGGTGCTCTCTTTCAGGTTGTTCAAGGTTATCTATCTTATCCCAGAAGGGGGCAGCCAGAACAGAAGCTGCTTCTTTTAAAGATAATGAATGCTTTCGCATCAAAAGGTCTACAGCATAGGTAATAACTTCCGTATCAGTTTGTAAGGTACAGGGGTACCCTTGGGTATCTAAAAACCTTGCATTAGTTCCATATGAAGATATCTCACCGTTATGGACAACACTCCAATCTAATAGACTAAAAGGGTGTGCCCCGCCCCACCAGGCAGAAGTATTGGTAGGGAAACGACCATGTGCAGTAAAAAGATAGCCGTAATACTCCTCAAGCATGAAAAATTCACCTATATCCTCTGGGTAACCTACCCCTTTGAAAACACCCATGTTTTTGCCAGAAGATGAAACAAAAGCACCTTTAATTGCAGTATTAATCTGCATGACTTTTCTGACCACAAATTCTTCTTCATGGATATCCCCGATCAAATGCTCCATGGGTCTTAAAAAGTAGCGCCAAAGCATTGGTGATGAGCTTATTTTAGAATTCTTTCTAGTCGGTATTGTTTCTCCACCAACCATTACGAAATAATTTCTAAGAAACTGTTCTGTCTCAACTCTACATGTTTCTTGTTCATAAATAAGATGAAATGCGTAACAATCAGCCAAATCAGGATAAATACCGTAACAAGCAAACCCACCTCCAAGCCCGTTAGTCCTTTCGTGCATAACTTCAATACAATCCATGATCTTACCACCAGAAAAAAGTTTTGCATCAGTGTTCATTATCCCTGCGATTGCACACCCCGAGGGTATTTTTTGATAATAATTCATTTTAATCACCCCTTTCCGAACGAATGATTCTAATTAATTATACTTTAATGTTCGCTTATTGTAAAGCAATCCTTTTAAAAATATTATTGGCATGTTTCTATAAGCAAAATCATTATAAAATAATTAACACTTTGTTCTGGTATGTTCGCATTTTTGTTTTATGGATGTATTAAAAGGTTTGTTCCAATTGATAAATTTAATAATTTATTCTTGACTTTTAGTTTGTCACATGATAAATTTAAATCAACTCAATACTAACATTCAGGCTTCTAATCTGTTAAACGTTCGTTTTATTGGACGGTGTGATTTAATTAGATGGGGCAATGGTGTCCTTAAAAGATAGGTGCAAAGCTTATCTTTTATAGGGCACTTTTTTATAGGTAAAATATAAAAATATTTTAAAAGGAGTGGATTTTTGTGGATATGAGTAGTGTTAAAAAATTAGTTGATGAGAAGAATGTTAAGTTTATTCGGCTTCAATTTACAGACATAACAGGGATACTAAAAAATGTGGCTATTACCCCTGAACAACTTGACAAAGCTTTGGATGGAGAATTAATGTTTGATGGCTCTTCAATAGATGGTTTTGTAAGGATTGAAGAATCGGATATGTATTTACTCCCTGATCCCAGTACTTTTGTCCTTTTTCCCTGGCGTTCCACTGAAGGCACCGCTGTCGCCAGAATGATATGCGATGTATATACTACTGAGGGAGAACCATTTGTAGGCTGCCCGAGGTGTAATCTCCAAAAAGTGATTGGTGAAGCAAAAGAAATGGGCTATGAAATGAATATGGGACCAGAAGCAGAATTTTTCCTCTTCAATACAACTTCTGATGGCGCAGCTACCCTTGATACTCACGATCAAGCAGGTTATTTTGATCTGGCGCCTGTTGATCATGGGGAAGATGCCAGAAGAGACATGATCATCACTTTGCAAAATCTGGGTTTTGAAATAGAAGCCAGCCATCATGAGGTGGCACCCGGACAACATGAAATTGATTTTAAATACGATGATGCTTTAAGCACCGCTGACAATATAATGACTTTTAAGTATGTTGTAAGAGCTCTCGCCAAACGTCATGGTCTACATGCTAGCTTCATGCCTAAGCCAATATTCGGGATAAACGGTTCAGGCATGCATTCCAATATGAGCCTTTTTAAGAATGGGGAAAACTCTTTCTTCGATTCAAATGGCAAAAACCAGCTAAGCGATGAATGCAGATACTTTATAGGCGGGCTTATAAAACATGCTAAGGCCGTAGCAGCTGTAACTAATCCGACTGTTAACTCCTATAAAAGACTTGTTCCAGGATATGAAGCTCCAGTATACATCGCCTGGAGTGAAAAAAACAGAAGTCCACTGATTAGGATCCCTGCTAAAAGAGGTATCTCTACGCGGGTAGAACTTAGGAATCCAGATCCATCTTGCAACCCTTATCTGGCAACTGCAGTTATGCTTAAGGCTGGACTTGATGGAATTAAAAATAAAATTGATCCCCCTGCCCCCACCAATGAGAATATATATGAAATGACTAAAGAAGAAATGGCAAGTAGAGGTATTAGTCAGCTACCCACTAATCTTAATGAAGCTATAGAATCTCTTTCAGAAAATGAAGTAATAAAAAATGCATTAGGACCGCACATTTATAATAGCTTCGTAGAAGCAAAGATGTTAGAATGGGAGAAATATTCGATAACAGTACATCCATGGGAAATCGAGCAGTATTTGACCACCTTTTAGTCCAAAAAAAGGAGGGGTTATCCTCCCTCCTATTCCTTTCTTTGTCGTCTTAATTTGATATAATTAAATGGCCATCTATCTTTAATTATAAAATTTATGGAAAGAGGTTTTTCTCTTATGAGACAGGTTAGGATTGTTTTTCTAACAGAAAATGCAGAGTTAAACGAAGAAGTAACAGGAATTTTACAAAAATATGCTTACAATAAGGTCGAATCAGGCCCTGTTGGACAAAATGGATTAAGGCTAATAAGAAGAAAAGTCCCCGATTTAATAATATTAGATGCCTCAAAAAAGTTAACCACCAGCCTGGAATTATTACAGGTAATCTCAGAAGACGAAGTTGCAGCAATTGTATTAATATTATCGGAACTGAATTCAAAACTATTTGAAAGAGCTAGAGAAAGCGGCGTATTGACTTTTATATTAAAGCCTGTCTCTGAAATTAATTTAGTTCCCGCAGTAGAATCTTCTCTCTTAAGCTATAATAGATTAAAAAATCTAAAAGAAGAAAAAGAAAAGTTAGAAAAATCCCTGGAAAAAAGAAAATTGGTTGAGAAAGCTAAAGGACTCATAATGAAGAAATATTATTTATCGGAGGATGAAGCTTATAGAAAACTTCAAAAACATGCCATGGACAAGTGTATTTCATTAAAAGAATTAGCAGAAGCGGTCATTTTAGCTGATGAAATTTAAAAAATGGGGGTTTTGTTATGGATGGTATTTTGTACCTGGAAGATGGAAATTTTTTTTGTGGACAGATAAAAGGGAAAATAAATGACTGTGAAGGAGAAATAGTTTTTACTACCGCCATGACAGGATATCAGGAAACTTTATCTGATCCTTCATATTGTAATCAAATAGTCACCTTTACTTACCCTTTACTTGGCAATTACGGGATTAATAAAGAAGACATGGAATCTATTAGGCCTCATCTAAAAGGTGTCGTTGCCAAAGAAATCTGTGATAATCCAAGCAATTACAGAACAGAGGTTTCTTTAGACCAGTATCTTAAAAACTGCAACATCGTATGCTTGTATGGAATTGACACCAGAAAACTAACAAAAATACTTAGAGAAAAAGGAACTATGCAGGCAAAAATCAAGTGTTCTAATAAGATTGAAGATAATTTAACATTTAACAATAAGAGTGAAAATAAGAAAAGTTGGGTATCCCAGGTTACAACCCCAAAACCATATTTTATTCCAGGGAGTAAATATAAACTGGTAGTTTTAGATCTTGGCTGTAAAAAGAGCTTGATTGATTTTTTTTCAAATGAAGGAGCAGGACTTGTTGTTTTACCTGCAGATAGTCCCGCAGAAGAAATTTTAAGCTATAATCCCGATGGTATTGTTTTTTCAAACGGTCCCGGCGATCCTAAATCAATTTTAGAAGTTACTTACACCATAAATAAACTTGTAGAGAAGGAAATCCCTATTTTTGGAGTTTGTCTCGGACATCAAATGATAGGCCTGAGTTTTGGTCTTGATTCTTTTAAGATGAAATTCGGTCATAGAGGTATCAATCACCCAGTCAAAAACTTATTAAATAAAAAAGTTAGCATAACTTCGCAAAATCATGGTTACGCTTTAAAAAATAAAAATTTACCCACAGATATTGAAATAACTCATCTTAACGTAAATGATAATACAATTGAAGGAATAAGGCACAAATCTCTTCCTATTTTTTCAATACAATTTCATCCTGAAGCGAATCCTGGACCTAAAGATAATGAGGATTTGATTCACGATTTTTTGTTTATGATAGAAAAAGATAAAAAGACAAAAACCAATCAGGGGTGATATAATGCAAAGAAATTGTGAACTAAAAAAAGTATTGATGATAGGCTCGGGTCCAATAATAATTGGGCAGGCTGCAGAATTTGATTACGCCGGGACTCAAGCATGCAGTGCTCTCAAAGAAGAAGGTCTTGAGGTAGTCCTTGTTAATTCCAACCCGGCTACTATAATGACGGATGATAACATAGCAGATAAGGTTTATTTAGAGCCCCTGACAGAAGAATATTTAAAAAAAATAATCGAGAAAGAACGCCCTCAGGGACTTTTAGCCACCTTAGGTGGACAGGTTGGTCTTAATCTGGCAATTGAACTTGATAGGGCTAATATTTTAGACACATACGGTGTAAAACTTTTAGGAACATCTCTTAATTCAATTAAACAGGCTGAAGATAGAGATGGATTTAAAAAATTGATGCAAAAAATAAAAGAACCTATACCTGAAAGTATAATTGTTTCTACAACTGATGATGCCTTATCTTTTGCCAATAGTATCGGTTATCCAGTAATAGTAAGGCCCGCATATACCTTGGGCGGCACAGGTGGTGGTGTAGCTGATAACAGTGATGAACTAAAAGATATATCAGCCAGGGGAATTCATAACTCTTTAATCGATCAAATACTGGTGGAACGTTCAGTTAAAGGGTGGAAAGAGCTTGAATATGAAGTTATGAGAGATGCTAATGATAATTGCATTATAGTTTGCAACATGGAAAATATTGACCCAATAGGAATTCATACTGGAGATAGTATGGTTATCGCACCTTCGCAAACCCTTGCAGACCATGAACATCAAATCCTGAGAAAAGCTGCAATCAAAATAATTAGAGCCCTAGAGATAGAAGGAGGTTGTAATATACAATTTGCCTTAGATCCAGATAGTGATAATTATTATGTTATAGAGGTCAACCCAAGGGTTAGCAGATCAAGCGCCCTGGCCTCTAAAGCAACTGGATATCCAATAGCCAAAATTGCTGCCAAAATAGCCCTTGGATATCATCTGGATGAGTTGAAAAATGAAGTAACAAAAAAAACCTATGCTTCCTTTGAACCAACCTTGGATTATGTAGTAGTAAAACTTCCCAGGTTTGCTTTTGATAAATTTAACCTTGCAGATAGAAAGTTAGGTACACAAATGAAAGCTATCGGTGAAGTAATGGCTATCGAAAGGAACTTCGAGGCGGCGTTTTTAAAAGCATTGAGGTCACTTGAAATAAATCTCGACGAATTTTGGAAGGATTATATTTCACCCCATGAAATTCTAACAAATATATCAGCCCAAAAAGACGACAGAATTGTATGGTTGATGAGAGCTTTAAAGGCCCGTATTCCCTTCGATAAGATTTATGAATCCACTGGGATCGACAGGTTTTTCCTATATAAGCTCAATAACATAGTTGAATTAGAACTAAAGCTAAAACAATTGAACAGTGAAGAAAAATTAAAATCTAAACCTGACATTTTTAAGCAAGCAAAAGAAAAAGGCTTTATTAATGATATTATTTCCAATTTAACTGGTATTTCTTTAGACTCTCTAAGAAATCTACAAGAAAAGCTGGATTATTTCCCGGTTTATAAGATGGTAGACACCTGTGCAGCAGAATTTGAAGCAGAAACTCCCTACTACTACTCATCTTACGAAGACGAAAATGAGATTCAAGCTTCAGATAATAAAAGTGTAATAGTCCTGGGCTCCGGTCCTATTAGGATAGGTCAGGGAATAGAATTTGATTACTGTTCAGTACATTCTGTTCTGGCATTAAAAGAATTAGGTTATGAAGCTGTTATAATAAATAACAACCCTGAAACCGTCAGTACAGACTTTAATATTTCTGACAGACTGTATTTTGAACCTCTCACAAATGAAGATGTCAGGTTTGTTGTAAATCAAGAAAATAACATTGGAGTAATAACCCAATTTGGCGGTCAAACAGCTATTAATCTTGCTCACCCGTTATTTTTGGATAAAACAAAAATACTAGGTACATCTGTTCAAGATATGGACCGGGCGGAAGACAGGAACAAGTTTGATAAGTTATTAACTGAGTTAAACCTCCTGAGACCAAAAGGAAAAACTGTTTCTGGCATTGAAGAAGCAAAAATAACTGCAAACAAGCTTGGATTCCCGATTCTTGTCAGACCTTCTTATGTTCTTGGGGGAAGAGCAATGGAGATTGTATACAGCCTAGATGATTTAGAGGGATATCTTAATTGGGCAGTCAAAGCCTCCCCTGAATATCCGATTCTAATAGATAAATACATTCAGGGTATAGAAATTGAGGTAGACGCTGTTTGTGATGGTAAAGATGTGTTAATTCCTGGCCTAATGGAACATATTGAAAAAGCCGGGGTACACTCCGGTGATAGTATGGCCGTTTTTCCTACTATTTCTCTTTCAGAAAACATAAAAGAAAAAATAATTGAAGCAACCAAAAAGTTGGCTCTTGGATTAAATGTTAAAGGAATGTTAAATGTTCAATATGTAATAAAAAATGAAAAGTTATATGTAATTGAAGTTAACCCTCGTTCTTCTAGAACTGTGCCTTTTTTAAGTAAGGTAACAAGTGTTCCTATGGTAAAAATTGCTACCAAAATTATGCTTGGCCATTCATTAGAAGAACAAGGATGGAATTTAAAAGATCTTGTGGAGCCTGACTTTTACGCAATCAAAGCTCCTGTCTTTTCTTTTGCAAAATTGTCCCAGGTAGATACTACTCTAGGACCTGAAATGAAATCAACAGGTGAAGTCATGGGCATAGATACAGAGTTTGATAGAGCAATCTATAAAAGTTTACTGGCAGCAGGTTTCGAATTAGATCAGGTTGGGGGTGTCTTAGTTACCGTAGCGGACCGGGACAAAGAAGAATTATACCCTCTTGCAGCTAAGCTTAGTAACCTTGGCTATTCAATTTTTGCCACGTCTGGTACCGCAGATTTTTTGACGCGCAAAGGATTAAATGTCAATAAAGTTTCCAAAATAAATTCCACAAAACCTGATTTACTAGACGCCATTGATTACGGCAAAATCAACCTTGTCATAAATACTTTTACTAAAGGTAAAGAACCATCAAGGGATGGTTTTAGGATACGTAGATCTTCTGTAGAAAGAAATATTCCCTGTTTTACATCGTTAGATACAGTTAAAGCTTTTTTGTATGCGATAGAATCAAATAAAAAAGGTAGAGAAAAAAACGTAAGATCTTTGCAGTCATATTTAAAGTTTTATAATAACGATTAACCTTACCTGGCTATTTGTAGTTTGAACCCTCACTTAAAAGTACATTGATTCCATAAAGATCGTTTTAAAATCTGATCTAGAAGCAAGTTCTACATGATCTATATCATTTACCAAAGTTTTGGCTTTCTCATTTATTTGTTTGTTAATAAGAGCCATCTGACAGCCAGACCCTGCTGCATTCCCAATTGGAACAATTTTCTCTTTTTTAACATCTGGTATTATTCCTAATATTTTAATGCTATCTACATCTACATAGTTACCAAAGGCTCCAGCAAGATAAACATTTTCCAATTCTTCGTAATCTACAGCAGCTCCCTTTAATAAAGACTTTATGCCTGCAGCTACTGCACCTTTAGCTAGCTGCACCTCACGAATATCCTTTTGCGTCAGGTATACACCTTTACCATTTTGACTTTCATCGGGAAAGGCAATTACAAAACCTTTATCTTTGTCATTAATACGTTTTGCCAGATCAAGATTATCTATTTTTTCTGGTGAAACAAAACGACCGGTTTTATCAATAACTCCTTCTTTTATGAGTATTGCCATTACGTCCATTAAGCCTGAACCACAAATACCTTTAGGAGGCATATTACCTATGGTACTGTACTTAAGTTTATTATTTTCATATATAGCTCGTGAAATAGCTCCACTCGAGGCCTGCATCCCATATGATATTTTCGCACCTTCAAAAGCAGGACCTGCAGCAGTTGAAGCAGCCAACATTTTCCCTTTACCAGTTACTACTATTTCACCATTAGTTCCTAAATCTATCAATAATTCCTTTTTAGTTTTGTCTAGCCTGGCAGCAAGGGATGCAGCTATTGTATCAGAACCTACAAATCCCGCTATGTTAGGCATAAAAGTAATCTTTCCTCGAGGGTTAATTTCTATAGAAAGTTCGTCAGGTCGTGCCTCTACACTCTTTTGAGTAACAGGCAAATATGGGGATTTACCAAGATTAGTAGCATCAAAACTCAATAATAAATGATTCATAGTTGTATTGCCAACTAACATAAGATAATATATGTTATCTTTTTTAATTTTCCCTTCCTCAGAAAGCGCTTTAATTATTTGATTTATGGTTTCTATTGCTTTTGCTTGCAATTCTTTAATTCCATTTTCATTTTCCATAGTATAATTTATCCTGCTGAGAACATCCGCTCCATATGGGCTTTGTTTATTCATTAAAGATGATGTAGCAATTCTTTCACCTTTAGAAAGATCCCACAAATAACCAGCTACAGTAGTAGTCCCAAGGTCTAAAGCAACGCCATATAGTTCATCTTTAGTATCTCCCTCTTCTATATTCAATACTAATTCATTCGAATCCACAGTTAATGTAACTTCTTCGAATTTTTTCTTATAAATTCTACTTAGCTGAACATATGATTTATACGAAAAAGTAGGGTGAATTTCATGATGAATACCTTCAAAAGCTCTAATAATTGCTTTGTCAAGCCCTTTAGATTCATAGGTTAGTTTTTCAGGTTTTACTACAGTCTTTTGGATCTGGGGATCAACTTCTAGTTCTACCATCGTACCATCAACTAATATCTTTTCTTCTGTTGGTTTGCTGCTTACAACTTGAACAGTCATATCAGATTTTACAGGTGTTTGACATGCCAGTTTGTATACTGATTCATCATTAACTTTAACAAGACACTTGCCGCATGAACCCTTTCCCCCGCAAGGAGAAGTGATATAAATATTATTATCTATTAATTCTTCCAGCAGAGTTTTTAACTCTTCACTTTTAATAACCTTTTCAATTTTTTTGTCTTCATTAACAATTCTAATCTCTGGCATAACTTTTAGCTCCTTTCAAAATAATAAACCTCTTCCCCAAAGTAATATATTATAACTAAGATTCTGGTGCAAAAAGTCTTATGAGCAAAGTTTTGACTTTTTGCACCAGAGTCAACTATAAAATCTTACAATTAATGCTTCGGGGATAAGAGGTGTGCGTGAGCATAAAATCCAAAATAACTAATGGTTATTTTACCAATTTCCCAGCCCGTTGTGCCTTTAAAAATCCCATACAGTAATCATCTTTACCAAGCAAGGTTTCTGAAGCAATTAATAAAGACATAATTTTCTTATCCAGAGGATCCAAAATAAAGGAGTCCATTCCCTTTGTCATACACATTACTAAAAAAGTTCTATTTAAAAGGTGACGATTAGGAAGTCCAAAAGACACATTACTCAAACCGCAGGTAGTATGTACTTTTGTATATTCTTGATGAATCATTTCTATAGCATCTAATACTTCTTGCCCAAAATCAGTATTTACACTTACTGGCTTAACAAGAGGGTCAAGGAAAATATTTTCTTCTTTAACTCCTGCCTCTATCATATTATCAGTTAAGTTTTTAGCAATCTTAAGTCTTTCTTTGCCAGTATCAGGCATTCCTTCATCATCCATGCACAATGCAATAACTTTAGCATCATATTCTAATACTAAAGGCAGCACCTCATCATACCGCTCTTTTTCATCGGTTATGGAGTTTATCATAGGCTGCCCATTATTGTGAGCTTTTAGGCCAACTTCTAAGGCTTTACTGCTTGGGCTGTCAATACACAACGGAGTATCTATCTCTTCTTGTATTGTTTCAACCAGCCATTTCAACGTTTCCGGTTCATCATGTACCCTTGTCCCAGCATTAACATCGATATAATGAGCACCAGCCTCTGCCTGTTTTTTTGCAATGTCCTTAATATAGTTTGAATCTTTTTCTTCTACAGCAGAAGCAATAGCCTTTCTACTGGTATTAATTAGTTCACCAATTACTAACATTTATCTTCCTCCTTAAAAAAATTATTTATCTTTACAACTTCTCCAGGTGGTACAAGAATAAAATTAGGGTCATTTTCCCAATCTTTAGATACAAATTTTTCAAAAAGATTATTCTCTTCATTGAGAATTTCAAATTTAAGACCCAAAAAATCTGCTACTTTCTTTGCATATTCTTTGTACTCAGACTGATCGCCTAAATTTTTGCTATTTATAAATACCAGTCGAGTATAATTTTTATACTGCATATCAATGGACCATTTAGCAATCTCTTCTCCATACTTTTTAACATAATCCTGATACTCTGAATATGGTTCTCTTAATTCATCTATCCATCCTTTGCTCAAATAATATGTCCCTGGTTCTTTGTTGAACTCTTCATTGTATCTTTCCCTCGAACCCATTAAAATACCAATACAATCATGGAATCTGGGGATTATCAGTGTTTTGTCTTTAGAGTTAAGCTCCGATAGACCATTTGAACATAAACCGTAACCTAAAATTAAAACATCTGCATCGGTTATATTATCAATATGTGATTGCAATAGCTTCCTTAGCTGATCAGGATATCGATGGTAACCTGATTCGATATATTCAACTTCTATATGTTCAGGTCTAAAAGCATCTATTTCATCTTTAAGGGTTTTACAAGCAATTATTTTAAAGGTCACTTCTTCTTTTTCTAGCTCCATAATAATCACTCCTGCTAAAGGGTTAAATATTTCAGCAAAAAAGTAGCTTTATAAGAAATAGAAACATCTTAACAATAGCTAAGATGTTTCTATAATTAACTTTAGTCATTAACATAAACAATTCATTATAGATACTTCAACTTTATAAATACTTGTCTTCGGAACGCTTAACTATTTCTTTTATTTTTTCCTGAGCATCCTTTGGCAGAGGTTCTGGTTCATAGTTTTCTAATATGTCTTTAACTTTTTCATTTGCTCTTTCAAATAAAGTTTTCTTGCCATCATTTGCCCAGTTATCATATCTCCTTCGATCCATCAAAGAGGAAATACCTTCCCTAGTATCATAAAACTCCTTTTTAAACCATTTTTTAGTATGCTCAGTTGTTAAAAAATGCCCTGATGGCCCTACTTCATCAAAAACATCCATACCCAGAGATTCATCATTAACAATAACACCTTCAGCTGCACGGCGAACCATCCCAATGATATCGTCGCACATCACAAGGCTATCCCAGGAAGTAGTCATCCCATATTCGATATAGCCTACATCATGATTTAAGTTAGAACCGGAAAGCTGAGTCGCAAGGATAGAAAAAGCCGATTCAATTCCTGCCTGTTCATCGGGCAATTTGGAATCACTACAGCCACATGTACCAAACATGGGAAGTTTTAAATAATGACACATGTCTGCAAGAGCACTCTGAAGTAAATCAAATTCTGGTGCACCATAAGAGAATATAGTAGAATTCATATCCATTATTGTGTATACTCCACCTTTAATAAAAGGCGCACCTTCATTAACGTGCTGGTGAATGACAAGACCACTTAGACTTTCAGCAATTCCTGTAGCCAGAGTTCCTGCTAAAGTTACAGGACCTGTAGCACCAGCCATTATACATGGAGTATAAACAGCAGGCACTTCTTTTTGTGCCGTTACAATCAGTTTGCTTACTGCTTCTTTAGAGTGCTGTAGTGGTGAGCTTGGTTCGATATACAGACCCATTATGGGATTTCTTTTAAGTTCCTCCTCGCCGCCTACTACATATTCACACATTTCTATTATATCCCTAAATCCATCTGCATTGGTTGCAGTAGTAATTATAGGCTTAGAAGTATTTTTTATCTGAGCTTCAAATTGATGCCTATCATGAATTTTTTGATCAACATCTTGAACAATTCCAGCGGACATCACAAAGTCCAAATTAGGTAAAGCGTCAATAATTTTGCAAGAATTACTAACACTTTCTTTAGTGGTTTTTTTCTTTTCTTGAGTATATGGATCAATATAATAAGGTGTATCAGAACCAGTCCCAAAGTAAGCATTGTGACTCTCAAGGTGCATTACCCTTTCACCCGTCCGACTGTTACACATCGTTACTCTAGACGGAGCAGTTCTAAGAGCTTTTTCTACTTTGGCAGGTGGAATCCTTACCCTATTTCCTTTAATCCAACATCCTGCTTCTGCTAATATTTCCAAAGCTTTATCGTCAAAAACTTCTACTCCCGTTCTCTCCAAAATTTCTAACGAAGCATTAAGCACTTTTTCACACTGGTCCTTGGATAAAACTTCCAAGGACATGCTAGTTGACTTTATATTACTTTTCAATTACTTGTTCCTCCTTCCTGATAAAAAGTCTCCAAAGTTTATTAACTTCTTATCAAGTTTTTTCTTATTCGTATTATTATCCGTTTTTATTTTTTGAAGCAAATTTCTTTTCAGCATCCTCTAAAATTTGGGCAATATCCTGCTGTACTCCCTTGCTTAATATCTCAGGTCTGTCAGCTTCTACCAATTTAATTGTCTTTTCTTTAACTCTATCCTTCATGCTCTTGCTACCGCTTCGTTGCCATGTTTCATATCTTTGCCTGTCGATTAAATCAGGAAACCAGAATTCTTTTTTAAAGTTTTTCATAGTATGGCTTTCCCCAAGGAAGTGTCCCCCAGGGCCAACATTATCAACAATATCTAGTGCTAGTGTCTCATCGCTGATTTCTATACCATCCATAAAGCGGTTCACCATTCCTACCACTTCGTCACCAAGTACACACTGATACAATGAACCGGTATTCCCATACTCACTATAACCAACATCATGGACAAGATTCGCACCCATAGTTGCGGCCATACCAATGGATAAAGCAGATTCAATTGCTGCCTGTTCGTCCAATAATTTGGAATCAGTACATCCCGCTGTGCCGAAGATTGGTATTTCCATATAATGTCCAAGGTCAGCCATAGCACCCTGCATAAGTAAGAATTCAGGCGACCCATAGCTCAAAATAGTACTTTGCATAT
>LKMJ01001639.1_pt1 | contig 20007 bp, 19 predicted proteins | sample 643391 | NCBI WGS metagenome assembly LKMJ01 (sample SAMN04112250, study PRJNA286221) | soda lake metagenome | biome: soda lake; feature: Kulunda Steppe; material: water; isolation source: sample PL-Br10 brine of Picturesque Lake | place: Russia: Kulunda steppe | collected 2010-07 | reverse complement strand
GGTCGGCCTCCGCGGTCAGCCGGTGGGAGATCAACACGTCGGACTGGGAGATCGCGATCTCCGAGACAGCGCTGGGTCGCTGGGTCGCCAGCACGAGGCTCACGCCCGGCGCGCGCCCACGTGTGAGAACCGTGTGCAGCGCAGGCTGGCCGACGCCGCCGAAGAAGGTGTGGGCCTCGTCGATCAGCAGCCACGGCAGTCGATTGATCGACTCGTCGACGCGCGCGCGATACAGCGCCTCGCCCACGCCCCGGCAGACGGCGTTCATCGGCGCGGCGTCTAGCCCCGAAATGTCCAGTACCGAAATCTCCGTGCCCGAGAGCGCCGCGGCGTCCAGCCCATCGGGGTCGAAGACGTCCCACGAGTCCGCGAGATCGATGTGATTTATCGCTGCACGTACGTCGGTCGCTGGTGCGTCGCTGTCCTCGACGTGTCGACACATTTCCGAGAGGGTACTCGATTCCTGGGCGGCCTGCCAGACCAGCCCACCGGCCCCGCTTTCGGGCGACAGTCCGAGCAGTGAACACCACGAGCGCGGATCGAGCGTCTCCGCGGAGACTGCAGGAGCGTCCAGCACCTCGACCGGCACCGGATCACCATCTGCCCCCTCCCCGAGCGTCCCGAAGACGCCCATTGGGTCAATGATTACGGGCGCGACGCCCGGAGCGCGCGCCAGTTCTTCCGCGACGACGCCCATCGTAAACGATTTGCCGTAGCCCCGTTTGCCGACGATCAACATCGCGTGCGGGCCGTCAAGGTCGAGGGAGAGTTTTGCGCCTTTGCTGCCGTCGAGCGCGCGGTAGTGGCCGAGATAACCCGTCTGCTGAGTCTCGGCGTCAGCACCACGGCCGATGACGAAGCTCATGGCTGGACGTCGTGCGTAACCCGGTTTGAACGTTCGGGCGTACAGAGGTGACACACACCGGGTTTCCGGTGGAACGTTCGCTCGGCATGGTGGTCACGGGTGCCAGGGAGACACCGGATTTCCGGTGAAATATATGTGTATGATCTCCGGCAAAGCAGGTGTCAGGGCGGATCCGCCTCAGTCGATGTTCACGAGGACGTCACGCACGACTTCCGGATCTTCCAGCAGTCGGTGTTTGGTGAAGTTGCCTTCCGCGCTGCCGCCGGAGTGTCGGGACTGTTCGAGGACGTCGAGGAACGCGTGTTCTTTCAGCAGATCGCGGACCCGGCGCAGGGAGAGCGGATCCGAGCCGACGTCCTCACAGAGCCGTTCGTAGACGTCGTAGATCGCAGTCGTACGGAACCCGTCCTGGTCGGGCTCGTTGAGTGAGAGATGGGTCAGTGCCTGCAGGACGTACCGCGAGTGTGGCGTCGCGCCGCGGATCAGCTCGCGGAACCGATCGGTTTCGGCCTTTTCGCGGGCGTCGGTGACGAACTCCTCGCGGACCGTCTCGGCGCTGTTCGCCTGTGCGATCTCTCCGGCATACCGCAGCATATCAATAGCCTTCCGTGCATCACCGTGTTCCTGAGCGGCCAGTGCGGCGGCCCGTGGAATGACGCCGGATTCGAGCACGCCGTCGCGGAACGCGTCCTTCCGCGCGTTCATAATCGACCGGAGCTGGTTGGCGTCGTACGGCGGGAAGACGAACTCCCGTTCACAGAGGCTGCTCTTGACGCGCTCGTCCATTCGGTCTTTGTATTTGATCTTGTTGCTAATTCCGATAGCGCCGATCTTGCAGTCGTCGATCTTGCCCGCTTCGCCCGCCCGCGAGAGTTGCATCAGGATCGAGTCCGATTCGAGCTTGTCGATCTCGTCGAGGATTACGAGCACGACGTCGTACCGATCGTCGAGGATCGACCAGAGGCGTTTGTAGTAGGTCGCCGTGCTGATCCCCTTGTCCGGGATCGAGACGCCAGTTTTCTCGGGGTCGTTGATCGACGCTGCGAGCGACTGGACCGCCTGCGTTTCGGTCGTATCCTGCGAACAGTCGATGTAAGCGTAGGTAATCGTCACGCCCTCCTGGTCGGCCGTCTCGATCAGCCGTCCGGAGACGTGCTTCGCACAGAGGGACTTTCCGGTCCCGGTCTTGCCGTAGATCAGCAGGTTACTCGGACTCTGACCGAAAATAGCGGGATTGACGGCGTTGGCCAGCGACTGAATCTCGTCGTCGCGGCCGACGATCCGGTTCTTCTCGGGGAGGTGGTTGATTTCCAGCAGCTCCTTGTTGGCGAAGATCGGATCCTCCCGGGTGAACAGCTCGTCGTCTGCGTCCATGTCCATCACACCGCGTTTCCGGTGAAAGTAGCTTCCGTTTTCGTGAGAAAGACACACCACGTTTCCGGTGAAAACGGGACAGCGGAAGTGGAGGGTCGGGACGACCTGGGAGGCGATGCACTGCACCGATAGTAGAGCGAGTAGAATGCCGATCGAAGAGGAATCAGGTGTACTTCCCGCCCGGCTCGACTCTAGTTCGTTCCGGTCACAGAACGACTACTCGTCGTTCCATTTGTCGATCGCCGGCTCAGGCAATGGGCGGTACTCATGTCCATAGTATAAATCTATGCAATCTATGCTGATAGTTATGTCGGGACCTGGTTTCTAGATCAGTTATCACCCTCTGTTCTCTACCATATTTCACCGGAAACCCGGTGTGTGTCCACGTGACTGTTAGTTGAGGTTTGTTGATATCGCTGGCTCGTCCCATCAACCCCGCTCCACCGGAAATCCGGTGTGTCTGTCCTCCCCACGAACCACCCATCCCTGTCCTCACGACACGCTTCCACCGACAGCGTCGGACCCCCCGAGTTCCAGATACTCCGACGCAACCCGATCGGTCGTATAGACGTCCTCGCCCCGCTTGAAGATCCGCTGGCCGTCCGCTTGCAGACGCTTCGCATCGACGACCAGTAGAACCGGGTCATCGGCATGACGCCCGCCCACCGACAGCGCGGACTCCCGCGTTCCCGAGAGGTGGACTTTCTGGCGGCTCATCGGTTTGAGTCCTTCCGCGAGAATCGAATCGACGCGTCGCGGTGCGGTGCCGTGATAGAGTGTGTCCGGCACCGGCGTTTCCTCGGGATCGAGATCCACATCGACCGAGTGGCCGTAGGCGGCGCGGATGTGTCCCTCGCGGCTGCCCGTCCCTGTACTGCCCCGCTCGAAGCGCCCTTTTGGATCGGTACGGACGACCGCCCCGACGTGCTCGCGCGTCGCCCAGCCGTACCGATCCGTGACGGCGTCGACGACCGAATCGAAGGCCGTCCAGCCGCGCTCATCCAGTTCCAGTCCGACATCAGCCGGGAAATGTCTGAGCGCACCACTCAGAAATCTCGAGAGCTGCGTTCGGCGACCGCTCTCCAGCAGAACGTCAACGGCTTCCCCACAGTCCGGGCAAGTCGTCCCCGAGACGTAGCCGTGCCGGTCACAGGTTCCGATGTCGCTCATCACGAGGAGACAACAGTGCGACGTATTTCCGTGGTTCGGTGAACGAGTCAATGGATCAGTGAAAGCTTTATGCGGGAAAGCGCTCAAACCAATGTATGACCTACGATACCGTCGTCTTCGACAACGACGGTGTCCTCGTCGAGCGAACGAACTTCGAGGTGCTTCGGGACGCGACTCACGAAACGTTCTCGCAGTTCGGAGTGACCGACATGGACGCCGATCACGTAGACGATATGACCGTCGGAGCGACTCCAGCCGACGTTGAGTACATCTGTGGCCAGTACGGACTGGTCCCAGACACGTTCTGGCGCGCTCGCGAGGACGCCCTCGCCGCTGTCCAGAAAGACGAGGTTCGCGAGGGACGAAAGACGCTCTACGACGACATCGACACGCTGGCGAATCTCGACGTCTCGATGGGGATCGTCAGCTCGAACCAGCAGGAGACGGTCGATTTCGTGCTCGATTACAACGACATTCGCCACCGGTTTGGCACGGCCTACGGCCGCGAGCCGACCATCGAGAGTCTGAAGCTTCGCAAGCCCAATTCCCACTATCTCGACCGAGCGCTGGCCGACCTCGACGCCAACTCCGCGCTCTTCGTCGGCGACAACGAATCGGACATTCGAGCCGCACAGAACGCGGGGATCGATTCGGCGTTCATCCGTCGGCCCCACCGTACCGACTGGGAGCTCAACGTCTGGCCGACGTGGGACATCCACTCGCTTGAGGATCTCCATCGGATCTGTAGCTGAGGTCGGTTCTGCCGTCCGATGCCGATTTTCGATGCGCGACGGTACTACCGTCATCAAAAAAGAGAGTTCCGTAACTACCCTTTCATCCCGCTGAGGCTCATCCCGCGGATGAAGTACTTCTGTGCCGAGAGGAACGCGATGATCACCGGCGCGACGATAATCAGCGCGGCGGCCATCATCAGGCCCGTCTCGGCGAAGTACTGGTTGCGCACGGCAAAGAGCGCCACCGGCAGGGTGAACATCTCCGTTTCCCGCATGACGATCACGGGCCACTCGAAGTTGCCCCACGCGCCCATGAACGTGAAGATACCGAGCGCTGCGAGCGCCGGTTTCGCGAGCGGGAGGTAGACGTGGTAGAACGTGCGTAACTCGCCACAGCCGTCGATCTTCGCGGCATCACCGAGCGCGGCAGGTAAGCTCTTGAAATGCTGGCGAAGCAGGAAGATGCCGAAGGGGTTCGCCGCGAGCGGCAGGATCAGCCCCTGATAGGTGTTCGTCCAGCCGAGTTCGACGAGGATCAGGTAGACAGGGATGAGCGTGATCATCCCGGGGATCATCATCGTCGAGATGAAGGCGAGAAAGAGCTTGTCGCGGCCCCAGAAGTCCATCCGGGCGAGCGCGTAGCCCGCGAGGCTGTCGAACGTCAGGTTGAACGCGGTCACCGCCCCGGCGAAGATGATCGTGTTGATGAACCACCGCACCAGGGGAATGTTGTCCCGGTTGTACAGATCGATGAAGTTGTTGACCGTGAACTCCGCCGGGATGAAGGTGACTTCGGTCGCGGTGGGATTGGCCGAGAACGCCGACGTGATCGTCCACCAGAACGGCGCAGTCATCCACAGCGCCCCCAGGGTGAGGACGACGTACAGGCCAACCGTCTGTGACCAGTACTTCGGTCCCTCGCGTTCGTACCCCGGATACTCGTAGCTAGATCGTGCCATCAGTAATCGACCTCCTCTGACTTTCGGTAGCGGTACTGCCAGTAGCTAAAGGCGAAGATGATCACGAAGAGGATCATCGCCATTGCGGCCCCTTCACCGAAGTAGTTCTCCTCGAAGGCGCGCTGGTAGATCAACAGCACGGCCGTTGTGGTTGCGTAGAACGGGCCACCTTCTTCGAAGACCAGCGCGATACCGAACACCTGGAACGCACCGATGATCGCCATGACGATGACGAAGAAGTTGGTGTTGCCCAGATTCGCCCACGTTACGTGGCGGAACCGCTGCCAGCGGTTCGAGCCGTCGATCCGGGCCGCGTCGTACAGTTCCTGTGGGATGTTCTGTAGCCCTGCGAGGAACAGGATCATGTTGAAGCCGATCCCGCCCCAGATCGCCATCAGCATAATCGCGCCGAGGGCTGTGCTCGGATCGCCTGCCCAGTTGTGCGCGAGTCCCAGCGGGCGCAGGAACTCGTTGATGATGCCAGTGTCGGCCAGCAGCCACCGCCAGATGACGGCGGCCGCAGCACCCGACAGCATCACGGGCATGAAGTACGCGGCCCGGTAGGCCTTCTTCGCGCGAACGCGCTTATCGAGCATGAGCGCGACCGCCAGCCCGCCGAGAATCTGGAGGGGAACCGTCCCGACAGCGTATATGAACGTGTTCCGCAGTGAGAACCACCACGTGTTTGCCGTCGGATCGCGGAGGGCCTCGAATCCATTCTCCCACGGATACGGCTGCATCACAGCAGCGAAGTTCTCCAGTCCGACCCATGTCGACTCGTGGGTCAAGATGCTGTACTCCACGAATGCCAGATAGAACGCGTACAGCACTGGTCCGAGGAGGAAGACAGAAAACACCGCTATGTTTGGCGCGACGAAAACAATGCCCATCAGGTTCGACTGGTCCCTGGTGATGCCGATCCGCCGTTTGAATCGGGCGACTGCGTGGTCAGGCCCGTCTCGCAACTCGTCGATGTTCACCGCGGCTTCCGCGTCGTCCGACTGCGAGTCGTATGCCATATAACTAGTGTCGGTCGTCTCTGGTTACAGAATGTCCTCGTTGACGGACTCCTCAGCTGATTCCAGCGCTTCACGGGGCTCTCGCTCACCGGTTACTGCGCCTTCGAGCTGTGGGTTGATCTCGTTCATGATCTCCTGGCTGTTCGGCCCGAACGAAACCACGTGGGACCACTCGCCCGCTTCGAGATGAGTCCGTCGACGGGGGTGGTTGTCGTAGTATTCCAGGTCTTCATGGGATTCTCTCGCCGAAAGCGCAAGGCCTTGCTCTGCCCACGACGCCATCCCCTCGTCGTCGGTGAGGAACTTGATGAGCGTGTAGGCTCCGTCCGGGTTCTCGGAGTGGACCGAAGAACTGTACGAGACAGTGTAGGCCGCAGTGGCGCGCTCCCCGTCCTCGGGAATCGGAAGGTGTGAGACGCCGATATCGTCGTCGACCTCCGGGTGGCCGTCCTCGATCGCCGGTAGTGCCCACGGGCCGATCGCCGCCATCGCGATTTCCTCCGAACCGATTGCGCCGCCGTGCCAGTCGGCACCGGTTTCGGACGGTCGACCGACGAGGTCGTCGTCCATCAGATCGATCAGGAACTCCAGTGCTTCGACATTCTCGTCCGACGCGATGACACACTCGGAGCCGTCGTCGGTCAGCACCTGTCCGCCGTTCTGATAGAGGAACGCCCAGAAGATTCGGGCGTCGTCGTACTCCATCATCGGGTACGTGACTTCGCCTTCCTCCTGAATCGCTTCGAGCGCCGATCGGAGTTCGCTCCACGTCTCGGGTGGGGCATCGACCCCAGCATCTTCGAGCATCCGGTCGTTGTGATACAGCGCAAGCGTCGAGAAGTCCTTGGGGATGCCGTACAACCCGTCGTCGTACTGGAACGCCTCGATCAGCGGATCGAAGAAATTGTCGGTGTCGAACTCGTCGTCCTCCTCGATGTACGGTCCAAGGTCCAGCAGGACGTCTTCGTCCGCGAAGGACGGATAGTACGAGGCGTCGAGATAGAAGACATCGGCGACGTCCCCCGCGCCGATCTGGGTCTGAATCTGCCGTTCGTACTCGCTGGGGATCGGATTGTAGTCGACCTCCGCATCGTACTCGTCCTCGAACTCATCGACCAGTTCCTGCAGGAGTTCTGATTCCGTGTCGTCGGCGGCCCAGCCCGATAGTTCGAGCTGCATATTGTCAAGCGCACCTTCGTCGACGTCACCGTCCGGCTCGTCATCGTCGCCACCAAGACAGCCAGCGAAGCTGATTGCGCCCATCGCGGCGGCAGCCTGCAATGCGGCACGCCGTGTCGTTTTCTTTTCAGTCGTACCGTCAGTAGTTCGTGCCATTCTATACCAACGATCATGCTCTTTCTTAATTAAAGTTTCGTTGAGCAACTACTGGAATGGTGGTGAAAACATGGCTTTAAGTACTACCCTACGTTAACGGATCAGTATGAAGGAAGACAGTACCGTGGCGAACGGTCGTACCTTTCTCGTGACGGATGAGAACGGTCGCCTGTCGCGCCCACATGACGGGCTCTATCACGACGATACTCGTCACTTCGATCAGTTCAGCCTCTCCTCGGACTACTCCTTCGAGACCATCTGTACGACGACACCCCGTCCCGGTGAGCGAGTGCTACAGTGCGGTAGTGAGTTCGAACGGGGCGCCAGGTCCCTCCATCTCACGCGACGGCAGACCGTCACCGACGGGTTCTTCGAGCGCCTGGAGGTGACCAACCTGGAAGACGGGCCGATCGAGACGACGATCCAGCTCTCGGTTAGCGCGCCGTTCGAGGATCTCTTCGAGGTTCGGAGTCATACGGACACGCCGGAGCGTACGGTGTCGGTCAACGAGATAGAGGACGGTGTCCGGTTCGTCTACGATCCGGCGGATATCGACTACCGGCGTTCGACGTCCCTCCGGGTCAGTACGGCGGGGGCAGTTCGTGTTGAATCCAGCGACGAGACAGCTGCAACGCTCGCATTCGATCTCTCGATTCCAGCAGGCGAGACAAAAACGACGACGATTGCCACCGGTCTCAACAACGTCCCCGACGATCCCGCCTACGAGTACAGTGCCGCATTAGAGCGCCTCAACGCTCGACAACACCGCTGGGATGACACAACTGATCGGCCAAAACGAGCCGATCCGTCGTCCGACGAGGTGCTAGCCCAGAGCGAGACGGACCTGCTCTCGCTTACGATGGAGACGGAGTACGGCCCGGTCCTGACCGCGGGGACGCCCTGGTTTGCGACGGCCTTCGGCCGCGACTCGCTCATCGCGGCGTATCAGACGCTTCCGATGACCGAAGCACCTGCAAAGGCAACGCTGCGCTACCTCGCGGAGCACCAGGCGACCGAGGTAGACGAGTTCCGCGCCGCCGCACCGGGCAAGATCCTCCACGAGATCCGCCATGGGGAAGCAACCGTCCGCGGCGACGTCCCACACGCACCGTACTACGGAACGATAGACGCGACGCCGCTGTACGTCGTTTTGCTGCACGAGACATGGAAACGAACCGGCGATGACGAACTGCTGGCGGACCTCTGGCCGACCGTCGAGGCCGCTCTTGACTGGTGTGAGGAGTACGGGGATTCGGACGGGGACGGCTTCCTCGAATATCCGACCGACGGGCACGACGGGCTGACTCACCGCGCGTGGAAGGACAGCGGCGACGGGATCGTGCATCCTGATGGGTCCCATCCGACCGGCCCGCTGGCCGTCGCCGAGGTGCAGGGGTACTATTATGACGCGCTCACGCGCGCCGCCGAACTCTCGCGCTATCGCGGGAATGATGAACGAGCATCGACGCTCGAACAAAAAGCGGCGACGCTGGCCGAGCGCTTCGACGACGCCTTCTGGGTTCCCGAGGAGTCGTTCTACGCCGTCGCGCTCGACGGCGACAACGAACCGATACCGAGCGTTACCACGAATCCGGGTCACTGCCTGTGGAGCGGAATCGTCCCCGAGGATCGCGCCGCGGCAGTGGTCGACCGGTTCCTCTCGGATGACCTCTTTTCGGGCTGGGGAATCCGTACGCTGTCGAGCAAGCACGAGGCCTACAACCCGCAAAGCTACCATCTCGGGAGCGTCTGGCCGCATGACAACTCGCTGATCGTCCTCGGGATGGTGAACTACGGGTTCGAGGAGGCCGCCGCGGAGGTCACTGATGGTCTGCTCGCCGCCGCCAGCGCCCGCGGCAACGAGCGCCTCCCCGAGCTCTTCTCGGGGTTCGACCGCACGAAGTCCTCGGTCCCCATCGAGTACGGCGTCGCGTGCGAACCGCAGGCGTGGGCGGCCGGAACCCCAATCGCCTGTGTCGGTGCGCTCGACGGTACGTACGACCATACCCACCGAGGGGAACGGCTCGAACCACAGTCGGGTCGCCGGTAACTCCGAGACACCACGATCATGCTTCACTCGCTGTATCGCCGACCCACCTCGGATGTCGAACGCACTTCGCGTCAGCCGTGGTATCCAGGCTGCCCGCCGAAGCGCTCATACTGTAGCGGTAGAGAGTCGACATGATGGGATCCGCTGACTCGCCCGGTACCGTCGATGGTGGTTCGGTCGGCGAGGACGACCCTGACCGACACGGCAACGAGGCTACCGAGATCGATCTTCTGGGATCGGTCACCGCGTTCAGTCGCGTAACGTTCAGCGACCTCCTGACGATCGTCTGGGTGAGCGTGCTGTTCGCCGTCCTGTCGCTTCCGCTGGTCACGCTGGGCGCGGCGATGCTCGCGGCCGTCGAGACGCTGACCGCGGTCATCACCGGTGAGGGACGCGGTGGCCCGACGACCGAGCGCGAGCGGATACGGCTGTTCGCCGGGTCGTTCCGGAGGAATCTCTCGCAGGGACTACCCTACTCCGTCGTCACCGTACTCGTCGTTGCGACCATGCTCTTTTACATCCTCACGGCCAGCGCCGACGAAACTGGCGTGCTCTTTTTCGGTGCCCTGGTGGGACTGTACGCCGTCGTGATCTGTTTCGCCTGGCTGCTCAGGGCGGGGAGTATCACGATCAGGTCGACCCAGTCGGTCGGGTTCGTCGACGCCGCGCACGAGGCCGCCTATCAGGCCTTCAACTATCCCTGGTACGCCGCAATCCAGCTCATTACCGTTGGCGTGATTCTACTGGTCGCGTTCGTCGTCCCGCCCGCATACGTTCTGGTGGTCCCAGGGCTGCTGGTCGTACTCGATGTCGTCACGTTCGAGGAGAGCCACGGTGAAGGTGCGATGACGATCGTTCGGGCCTACAGGGGTGAGTTCGAGGAGTGATTCCGGATCGTCTGTCCCCCGAGCGCGAGACCCACACGAGTCGGGAGCTACACCTGCTTTCTGTCGTTCCGGTCGCATTCCTGTTCGTTTTGCTCGGCTATCATCCACTCGCTGCACTCCCGCTCGTCGTGGGCGTCCTCCTCCCCGAACTCGATACGGTCGACGACCGGGTTCACCGATCGTGGCTGTTGCACACCTACCTGTTTCCGGCACTACTCTACTGGGTACTCGTCAACACCGGTCTGAGTGGGACCCACCCCTGGCTGCTCACGAGCATCCACCTGCTCACGGTCGGGATGACGGTTCACTTCCTTGCAGACTATGTCTATCCGAAGGGGATGGACCATCGCGGCGCAGTCTGGCCCGTTCGGCCAGTCTTCTTTTCGGCGTACTGGGGGTTGATCTGGCTAGGAATCTCCTGGCTCATCCAGTGGTTCATCTACCTCTCGACCGCGTTTTTGCCGTGGCTGGTCGCTCACGTTGTTCCGGTCGGCTAGGGCTCCAAATGCAGAAGAACGGGCTCTCAGCCGAGTGGTTTAAATAACGTTCGTATTTCACCATTCCAGTAGTAATACTTTTATCGCTCCGTTACGTCGTGTGTGATAGCATGTCTGGAGCGGTCTACGATAACGTCACAAAGGTCTTCGACGACGGAGACTCCGGAATCGTCGCCGTCGACGACCTCTCGCTGGAGGTACAGGAGGGGGAGTTCCTCGTCCTTGTCGGCCCCTCGGGCTGTGGGAAATCGACGACGCTTCGCCTGCTCGCCGGGCTGGAGACGATCAGCGCGGGCGAAATCCGTATCGGCGACGAAGTTGTCAACGACAAGAAGCCGAAGGATCGGGACATCGCGATGGTGTTCCAGAACTACGCACTGTACCCCCAGAAGACAGTCCGTGAGAACATGGAGTTCGGTCTCAAGATGACGACTGATCTCGAAGCCTCGGAGGTCACCGACCGCGTCGAGGACACTGCCGAGATGCTCGATATCGAGGAGCTGCTCGATCGAAAGCCGAACGCCCTCTCGGGCGGGCAGAAACAGCGCGTCGCGCTGGGGCGGGCAATCGTCCGTGAGCCGACCGTCTTCCTCATGGACGAACCGCTCTCGAACCTCGACGCGAAACTCCGCACCGAGATGCGGGCGGAGCTCCAGAAACTTCACGAACAGCTCGAAGTCGCGACGCTGTACGTCACCCACGACCAGACCGAGGCGATGACGATGGGGGATCGAATCGCCATCCTGGACGGCGGTGAACTCCAGCAGGTCGGCACGCCACTGGAATGTTACCACCAGCCGGCAAACCAGTTCGTCGCCGGCTTCATCGGCGATCCGTCGATGAACTTCTTCGAGCTCCAATACGACCGCTCGACTGGCACCGCCACCGACGGGACGATCAGCTACGCGTTCGACGAGGACCAGCGGGTCCGGATCGAGCGGTCGATCTCCGGCGATCGGATCACCCTCGGCATCAGGCCCGAGGACGTTACAATCGCCGAGGAGGCCGATCCCACGACGGTGGAGTCGACAGTCCAGGTCGTCGAGCCGATGGGCAAGGAGAGCCTGCTCCATCTCGGTGCTGGCGACCGCTCCTTACTCGCGTCGGTCTCCGGCGAGTATCTGGTCGATGAAGGAAACTCGCTTCGGGTCCGGTTCCCTCGATCGAAGATCCACGTCTTCGACCCGGAGGAGGGCGATGCGGTTTTCAACCGCGACCGTGCGGGCGACGACATCCCCTCGGCGGCGCTGCTGTAATATCCCAACTCATTTACTCGATAACGTCCCGTCGAAACTATGGACACGGACACGCTTCGATCCGCGCTCGAACAGACCGGACTCACCCAGTACGAGGCTGACGCGTACATAGCGCTCGTCGAACTCGGCTCGGCTACCGCCGTCGAGATCGCCGAGGGATCGGACGTTCCCCAGTCGCGCATCTACGACGTCGTCCGCGAACTCGAATCGAAGGGATACGTCGAAACGTACGAGGAGGGAACGCTTCGCGCCAGAACGACCGACCCCGACGAGTTGATCGAAACGATGGGTGCGCAGGCGACCCTGATGACCGACGCCGCGGCGGAGATCGAATCTCGATGGGAGGAGCCCCCCGCCGAAGATCACACTGTCAGCGTCGTCAAACGGTTCCAGACCGTTCTCGATCACGCCCGAGATCGGATCGCGAACGCGAAGTACGAGGTCGAGGTCGTCGTTACGCTTAATCAGTTCGAGTCGCTCTGTGACGAGTTGGCTGCCGCCTACGACCGGGGAGTGATCGTCAAAGTCGCTATCGCCAGAGCGCCTGGCTCCTCGGACATCGAGGATCCCGACGCGCTGTTCGATGGGGTTGCCACGGAAGTTCGGGTTCGACAGCTTCCCACGGCGTTTCTCGTGCTCGCCGACCGAACCGAGGTCTGTTTCGCACCGACGGCTCGCCTTCCCCGCAACGAACAGTACGGTATCCTCGTCGAGGACTACACACTCTCCCAGATGTTCGACTACTACTATCAGACGGCCGTCTGGGAGGCCTGGGACGTCATCTACACGACCCGAACGGACGAGTGGCCGAAAACGTACACCGACATCCGGAACTGTCTCGATGACATCGCCCCGCTCGTCGAAGCGGGCAACACTGTGTACGCGTCCATCGTCGGTACCTACCGGGTAAGTGGTGAAGATGCCGACCTCGTCGGCAGGATCACCGATGTCAACTACATCAGAGACGAGAGTACACCCACCCTGGCGTCGTTCGTCGAGCCCGCGAACCTGGTCCTCGAAACCGATAGCAGGAGCTACGAGATCGGTGGGCGCGGGGCGCTCCTCGAAGACGTCGAGGCCTATCGCATCGACATCGAGGGCGTGGACGAGGCGTGTTCCTGAGCTACGCCTCGGCTTCAAGGAGTTCAACAACTAAGACGGGGCCCCGGGATCATTATTCGCTTGACTCGATATACCTCCATCTACAAGCGGAGGAGAATGTCAACCTTGACACCGACCTCACCGCCATAGGTATCGACAAGCATTCTGACAAATACAATTCGACACCGGTTCCATCACTCTCTACCCTTTTTACTTTCAGGTCGTCGCGGACGCCGAGTGCGTTGTCTGCGGTCCGTACCTGCAGGTGTTCTCCCAGCCCGTTCCGCGAAATCACGATTTTGGGGACGCCTCTGTCGTCGTGCTGGACAGGGGCGGAACCGCAAACTGCTCGGATCTCCGAACGTATATGTACTATTCCGAGAGTGTCGGTACTGTCGCAATGCCCTCCAAGACATCTCCTACTAAGACCGCCACCGAGATATCCAAAGACGATACTGGGATCGGGCCGACTTCTCCCGGGGATCGAATCGTCAGTCTCGACGTCCTAAGGGGGGTCGCACTGCTCTGAATCCTTGTCATCAACAGCTGGTTGTTCGCACTTCCGACGATCGGATGGATCAACCCGTCACTCTACGGCGACTTTTCGGGTGGGAACTACGCCGCCTGGCTGGTCAGCCACGTGTTCTTCGAACAGAAGTTTATCACGCTATTTACCTTCCTGTTCGGTGCGGGGATCGTCCTGTTTGCCGAGTCCAAAGAGCGAAAAGGGCAGCTTGCTCGACGATTGCATTTCAGGCGCACGGCCGGGCTCCTTGTGATCGGTCTCGCCCACGCCTACCTGCTGTGGCACGGCGATATCCTCGTCACGTACGCACTCTGTGGATTCATTGTCGTGTTCGCGCGAAACTGGCGGCCAAAGCGGCTCCTCATCCTCGGCCTGATTCTGTTCATGCTCCCCACGGCGTTGTACCTGCTCGGTGGGGTCGGCTACACTGCAGCGGACGCCGGGACGCAGGCCGAGATCGAAGAGAGTATGCTGGCTGGATTCGGGGCCGACTCCGGGGCCATCGACGAGGAGATCACCGCGTATCAGGGCGGCTGGGTCGGACAGGTCGAGTACCGAGCGCCAGAGGTGTTTACACAACAGACCCTCGGGTTCGCCTTCGAGTTATTCTGGACAGTCGCCGGGCTGATGCTCATCGGGATGGCGCTGTACAGGTGCGGTGTGCTCTCGAACGAGCGGAGTACGTCGTTTTATCGGCGACTGCTCGTCGGTGGGGGGGACCGGGACTGGCGCTGATCCTCACAGGCGTGTGGTATCGCGAGCTCGTCGGCTGGGAGACCGGCTACGTTCTCCTGTTCGCCCGGCAACTCAACTACGTTGGCTCCCTCCTGCTGGCACTCGGCTACGTCGCAGCAACCATGTTGCTGTGCCGGGCGGCAGCAGGTGGGCGTATCACTACGGCACTCTCCGCAGTCGGACGCACCGCGTTCTCGAACTACCTGTTCCAGACGGTGGCCGCGACGACGATCTTCTACGGCCACGGACTGGGACTCTTTGGGACTTTGAGTCGACTCGAACTGCTCGGGATTGTACTCCTGATCTGGGCGATACAGATACCGCTGTCCGTCGCCTGGTTGAACAGGTTCCGGTTCGGGCCCGTTGAGTGGCTCTGGCGGACGCTCACCTATGGGTCACGCCAGCAGCTGCGGCTGGAATCTTGATCGGCGCTCATACCACCGATGGACCGAGCATTTATCGGTCAATCGAACTACCATCGAACAATGACTGACCGTGCTTTCGACGAATTCGATCACGAGACCCACATGGACGAGGCGATTTCACTCGCCCACGAGGCGGCCGCCCGCGGCGACGAGCCCTTTGGCTCCGTGCTTGTCCGCGACGACGAGGTGATCATGGCCGAATCGAACCGGGTCAACACGGAGAATGATCGACGTCGTCACCCGGAGCTACATCTGGCCTATCGGGCCTGCCGGGACCTGACGCCCGAAGAACGCGCCGCTACAGTGATGTATACGAGCACGGAGCCATGTCCGATGTGTGCCGGTGGGATGCGGACGGCTGGGTTCGCGCGAGTGGTCTACAGCGTCGGGGCCGACGAGCTCGACGATCTCGTTGGGGACTCTCCTCCGGTCCGGTCCGCGGCGATTCTCGACGACATCACGACAGTCATCGGACCCATATGTAACGAGGCAGGCCGGGAGGTACACGAAGCGTATGGATGGTAAGTTGCAGCACTTGGCCGGGTCTGCCCAGTTTCCCACAGTCGTCTTGCGAAGAGCGGACAGTTGTCTGACTGATAATTAAGTCGGTGTACTCCCGTTCTGGAGTATGTGGCTATTCACCCGACTTCGACGGCGGCTGTCGTCACCACACGGGGCGGACTCTGCCGGTCAGGGTGCCTCCTCGGAACACCCGTTCGAGATGGAAACCGACGATTTCGTCGTGATCCCGGTTCGCGAGGAATGTGACGACCTTTGACATCTCCTCGCCCTGAACACGGGGCTTTCTCCTTGCCCCACCGTTACACCATGTCGATCATTACTGAGACCCCGTAGCAGATAGAGTAGCGATCAAGAATGTCAATTGCTATCAATTAGTATGATAAACTGCCACAACCTATTCATAGTTAGAATGGATATCAGAACAGACGCCTGCAGCCAGAGAGAACAATGAAAGCGATGGACCAGATCGTACAGACGATCCAGCAAACGGCTCACTACGTGAACACGAACCTTCCCAACCACGCTCGATCACGGGTCAGCGTGAACGCGAGCGGTGATAAACAGACGGACGCCGATGTCTGGGCCGATCACCTGTTTTTCGACAAGCTCTCGGCGCTCGATGCTGTCGGGAGCTACGTCAGCGAGGAGCGTGACGCGGCAATCGACTGTGGCGAGGGCTACGTCGTCACTATCGATCCCCTCGATGGCTCCTCGAACCTGGCCTCGAACAACTCAGTCGGGACGATCATCGGCGTCTACGACACGGAGCTACCGGCCACCGGCAGGGAACTTTCCGCCGCGATGATGGTTCTGTACGGCCCCTACACCACGATGACGGTTGCCCGAGATGACAGGGAAACCGTCCAGGAGTACCTGCTTCGCGACGGCTTCAGCGAGCGCTGGGGCGAGTTCTCACTCCCGGACGAGCCGAAGGTTATCGGCCTCGCCGGAAAGAAGCACGCCCGCTCGGAGGGGTTCAATGAGCTCGCCAAAGAGCTCGAACAGCATCTAAAACCACGGTACGGTGGCGCAACGGTCGCCGACCTCGCACAGGTACTGGAGTATGGAGGACTGTTCGGCTATCCGGCGACTACAGAGTATCCGGAAGGCAAACTCAGAGTCTATTACGAAGCAGCGCCGCTTGCCTATCTGGTAGAGGAGATCGGTGGACGCTCTACCGACGGTACGAAATCGTTACTCGATGTGGAACCCGAGGGGCTCCACGCGCGGACGCCGACGTTCCTCGGCAACGGAGACCTGATCGATCGGGTGGAAACGCATATGGGGGACAGTTCGTGAACAGGCAGCGATCTGCCCACAGGCAACGATATCCGACAGCGGTTACTCGAATGGCAATAAAAAAGGCGGCGGGAAGCAAGTGGACATAATATGATCGACGAAACCGTCAGAGAGATCACAGAGATGCAGACTCGTAGCGCCTCGCACGTCACGGTCCGGGCGGCAGAGGCGCTGCTCGAATTGCTCGATCGGGAGTATCGCTCGACAGAGGAGTTCCAGCGCGATCTCGAACGTAACAGCCGGGTATTGAAAGGGGCAAACCGATCACACGCACCGCTCAATACCACCCAGCGCCGGATTGTCGCCGCGGTTATGGATTCGGACCTGGAGACCGTCGCCGACGCGAAGGCGGAACTGGAGCGGGTTGTTGACGAGGTGATCACGGAAGTCGAGGAGAGCAAGGAGGGTGCGGCCTCGCGAGCAGCAAGCCTCATCGAAGACGGTGACACGGTTCTGACCCACTCGAACTCCTCGACTGCGACGCGGACTCTCGAATACGCAAGCGATGCCGGAACGACGTTCACACTGTACGTCACTGAAACGCGGCCGAACTTCTTCGGCCGCGTGACGGCCCGCCAGTTCGCCGACGACGAGAACGTCGACGTGCGGCTGATCGTCGACAGCGCGGTGGGGACGGTCCTTCCCGACTGTGACCGGGTGCTCGTCGGCATGAACTGCCTCATCGGAGACGAGGTCTACAACCGCGTGGGAACGTATCCGATCGCCGCCACCGCTGCTGATCTCGGCGTACCGATGACGATTGTCGGCTCCTCCTCAAAGTTCATCGGCGACGGCTTCGAGTTCCAGCAGACCTACCGGTCGGGCAGCGAAGTGATGCTCGAACCGACGGAAGGCTTTGACATCGAGAATCCGTTGTACGATCGCACGCCGACGCGCTTGCTCGATCAGGTGGTCACGGAAGACGGCGTGATACAGTTCTGAACGGCCCCGTTTCGGACAGAGTCTCAATCGGTTGCCACCTCGATCCGATTCCTGGAGTGCGGGTCCTACGTTTTTGTACTACCTCGAAGCAGTACGAACTATGACCGACAGGCTGGATCCCACTGAGGAGTACGACGGCACTGTGACGGTTCGACTCCTCGACGACGATGAGGGCGTCGACGAACTCACCTGTACGTCGTTCCGGGAAGCGATTGAAAAAGTCAAGACGCACATGGACGCTGTCACGGCCGCGAAGATCGTCGACCGAGACGATGATATCGTCTTCACGTCTCGAGAGATGCACATCGAAGACTGGGAACGTGAGTGGCAACGTGCGAAACACAGCCTCTCGGTCGATATCGAGGAGCACGACTGTCCACACGACAACGTGTCGTGTTTCGCCGACGACCTCTGTGTCGAATGTCGGATGGACCGGGTACAGGAGCAGTTTCGACGCGCGGAGTGATCCAGGGCGGGCCTGAACGGACTAGTTCCTCTGTTGTGGATACCTACCGTTATTATTCTCCGGTAGAAAATACACGACCTGATATGAACACTGCTGTCATCGTCGACGCCGTCCGAACTCCCTTCGGAAAGCACGACGGGGCGTTTCGAGACACACATCCACAGGACCTTGCGGCCGAACCGCTCACTGCGCTCGAAGATCGCGTCGGGATCGATCCCGAAGTCGTCGAGGACGTGGTGTACGGCTGCGTGACGCCGGTGGGCGAGCAAGGGTTGAACATCGGCCGGATCGCACCGATGGTGGCAGGGTGGGGCGAAGGGGTCCCCGGCGTCCAGTTGAATCGGATGTGTGGCTCCGGCCAGCAGGCGGTCAACTGGGCAGCCTCGTCGGTCAGAGCGGAGTTTCACGACGTGCTCGTCGCGGGCGGGGTCGAACACATGAGCAGAGTACCGATGGGGAGCGACGGGAACGCAGAGCACGGTGTCGTGGACGAGCATGCGCTGACCGACTCGTACTTCCAGCACTTCGAGGAGGCGACTTCGCAGGGAGAAGGGGCGGAGCGGATCGCCGAGGAGTACGGATTCAGCAGGCGGGATGCAGACGAACTCGCCGCCGAGTCCCAGCGCCGCTGGGGCGAGGCGTGGGAGGCGGGGCGATACGACGACCAGATCACGCCCGTAGAGACAGCGGTCGACGGCGAGGCAATCCGGGTAGAGCGCGACGAACACCCACGACCAGGAACGACCGCGGACGACCTCGCCGACCTCCCGCTTGCCTTCCGCGAGGAAGGAAACGGGATCCACCACGCTGGAAACTCCTCGGGGATCGTCGACGGGGCGAGTGCCCTCCTGGTGACGAGCGAGGCCGCCGCCGAGAGACATGGCTGGGAGCCGATGGCCCGGATCGTCGAGACAGCAGTCGTCGGCGTCGATCCGGTCACGATGCTCACGGGGCCGATTCCGGCCACCGAGCAGGTACTCGACGACGCCGGGATGACGGTCAAGGACATCGACCTGTTCGAGGTCAACGAGGCGTTCGCCTCTGTCGTACTCGCGTGGCTCGACGAGATCGGCGCAGACTGGGCCGACACCAACGTCAACGGCGGTGCAATCGCGCACGGCCACCCGCTCGGCGCGACCGGGGCGGCCCTGCTGACGAAACTCGTCCACGAACTCGACCGGACCGGGAACGACATCGGCCTCTCGACGATGTGTATCGGCTTCGGACAGGGCATTGCGACGATCGTCGAGCGGCTGTAGCGTCTCCGAAGTGGGGTACCCTCTGTCACCACCTGGGTTGGGCCGTCGGTCAACCCGTTTGGGCGATCGGTCCACCCCGGTTCGACACGAAGCTATTTGACCACCACGGCCAATTCGGTAACAACTGGTATGCCTCCGAAAGTACTGTTGCTCGGCTGGGGATATCCGCCGAACATTACGGGCGGTCTAGATACGGCAATTGCTGGGCTCTACGAGGAGCTGGCACCGCGGGACGACGTCGAGGTTGAACTCGTACTGCCCGCGGAGTTCGCTCCCGAGGACCGGCCGGGAATCCACGGCGTCCCGACGGGAGAGGGTGGAATCTTCACACGGGTGGCCCGCCTCGCCAGCGCCTTCTCGAAACGTGCCAGCGACGCCGATATCGTCCATACGAACGACTGGTTCGGCTACGAACCAGGCAGTCGAGCGAGCGTTGCCCACGATGTCGAATGGGTCACGACCTTCCACTCACTGTCAGTCGATCGGAACGTGACCCCGCCGGAACGGGAGGTGCGGATCGAACAGCGGATCGCTAACCGGGCCGACGAACTGGTTGCGGTCAGCGAGTTCACCCGCGGCAGGATTC
>LKMJ01001638.1_pt1 | contig 20013 bp, 16 predicted proteins | sample 643391 | NCBI WGS metagenome assembly LKMJ01 (sample SAMN04112250, study PRJNA286221) | soda lake metagenome | biome: soda lake; feature: Kulunda Steppe; material: water; isolation source: sample PL-Br10 brine of Picturesque Lake | place: Russia: Kulunda steppe | collected 2010-07 | reverse complement strand
GAGGGAGAGATAGTAGAGCTAACTGCAGAAGCAAATCCAGGATATGAGTTTATTAGATGGACTGGATATAAAGATAGTGAGGATACGAAGGTAACCTTCTCTATGCCTGCAGAGGATGTGGATTTTGGCATTGAATTTGAAAGAAAACCTGGGAATTTTAGTGTTAGAAATGCACAAGTTTCCCCCCAAGAAGTATTACAAGGAGAAACTATCAATGTGACAGCTGAAATTGAAAATACTGATGAGGAAGAAGGCTTGCAAAATATTGAACTTATAATTTCCCATGAAGATGAAGGAGAACAAATTACTAAGATAAAAGAATATGTTTTATTACAAGGTTCTGAAACTAAAGTGATAGAATTTACTAATATCAGTATAACTAGTAATTTACCTATAGGAGACTATACATTAGAGGTAAAGACTGAGAATGATAGCGACTCAACTAATTTAAAAGTATTAGAACCAGCATTTTTTGAGGTGACAAAGCTGGATATTCCAGAAGAAATTGAACTGGGAGAAACAGTGGAGATAGAGGCAGAAATAAAAAATACTGGCGGTAGTGAAGGAACACAGAATATTGAAGTGAAAATCGTAGTTCAAATAGCTTTATTTATTGAATGGACTGAAGAACAAACAATAGAGGTAACTTTAGAACCGGATGAAACCTGGACATTTTCAGAGGAAGTTGAGGTTCCAGATGAAGATGAAGTTGATTATAATTTATCCGGTAGTAATGGAAGACTGGAGCTTATTACTGAAGATGATGATGAAGTAGTTTATTTTTCTATAAAATAGGTGATAAATCTCAGGATATCGTTGACACTTTAAGGTGTATTTGTTTTGAGTTACCGTAAATTAAGAGCATTAAACCAATTAATTGCTTTACATTACCGCTATAAAGCTCCCATGAATGATATTGCCTTGCTGTAAATTTTATTACTCTGGACCGGGCAATCCTGCTTCAAAACCGGGTGAAATGGCGATAACTGATTAAGAGCGGGCAAAAAGTGATTTGAGCTGCTATATTACAGAGGTCAGATCTTTGCTGTTTGATTTTAGCTGTTATACCAGAATAGAAGCATAAACCCATCAGCTGCCAGGCTGAGGGCTGGTGGGTTTTTGGAGCATACAATAAAAGTTTTTTACAAATAGTTTAATATTCTCTTGAATATTTTGATTTAAACTTATTTAACAAGCCCCTTAAAATGGGGCTTGTTTGCTTTAGGATAAGGTTTAAAAGTTTTAATAAGAAAAGATTTATATTAAAAAGTTGATTTCTGCTTCTCTAAAATAAGATTACTGAAAGTAAACTGAAATCTTAGGAATATTTCTGTTAAATTTTTATCCTTTACACAAAATTTAAAAATTACTTGCAGAGAATTAATGACAGGCTCTAGAAGCACCTTATCAATAAACATAATTTTATTAAGAAGAGAATAATCATTTTTACTGCAGGCTGTGACTTTGTTACTGATGTAGTTGATGATGATGTAGAGGAGATTGACAAAGCTATGATTGAGGGAAGTGTAGCGAAAAACCGTCAGGGAGAAGGAAGTGCTGAGGGTGTTGTGGTTACTGTTGAGGGAAGTGAGGAGGTAATTTGTCAGATTAAAAAACCAATTAAATTTATTTGGGATGGAAATTTGTTTAGATAAAGAAGACAGTAAACTTTGGGAAGCATTCAGAGAAGCAATAAATAATTGGATAAACAAAAAGCACTATTTCAAGTAGCCTTGATCTGAGTTTTTCGCAGTTTAGGGCTGCTTGATCTACTTTATTAATAATATTGAGGGGAAGTTGCTTTTATTAAATGAAATAGTATTAAAATCTATCTATTTACCATTAATTTATCGCTAAATTATGTTATAATAAGAATACAAAAATAACACTCTTAATTAAAAAGGTGAAATTATAAATGATGAAAAAAGCCTATACATATAAAACTGCTTAATTTGAGAATTTATTTTATAAGCCTTGTTTTAATTTTAAACTTTTTGATGAATCAGTGAGAGGAGCAGTGAAATTTTTGCTATTATTAAGAAAATTAACATAAAATTTAGGGGGGATTTTTTATGCAAAAGAAAAGGCTTAAAATATTATCTTTAATTTTTCTTATGGTTGCATTTACTTTAACGATAGGAGCATGTGGTTTGATTAGGCCCAGGGAACCAGCTCCAGAGTACAAGGTTGAGGTAGAAATTGAGGGTATCGCTGAAGATGATAAAATAGGATTAACTCTTCATATTAATGGTGAAACTGTAGGTGGAGAGAATTTTGAAAGAGAGAACAGTATTCTTACTACTTCCATTACATACAGCCAGGAAGTAACTCTGGAACCTGTTCATGATTATTATGATTTTGTACCGTCAGAAAAGATAGTTGATGGTAATGATGACGGTGAGACTGTGAAGTTTGAGGCAACTAAAGTGGAAGAGCCCTCAGATGATGCTGATTTAAGTGAACTTGAGGTAGATCCCGGGGATTTACAGCCTGCATTTAATGCTGATGTAACTGATTATACTGTGGCGGTAGACCATGAGGTAGATAGTATTGATGTGACAGCAACATTGTCTGATGAGAATGCTGACTTGGTGATAGATGGTGATGAGGATGCTGAAAGCGGGGAAGCTTACAGTGTAAATCTGGGAGAGGCAGGGACAGATACAGAGATAAGTATAGGGGTGACTGCCGAGGATGGTGTAGCAGAAAAAGAATATAGTATCACCGTAAGGAGAGCAGAAGAAGCGGTAATAGAAAGCATAGAGGTAAAGGAACAGCCTGTACTTAATTATACAGCTGGAGAAGAGCTAGATTTAAGCGACATGGAGATTACAGAAACTTATACAGATGGTTCTGAAGAAACGGTGGAATTTGGTGATGCTGTTTGGGAGGCAAACTATAGAGCAGAGCCCTCACATGGTACAGAGCTTACAGTGGCTGATGACGGTGAGACAGTCACGGTAACTCACACAGTATCTAGTAAAACAGCAGATACTAATGAGTTAACATTAGAGTCAGCTAAAACAGATGTAGCAGGTAATGTGGAACTTGAAGATGCAGATATAGTTCTTGATGCTGGATCACCTTTAGCAGTTGAGGTAGAAGCTGATGGCCATGAAGAAACATCTGCTACAATTTATATAGATGATAGCGGTGAGTTTAGCTACACTTTAGAGAACCTTTCAGTAGGAGAAACTTACACAATCTCAGCCGTTGTTAACAAAGAAGAGACTTCAGACAGTATTTATGATAGAATTGGAAGCTTTACAGAACCTTCTAAAACAGTGACAGTAGAGGATGAAGGTGATGCACCTGACTTTACAGTTACAGCTAATGATTTATTAATGCAAGGTGAAAATGAGTTTGTTATGTATAAGACATTTATGCCTGATGGAAGAATAGAAGAAGGAGAGCTGAAGATACTAAATTCTAAAGATGCTAAAGCTATAGACATTGAAGAAGGTTTTGATGCTAGCGATGTAGATGTTAGTGGAGGAGACTGGGTCGCTGGAATCCCTGGGCTTTAATTACAGAAATGACAATGTTACATTTGAAGTTCATGGTGCTGAAGAGGGAGTTTTAGAATTAGAGACTGATTCCAGGCTTGTATTCCCAGATGAGGTTAAATTTGAAGGGGGAGAGGCTACAGTAGAAAATCTCCAGACTGCTTTAGATCAAGATAAACTAATGGTTTCAGTGAAGGATTCAAATTATACTACTGTAATGGAATTAGAAGATCCAGATGTAGAGAGCGAACAGGTAAGGGCCCTTGACAATGTTGTGTTGTATGGTTATATGGTATAAACAGTATTGATTTAACTGACGGGGAAAATCCAAATATAAATGACTCAGAATATGATGAGTGGAAATATTTTGGTGCTGAGCTTATTGAAAGTAAGATAGATGATCCAGATGGGGAGTATAGCTGGACTATGATAACAGATGTCCCCATAGAGTATAAAGAAGGATGGGGAATAGAAGTATTCTGTTCTGTAGAGAATTAGTTGAGGTACAGCGAGAATATTTGAAAGAGAGGATTCTAAATGCTTGATTGAGAGGTTCTGCAAAGAGCTTTGTTTGCTTTAAAGCAAAATTTCTAAATTACTTGCAGGGAACTAATGGCAGTTTCTAGAAGTATTTTATTACATAACATAATTTTCTTAAGGAGAGAAAAATCATGTTAATTCTTGAAATAAGTAAAAATATTTACAAGAAAAGATTTCTTATAATTTCAACTAGTTTTATAATGATTTTTATTTTTATCTTTTTTCCAGTTTTAATTAACTCAGAAAATCTTGAGATTGCTGGAGTTGAATATGATTTTTTTATTGCCACGGAAGAGATAACCGAAGAAACACTTATACCGATGCGGCAGTTTGCTGAAAAGACTGGTTTGCAGATTAACAGTTTTGCTGAGAATTATTTTATTTTCCATCTGGAAGATAGACACATGCTGGTAATTTCTGGAGAGAAAGAGGTTCGTACTGGTGATGATGTGTATGAATCGGAGGTTGCGCCTCTTAAGGTTAATGATGATATTTTAATATCCTACAGGCTGGCTAAGTCTTTCCTGGAAGATGATGTCTTGGACATGATTGAGGCTAATAAGATAAATGATGATAAAGAAAGGACCGGCATGCATTTTACATTATCCCCTGAAACTAAGGAAATCAGCAGAGGAGATTCTTTTGAAGTGAAGGTTGAACTGAAAAATTTTACCGATAGGACAGCTTCCTTTACATTTAACACAGGTCAGAAGTTCGAGCTTGAACTCCTTGATGAAGATGATTCTGTGGTTTTTAAATGGTCGAGGGGTCAGATGTTTACTCAAGCCATCGAGAGAATAGAACTGGAACCTGGAGAAGTTAAGAACTGGACAGCCCGGGTAAATACTTCGGGATTAAGGTCAGGAAGCTACAGGCTTAAGGGCTGGCTGACAGATCAGAGAAAGAGCCTGACTGCGGACCCGGTTGAGATTGAAATTAAATAGCTGGAAAACACGCTCAAAATTTAACCGGGAAAATCATCAGCCAGTAAAATAAGTTAAATACAAAAGAAATAAGTGAAAGGTTCAGAAGAAGTAAGTGTGATTCAAGAGAAATGAGATATGAGAATAAAAAGAAAAACTGGATTATATTAAAAAGATAGCACCGGTTATTAAGAGAGAATCGGAAGGCTGGAAAGGGGGTTAACGAATTCCTGTAATTAAATTTTAAGTTTTAAGTTCTGACTGCTGCTGAAAGTTGAACTAAAAAGAATTAAACATGGAAGGAGGATTTTCGTGAAAAGAAAAAGAGTTTTAATTATTTTTCTGACCCTGACAGTAATCTTTCTGGCTTCAGGTTGTGATTTTCTCACTGATGCGGTTACTGATGAAGTTGAGGTAGCTACAATTGAAGGCAGTGTTGCGATCAACCGTCAGGGAGAGGGAAGCGCAGAGGGTGTGATGGTTAATGTTGAGGGAAGTGATGAAATAATTGAGATTGACAATTATGAAGGAGATTTTACCCTGGAGCTGGAAACCGGAGAGAGCTATGATATCTATGCTACCAGAAAGAATTATGAGAATGAAGCAGGTGAGAAGTTAACTGATCTGGCTGTTAGCAGGGTACAGAATTTTTATGTAGATTCTGTGAACCCTCCCGAAAGATTTAAGATGTTAATAAAACCGGAAACCAGCTTACATTATTCCGAAAATGATAATGAGGAGAACCTTGCTCATAGAGCTCCTGAGCTGATAATTGAAGGTGTCCAGGATCTTGATTATGCCGATGAAATTGCTGAGGTTATCACAATTTCTTCGGACAGGCCAATTTATGAACATCATGTCACTTTAAATAACTCCTCCCGGAAAGAAGTGCGGGGGATTTACTTCACTAACTGGGAAATTGAAATTGAAAATCTGGAGGTTCCAGCTCCTCCCGGCGGGGCTCCCCAGCTGCTGGCCTTTTTTATTGTTGATAAGAACAACAATATCACCACCGAATATTTTCAGCTGCAGATGCCGGAAGTAGCAGAAGGCAAGCTGCCCCCTGCTCCGGAAAGCATTGAGCTCTTTGCCCAAACCCACAATAGTTCTCTAAATTTACTGGAAAACCCGCAGAGTGGAGAAGAATCAATGGGTCTGGAGAGCCTGGAAAATTTGAAGGGTCGGGAAACTGAAATTCAGGCCATGCCGGAAGATACCATGCTGCTGATGTTTCTGGAGTGGGTAATTGATAATGTTGAAGCAGATGTTGATTATTTTAATATTTACCGCAGCTTCGATGGGAATGATTTCTCCCAGGTAGATATTGTTGAAGTGGAAGAGGCCTATGATGAAGATGAGGAAGAGTATTATCTAACAGGAGCTTATCTGGATATTGATACTGCCCTGGAGCCTGAAAAGGAAGTATTTTATCAGGTAACCAGTGTTAACGAGGCCGGGGAAAGTGAAGAGGGTGTGGTTATTAATGTAACACCACTGCCGGTCTTTGAGGTTACTCTGCTTGGGCCTGCGGGAGAAGATATAGGAATAGACCCGCTGCTGGCCTGGCAGGGAGGTTTTGCTCCTCAGCCAGGGGAAGAACCTTTTGCCCAGCTGCTGTATTATTTCGAGCTGGAGGTTAAGGATAAAAATGTAAGTTATGACACCCTGCTTGATCCTTTTTATGGCTGGAAAGATGCTGATTTGGTGCTGCCCTTTCCTGAATTTGCTGTGCAATTCAGTGAAGCCTTTGAAGAGGATCAGCTGAGGCGGGGCACCAATTATCAGTGGAATCTTACTACTGCTGCGGCCATTCACCAGGCAAATCTTGAAGAAGATAATAAAATGGCGGAATCCTGGTCTTTTGCTGCCGGTCCCTATTATTCCCGTCCGGAAAACAGCAGCATGGAATTTACCACTAAAGATTAAAATTCATACCTGAAAGGAGGTAATTTAATTAAAATGACAAAATTGCAAAAAAATATGCTGGTCAAGCTGGGTATTATCCTGCTGGCTGCTGTTTTTATCGCGGCTGGATGCTCCGGTAATTTTCTTGAGGATGGTGGGGCTTCCAGAATTGAAGACGAGGTGACCGATGACGGCAGATTACCGCTGGAAGATGCTGAACTTGCCGACCATCAGCCCAATCATATTCTGCTGCAGGGGGAAATAGATGATGAAGTCAGCGCCAGGCTTGAGGAGTTAGAGGCTGAAGTGGTTGATGATCTGCAGGAATTTGATCTCAATATATTTAAGGTGAAACTGCCCTCCGGTACTGCACTGACAGATGCCATTAGAGAGCTGCAGGATCTTGTTGCAGTAGAGCATGCTGAGCCTAATTACCAGGTAGAAAGAATGTCTCCGGATTTGCCGGCGGTTAAAGAAGGAATCACCGGTCTCCCGGATACCGGTGATATCTACCAGGATCATCTCTGGGGTCTGGCGGCTATCAATGCCCCGGCTGCCTGGGAAACAGCCACCGGGGAAGATGTGGTGGTGGCCATTATTGATACCGGAGTCCAGTCCGACCATCCGGATCTTTTCGGCCGGGTGCATGCTGGTTTTAACGTATTTGACAATAACTCTCGCACTGAAGACTGGCACAGTCACGGTACCCATGTAGCAGGAATTACTGCGGCTGCTGCCGGAGGAGGAGTTGTAGGGGTAGCCAGAGATGCTGAGATTATGCCTATTAAGGTTTTTCATGAAGAAGGCTATCCTACCTTTACCTATGAAACTGCCCGGGGAATTGCCTGGTTGACTCAGTGGGCCCGGCAGAATGATAACAGAATTGTAGCAAACATGAGCCTGGGCGGTAGCTACTACAGCAATATCTCTAAAAACGCTATTGATGATGGTATTGCGGAGGGCATTGTTTTTGTAGTTTCGATGGGCAATTCGGCAATGACTGACAGTCAGTATCCCGTCCGCTATGATGGAGTAATAGCAGTGGGTGCAATTGATGGTCAGTATAATCAGGCTCGATTTACCACCACCGGCGACTGGATGTCGGTTACTGCTCCCGGGGTGGACATACTCTCCAGTGAGCCGTTAAGTTTGTACGGGGTGAAAGGCGGAACCTCCATGTCGGCACCTCATGTAACCGGCGTGGCAGCCCTGCTGCTTTCTGCTGACCCTGACCTGACACCCGGGGAGGTTAAATCTATTCTGGAAGAGACCGCCAGCGTTGATGAACTCTGGCTGAATGCCGATTTCAGTCCAGAATACGGTCATGGACTGGTTGATGCTGAAGCGGCCCTGGCCTATGATGAGGAAGTGGCAAGCCTTTATAAAGCAGAGTTAGAAGTGGTTCAGTACGATATCTTCGCAGAAAGCTACCTGCCTTCTTATAAAAGCAGAGTTGCTCTCTATGATGAGGCCGGGAACTTTATCAAGGACAGTAAAACCAATAAGGAAGGTCAGGCGGTATTTCATAATTTAGCTGCCGGAGAATATGAAGTGAGAGCTCATCAATCCTTTGCCGATAAGATGCAGAGAACTACCTGGTTATTTGGATATGATCTAGGTATGGGATATGTTTATTTATCTGAAACTAAAGAAATTGAAGTTAGTGAGACGGATGTGTCTTTTAATATTGAAATGGAAACTTCTGCTTTAGTTGATGTCGGGGTTGAGATAGAGGGAGTAAATTTAATACCCTGGCTGGATGGGGTGGATATCAGTGATGAGGAAGGAGATGCTGTTTTTAGCAATCTCCAGTATCCTGATTATGGCCTTGTGTGGGGAGCCATAGGAGAAGATGAGATCGATATAGTGCTGGATTATCTGGAGGACCATCCAGGCGACATATTGCTTAAGCCCGGAAACTATTCTCTGGAACCCGTACTGGATCCAGTAATTGTGGGAGAAGTGGAACTGGATAACCCATTGGTCCTGGAAACTGTTGATATTGATCTTATGCCTGGAATGAGAGAAGCTGTTAAATTTACTGAGCTGGTCGAAATGCCGGCAGATGCAGGATTGTTTGCAGCTGAATTTAATTTTGTTGATGAAGCTGGAATTTCTGTAACAGGGGAAGATTTTGTCCTGGAGCTTATTTTTGAAAAAGAGGGAGAGTTTGTTGATACTGTTGTCTATGAAGAATTTTATGATGAGTTTACCATCAGCCTGGGTCATTTTGCTCTACTGATGGAAGCTGGACAATATGATGTTACAATCCAGGGCGGTATTGCCTATGATGCCGATGAGCCCTATGAATATAGAAAGGTTGCCTACCGGGAAGATTCATTGACTGTGGAAGATGGTGAGGTGCTGTTTGATACCCTGGAAATTGTGCTGGAATAATAGTGGGATAAACTCTAAAGCCAGCAAAGGCTTGTAGTTTGCTGTATTAGAGCAGGTAATTCCTAAGTTAAAGCAGTTTATTAGCTCAAAGACCAGCATCTCTTAACCGGAATGCCTCAATCATGAATAAAAGTAAATAAACCAATTTAAAGGAAAGATCCAGTGAGGAATTTTAGGAGAATAACCATAAAACTGGATAATTAAAGCGGGCAAGTTACAGGCAAGTTTAATATTTATTGGTCCAGGCAGTCTTGATCTGAGATTTTCTCTGATTGAGGCTGCTTAACTTTTTCTGGAAGAGATTTAACTGCAGGCAGGAATTTGACTTAATAATAGAGAATAAATTAATAATCCGAAGATACCGAAGAAGAATACCGGCATAAGTATGGGAATGAGAAATACCGGAGAAGGAAGGGAAAGAATTTCGTAATCAAAGTTAAGAGCTTGTTAGTAGCTATCAGTATCACTCTGGCCAAGGATAGGGAGGCGAAGGTTTTGAAAGCAATTAAAACTGCACTAACTGCTGCAAATTATAACAGGGGAAATAGGGGGAGTTATTATTGGGAAAATTATAAAAGATTGCTGACTAAGTTTTTCCTTGTTTTTATTATTTTACTGCTGACGGTGCTTTTAACTTCCTGCAGCAGAAAATGTCCCTATTTACATAACCGGGAAATAACCGCAGAAATATCGGTAATGCACAGCTTTCCAGCTTCACCGCTGGATAATTTTCACTCCAGAGAACTGTCTGGTCTTGATGATGTCAGCCGTGAGGCTCGGTTTTCAGCGTTTTCCCGGGCAAGCAAACCTCTGGCGGAGAGAGAAAAAACTGAGGAAATTATTGTCGGTTTTGCTGATGAAATAGATTTATCGGAACTGCTTGATTACCTGGAAGCAGAAGAATATCAGGTGCTGGAGATTAACAGGGAGAGTAATTATGCTGTCTTAAGATCTCCTTCAAAAACCGGGGGCGAAGCAGAGGAACTGTACTGGTTTATAAACAAACTTCAGGCCCACCCCAAAATTAGCTATGCCGAACCCAATTACAGCTATCATAACCTCGCAGTTACCCATCCCAATGATACTTATTACAGCTATCAGTGGAATTATTCTCAGATCCGGCTGCCTCAGGCCTGGTCGGGTTCTACCGGTTCCTCGAGTGTCAGGATTGCTGTGCTGGATACGGGAGTTAGCAGGCATCATCCTGATCTGGCAGGGCAGCTTGATGAATCAGATGGTTATAATATTCTGGCTGGTAATAATGATTTTAACGACCTGGATGGTCATGGCACTCATGTTGCCGGAATCATTTCTGCAGCCACCAATAATAATAAAGGTGTTGCTGGCGTGATATGGGACAGCAGTATAGTTCCGGTAAAAGTTCTGGAGAATAATACGGGCAGCTGGCTTGATATTGCCAGAGGGATTCGCTATGCTGCCGGCCTGACTGAAGAGCCTGGGATTTCCCGGCCGGTTGATGTTATCAACCTTTCGCTGGGTGGGGTTAATAAATCTGAAACTGTTAAGGCGGCTGTGGAAGATGCCCGGGAAGAAGGCATCATTATTGTGGCAGCTGCAGGTAATTTTGGAGAAGAGGGACTGCTCTATCCTGCTGCCTTTTCCGGAGTAATTTCTGTGGGAGCTGTGGATTTCAACTATCCGGAGGAACCGGGGCTGGCAAGGTATTCTAACTACGGCTCCGAGCTCGACGTTCTGGCTCCGGGGGGAGATTTAGAAGTGGACAGCAGCAACCGAGGATGGGAAGATGGGATTTTGAGTACTTATTCCAGCAGCGGCTCTTCCACTTCTAATTCTGCTGATTATAAATTCAAGGAAGGCACCTCAATGGCCGCTCCTCATGTCAGCGGTGTGATTGGTCTGATGCTGGCTAACGGTATGTCGCGGGATCAGGATAGGATTCGGAGTATATTACAGGGAACCGGTATAAAATTGACTGGTATTTCTCAGAATATCGGGAATGCCGGCCTGATAAATGCTTACTGGGCCCTGCACAGACCTAAGAAAATAACAGTTTACCTGCTGCTGAAGGAAACAGAGCAGCTTGAAGCATGGGGAAAGCAGGAACTTCCACTTTCCGGGGGAAAGATTAATTTTTCTGAACTGCCGCCGGGTGAATATCAGCTGCAGGCTCATTTGGATGTGGAGAACACCGGAGAACTTAATCCAGGAGATTATTATGATGAGCTTGATATTGATCTGACCGGTGATGAGGAAGCAAAACAGGTAAAGTTGGAAATAAGAGAAACTGAATAGCGGGAGCGGACTGTCTGCCGGCTCCGGGGCAGTCGGGATAATTGGCGGTGGATTTTAACTATCCGGGAGAATTTGAACTGGCTCACTACTCCAATTTTAGTGCCGAGCTTGATATTTTGGCTCCTGGAGGTAATTTAAGTGTTAATAGTGATGGCAGCAGTTACAATGATGGAGTAATGAGTACAGGAATTAGCAATGAGAGATTTTCCTATCTATTAATGAGTGGAACTTCTATGGCTGCTTCTCATGTCAGCGGTGTGGCAGGATTAATGCTATCCCGGGGATTATCAAGGCAGTAACAGTTTAAAGGATGCAGCGAGGATTTCCGGGAATGTGAAAGAGGTTACAATATTATTGAAGGAGGAGTACTGATTTAATTTAAGCCATTTTTTAATTGTGCTTTTGCTTTAGGAGTTTGAGGTCAGCAGGCAAATGTCCGGATTTGTTTTAATTTCAGGAAGGAGTTTTTAACACTGTGAAGAATTAAAATACCTTTTAAGCTCCATAACAGGTCTGGAGAAAATCCTTGTGAGTGATATACTTACTTGTGGGCTATTACCTTCCTGGGGATTAACTCCCAGAGGAAAAAATAGGATGACGACTTTGAAATGATGGCTGTAAGGAGAATGATGCGATAATTGTGAAATCATTAAATAGTTACGCTGATATGTATTAAGTTCTCGCACGTAAAGCCAGTTTACGTGCTGGAAACTTATGTGTTCTGTCTCTGAAAATTTAAAATTTATTTATGGTTTGAGTTTTTGTTGTCCTTTTGAGTTTGTGTTGCCTTTAAAAGTCGTTATGATCACTGGCAAAATCGGTCATACAACCGCACCTTCCCGGTCTACCTCCTGATAAAGGGACAGCACCGAATAGGGGCCGCTCTCCCAGGAGTTTATATTAACAATCAGAGTGCAAAAACTTGTCCCATATTTCAAATTTACCTCAAATACCAGAGTGTTTTTCTAAAAATTTCAGGAACTCATCTATATCATCCTTAAGCTTATCGTAAAGATGAGGAAGATTTTTTATAAGGGGCTCAATTCTTTGTTTTGATAGATTAAAAGTATACATGAGGGTTTATCTTGAGAATTCGTAGTCTAATTATCATATCTTTTTCTTCCTTTTTTTGGTCAGACTGTGTTTATTAAGCACCCGGGAAATGGTGGTAGGACTGACATCATAGCCTTCCTCTTTAATAATTTCATTGATTTCATACATGTTTAAATAGGGACGGTTAAACCGTAATTCGATGTTTTTCTTTTCCAACTCTTCAGTTCGTTTGGCAGGTTTTTTAGGTCCGGGTTTATCCTTTTGTAAACCTAAAATGCCTTTTTCCATAAATTTATCGTAGTTGTAATAGTAGGCCTGCCTGGAATAGCCAAACTCTTTACAAACATCTGCCACAGGCTCCTGACTTAAAGAGGCTTTCCGTATCATCTCATAAAGCACCTGAATGCGGTCATTAAGGTCAATGGGAAACTTGCGTGCCGGGGTGTCTCCCTGAATATAGACAACTTCATCAGCATCAGTTCTCTATCAGCATCAGTTCTCTCAAGAGATTAACTCATTTTTAACTAACCCCCTTTTGAAAAATTATACAGGAAAATAAGCAACAAGTCAAAAAATTTGTATAATTAATTATGAGACATAAAAAAGACATTGTTTAACAATCTAAATAAGGCACTGGACAGGAATGATGGCAGGAAGTGGTATTATGAGGGAGATAATTCTGAAAAAGATAATGCTGAATTTACTGGTGTTAACCGGGGTGCTGATCGGAATGTTTTCCTGCTGTATACTGACCGGGACATTTTGTAGCGTATCCGGGACATTTGAGCTGCAGCAGGCTGAGTTCCGGTTTATCTGCTGGAAAGAAGACGCAGCGGGGAAGAAACCCCAACTCTTAAGGTTATGGTGTTGCGCAGTCTCAGCCTGTTAAGCTGTATTTTTGATTTTCTGCTTTAGGTTTTTTGAAGATTTTTAAAGAATTAAGGATTTTAAAGGATTTTGTAAAAGGGTTTTATAAGGGAATGATTTTATCAGAGTTTTTAGGAAATTTCATATATTTTTCACCTGAAATTGATTGATTATTTACCGGTTGGTGTGATTTAATTATAGTAGATGGTAACTATAAATATGAGGATGAGAAATATTAATGAGAGAAAACTAATCAGGGAAATGATTGAGATAAGATATAGATAATGAAAGATAGAAAACAAGGTATAGATGGTAAAAAAAAAATGATGAGAGAAAGATGTTGAGTGAAAAATGAGTAATTGAGTTATTAACAGAGATACCAGGAGATAGCTGAGATGACACCAGCTGGAGGAGCAGCAGCAGGGATAAAAAATTCTTGAGTGCTGAAAAGAGCAGGAAATTATACTTAATTTTAAGATTTCTTAAAAGATAAAACAGGATTTGAAGAGCTGGATTAGGAGATGATTTGCAACTATCAATCTTTTTCGGGGGAATTAACATGAAAAAAATTAGGGAAAAATTCAGGGAAAAATTCTTGCAGACTGATATTTTAAATTCTGCTGTGAGCAGGAAGGTGCTGGCTGCCGGTATTGCTGGAGCAGTGCTGGTTTTGATGTTCTGGACCGGACCGGTTCTGGCTGAGGTCCAGATTAATGCCGGTTATCTTGATTATGCCGAGGACTGGGTGGAACTGGAAGAGGGAGTGGAAATATTCTGGGAGGAATATGAAACTGTCTCCCTGCGGGGTGAAATTGACAGAGAAGCTTCGATTGTTTATCTCTATGAGGAGGTTGAGCTCTTCTTTGAGGGTGGCTTTATAAATGCAGAGGAAGCGGATATGTTTCTGGATGATGATGAGTTTGTCTTCCGGGATGATGTTTATCTGAATTATGACCAGGGAGAAGAAGCCAGCCCGATAGAGATCACCACGACTGTGATGACCTATTATCCGGAAGAGGAGAACTTTGTGTTTGAAGAGGAGCTGGAAATTCAGCAGGAAGGCAGGGTAATTCAAGCCGGTTCCGGCGATTTTCAGGAAGCTGAAGAGGCTTTTTATTTTGCTGATGGTGTGGAAATAATTGAAGAAGGTGGAGACAGGATTACGAGCCAGGAGGCTGTTTTAAGCATGGGAGAAGATGAAGTATTCACTGCTGAAGGTGATGTGGAGATTGAACTGGAGATTTGATGGGGTTGTAGTGATAGCTGGTTAGAAATAATCAGTATCTGCAAGGAAGTTAGATGCTAGAGCTTCTAAAATTGTTGTCTAATTAAGACCAAATATTGTTGTCTAATTAAGACCAAATTAAGAGGCATTAAATTTACATGATAAGATAATAAATTCCCTCATTTCCTCACAAAATATTGAGGTGATGAGGGGTTTTTTAATTTTGGCAGGCTCTTAAAAATATGCTAAAAATGAAAAAAGAATACTCATAGCACTAAAGAAATTACTAAAATAAATATCGAAAAATCTATATAAATTTTTATTTTTTTATGGTATAATATTACTATAATTTAATTTATTTCTATCAGACTTATTCAGATTTATTATCTAACTATCTGGCAATTAAGCTGGAGCTGAAAATAAATAAGTCAATTTAACTTTAAATATACTTAAAATTTTAAATATTGCACCTAGGGGAGCTAATGAAAAACTTAATTGTTTCTTGATGCTCAGATTTTACAAGAAAATAGTTTTATCCAGAAATTATATTTTCTATACATTTTAAAAAGATATTTAAAGATATTTACTGAAGGGTATTTTTATTTTATAATTAGATTTATTCGGGATGTTTTAAATATATAATTATAAAAAACACAAGGGAGGATTCAGGAAAATGGGAAACAAACTTAACAAAAGAAAAGAAAGGAGAATGTTTGTATTTTTAGGGGTTTTGCTTGTATTGTTAGTTGTAATGGCAGGATGTGATACCTCAGATGGCCCAAATGCAATTATAGATGCAGAAGATTTTAATGAGCTTGCTGTTATAAATGGTACTACTTTAGAAGAAGTGGTTGAGGAACTGAATTCTAAAAGTATCTATAACAGTTTATCTGTTACTCTCGATAACGGCAGAACTGTAACAGCTGAAGTTGTCTGGCAGGAAGAAGACCAGGCATATAGCAGAGAAGGCCCAGGCCCATATACTTTTAAAGGTACTGCTAAATATGAGGATTTAATGAAGGAGATATATATTGACGTCAAAGTTTTAGCTTATTTTGAAATTTTTAACCTGTCAATAGAACCAGAAGAAATAACAGAAGAAACAGAAAGAATAAATTTATCATTTAACATAAAAAATATGAGTGAATTCGCCTGCATTCAGGATATAGTTATAACTATAGAATCTGTTACAGGAGATTTTAAATATGATGGTGTGGTAATTGATATTATTGAAGTTGAATTAGAGGGAGAAGAAGAAAAATTAATAGAAAGAGAAATGGAAATTCTATCGCTTGATGATTTGACAGATATTTTAGCATCTCTTGGATTGACTCTTGAGGATATAAACCGGGAATGGTATGTAATAGCTTCTACCAATAATTATACAGATGAAACCAATGTTACTGTAAATATTCAAAAATAGCAATAGTTCAAGAAAAATAAATTAGCTTTTGATAAGGAACAATTCATATTGGAGGATTTACTAATTGGAGGATTTACTAATGACTTCAAAAAGAATTAAATTTTTTAGTTTTCTAATTATAATTATATTACTAACTATTCCAGCCTGTGATGTCAACAGATTCCAGGAAGATATTTTTTCTGGTGAGATTCAAGCTCATTTCATAGATGTTGGCCATGGGGATGCTATCCTGGTCAAATTTCTTGATGAGAACAGCAGATATATCATGTTGATAGATGCTGGTCCTCTAGATTTAATTGATATCAGGGTGGTTTCATATCTTAGTGATATGAATATAAACAAAATTGACCTTGTGGTTGCTACTCATCCTCATGGTGACCATATTGGTGGAATGGTTGAAGTTTTTAATACCTTTGAAATTAAAAAAGTGATTGACTCAGGAATCGAATTATCTGACTCAGTTTACTATAAAGCATACCAGGAAGCAATCAAAGCAAATAATATAGAGGTAACTGAAGGGCGCAAAGGTATGAGCATAGAACTTGTTAAGGGAGTTAGTTTTGATATCGTTCATCCTGTGGAACCAGTGACAGACAGTACAGGAACCAATAAAGAAGCAAATAATGATTCAATTGTTGGTCAGATCAGATATAATGAAGTGGGCTTTTTATTCACAGGGGATATTGAAAGAGAGGCAGAGGAAGAAATTCTTAATAGAAGAACTGATATTAAAAATGATATATTGAAGGTTGCCCACCATGGTTCAATATCTTCGAGCACCTCAGATTTTATTGAGGCAGTTAAACCCAGGATTGCTGTTATCCAGTGTCCCGGTTTTCGGGGAGGCCTTGATTATTTTGACCTGCCAAATGAAAAAGTTATTGAAAGATTAGAAAAGACAGGTGTTCAAGTTTATAGAACTGATAAACATGGTGATATAATTATTACCACCGATGGTGAGTCTTATTCTGTGGAATATGAGAAAGTTGAAAATTACATTATTCAGAAATATAATGAAGGGTAATCAATGTTTTTCTTTAATTAAAAAAACAAAGAGGAATTTCAAAATTAGAAAGAGCCATTTCAAAAGTTGATTAGAGCCTGGGAAGGGCTTTTTTGTTTCTTCTTTTTTATTTCTTGCTGATAATTTTTTTTCGGGGGGGATGAGCAAATTTACAGATTAAAACAATTGCTAAAGTGGTTTTAGTGATTATAGTATCTGTACTTATAACCGGCAGTCATGTTGGCGCTGAAGATGCTGATTTTATTGAAGAGTTTATTGCAGATCGGGATTTACAGGTGTTTGAGGAGCATGTGGAATATTTGCAGGAGGCAGTTGATGAGAGAGGAGTTTTTCCCAAACCGCTTGATATAATGAATATTCTTCAGCAAAAGCTAAAAATCCAGAATTTATGGGAGGAAGAGGAACTGAATATAGCTGAGGATGTGCTTTTTGATATTCACAGCACAATTGTGTATGAGGAAATGACCGAAGAGGATCTGCAGTCTCTGAAGGATAATTTAATGCTAATTGATGGTTATTTTGCTGAACAGGGGGTTGAGTATTCCCGGGAACTAAGCAATCTAGTTCGCAGTTCGGCTGCCCTGCAAAAGATTTCGGACTCTGATTTTATCTGGCTGTGATCTGGAGGACCCTGAGCCTGAATTTTATACTCTCACACTTGACATTTAAGGTTTGGGAGATGTCTGGGAAGATGGTGTGCCCTTTCTTAACTACCAGGATGCCCCTGAGGAATTTACAGCAGAGGAAAACACCTCTTATATTCTCCAGGCTAAGCCACATGATGGCTGAAAATTTGAAGAATGTGCAGGAGATATTGAAGAGGCTGACCCTGAAGATTCTGAATTAATAGTTGAAATGGATGAAGATAAAGAGATTACAGCTAATTTTATTGGTAAAGAGTTTAATGTTTCAGTAGATGTAGTAGGTGAAGGAAATATTGAAGGAGAGGGGATTTATAGGACAGGAGATACTGTGGAATTAGAAGCTATCCCAAAAGATGACTGGGAGTTTGTAGAATGGAAAGGTTATTTTGAAATAGAAGGTGAAACTGATAAAAAAGTAGAATTTGAGATACCAGGAAAAGATTTAGAACTATTGGCTGAATTTGAAGAAGATATTAAACCAGCATATTTTGAGGTAGATATAGAAGCGGAACCTGAGATAGTAACCTGGGGAGATAAAGTGACCATAACAGTTGAAGTTCAGAACACAGGCGGAGTAGAAGATACACAGATAATTAAATTTTATGTTTATCATAAAGATGATGAGGATGAACTTATACTTTTAATTGAGACCAGAGAGATTACCTTAGAGCCTGGAGAGAGCAGAGAAGAAATGAAGGTTATGGAGGTGCCTGATAATATACCAACAGGAGATTACATTGGTAGGGTTGAGAGTGAAGATGATGAAGATGAAATAACAATAGAACTAAAGGAGTTAGTTGAAATTCTGACTCCCACACGGGATGTAGAAATCAGTAATCATGATCATCTACCTCCAGATGAAGAAGTGCATTGGACTGAATATTGGGGGGAAAATGAGGATAAATCTAATGTATATCTTTTGTTTGATTTTGAAGAATTACCTGAAGATATTGAAATAATTTCGGCGGAACTTAAATTATTTGCCGCAGACTCGGAAATAGCAGATGGTTTTATTGGCGTCTTTAGAGATTTAGAGGAGTGGGATGAAAATACTGACTGGGATGATAGACCAGAAATTACTGATGATCCTGTTGATAAAAATGAGTTTGATGGTTAATTTATCGAAGAAGAATGGATTGAGTGGGAAGTTACAGAAGCAGTTGAGTACTGGCTTATGGATGGCGACAACTTTGGGTTTAGAATTGGACACGTAACAGAAAACGATTTCTTTGGGGTGTTTTTCTGTTCTACAAATGCTGAAGAAGAATATCGACCACAACTTGTTGTGAAATATTATTAAAGAATATTATACCAGTAAAGCAATACATGAGTAAAATGGGGGTGATAAATTATTTAGGGTATAGATTAGATTAATTTAGGAGAATGGATTAGCTTGTTTTTACAGCAATAAACAACAAAAAGAGGATTGGAGTAGGGCTCTGCTTCCCGTTGGCGTATAGGTCGCCGGTGTAGGAATGATGATGAGCAGTGATTTCTTTTATGAGAGCCCTGGTATGGCTATAGCTCTTTATTTAGGAGGAGCTCTTGTGGTCTCGGCAGGGAAAGTTTGGGAAGTTATTGATGCTTATGAGGCAGTAGATTATAATTTAAGGCTTAGAAAAGAATATGGAATCCAACCATATATAGAAGCATAGAAGCAAATATAGTTTCCGGGTAAACGAGTATCAGCCTGGCTTTGAATTACAGTTTTTAGAAGCTTGAAGATTTAGTGATTAAACCTAATTAACAAATAACCACAGGATATTACAGGCAATATGGAGAAGAAAAAATTAAAATGTTAAGATAGTAAAATTAATTAAAATGAAAAACTCATGACAGTTGGTTCATAATTGTGATTGATCGAAGGGGGTTTCTGAGGTTTCTTCAGTGAACTTCCTTTATTTTAGTGCTTAGAGTTTTTTATATGCTTTATGAATTTAATCAGATTGTCCTTATCTTTGATTTATTTTAAAACCTAATTATGATATAGTAAAATTGTCGATTATGTAAATTTAGAATTGATAGCAGATAGTTAATTGTAAGGATGTCATGTTTTTTTTATTGCCAAACTCTGTATTTTTTATTTAAAAAAATATTTTGCTTTTTTAATAGAAGGTACTATTAGGTACTATTAAAAACAGAAACAGAGTGATAGAAACAGTTGATTAAATAGTTTTGTTGTTTGATTTATTTATCGAGTATTATTTGTCGAAAAATCGGGGGGAACCCGGT
>LKMJ01001637.1_pt1 | contig 20017 bp, 31 predicted proteins | sample 643391 | NCBI WGS metagenome assembly LKMJ01 (sample SAMN04112250, study PRJNA286221) | soda lake metagenome | biome: soda lake; feature: Kulunda Steppe; material: water; isolation source: sample PL-Br10 brine of Picturesque Lake | place: Russia: Kulunda steppe | collected 2010-07 | reverse complement strand
GTCTGCCCGCAACCCTCCTGATCCTCACTGACCCCCCCTTTTCTTTTCTGGTGAAGGGGCTTTTCTTCCCAAGTGGCCCCTTTTCCTTAATTGATGTGAGGAGCTTTTTGCTGCTTGCGTAGTTTTTTCATTTTTCTTTTCTTTTCATTTCAATGCCCTTCTCAAACACTGTTTGCTCCTTGAACTAAGCTTCAAGCTAAAATTTTCTTCCTCGTTTCAGCTGAGCTGCTTAGTTAGACAGGTGCAGCTTCGTAACCCTCACTTCACTTGTATTTCTGAGAAATGGAATGGCATGATGGAATGGAATAGGAATCATGCACAGACTGTACGCAAAAGTCATTCGCTCCCTGCTTACAAATTGGTGCATCTGAAGAAGCAAGATACCGGACAGACACTTTGGTTTCTACCTAGGCCGGAACACTCTGCAGCCTATATTCATCCTTAGGGCCAAGAAAACAGTAAGCCTGATTCCTTCCTTCATGCACTGATACTTCTATATGAGCAGGCTAGCAGTCACACTTCTTGACAAAGGCCTTTTCTTGTAACCCTATGTGTACCTTGACCTCCCTAAGAGAACTATGAGGAATGTGAGCAGGTTTTGTTTGCAAGCGCATACTCTTGCGGTGGCATCCTACATCTGGCTCAGTGGAAGTGGCCACTGTGACAAGTGCTCCTGTGCTGCTGTTCAAAATGAGGTGCGTTTTCTTTTCCGCTGTCAAGACTTGTTTGTGTGCTCTCTCAGAAACGGATACAGCCTTGAAACCTTACCTCTCTCAGGAAGAAGTACTCGTTCCTTCTTCCCTTTCTGCCAGCCCTTTTCTGTGGAGGCCCCTTATATTTTGCAAGCCTTGCCTGGTCAGACTGTCTTTGATTTCGTTTCTCAACGGCATAAACTTTATGGTTGAACCCTGCCACTTCATCTCGGACATTATTGACTATTTTCTGGCTAGCAACAAACTGATCAGCCTAACGACCAGGCTGGCAGTTAAGCCTAACTTGTAACTTGAATGGAATAGGAAAAAACACACTCTGAGGCAATTAAAAACACTCCCTTATGATTAATTGATGTTACACCCATTCCGTAAAAAATCTGTGGAACAGTCATTGCAAACTAATCTGCCTTGTCCGCCCTTATTGTACTCCCGTGCCTTGCACTATGCCTTGTTAATTTTTCTACCAGAAGCAACCCTGGCAGTCCTCAAAGGGACACAGATACACATTTGCTCTCCAGAGCATGCAATTTGCCATGTGACTGCTGGTAGCATGCCCAGTGTCGATCCTCAAAACATGGCCATCCTGCTAATGCACACCCACATACACACACTTCTGACAAAGTTGAGCCTTGTTATCAACCAACATTCAACCACGTCATTTCAGCAAAAGTATCATCCTGCGTTCTTTATGTACAGCCACCTCAAAGAGCAAAGCAACCGCCCGTTTGCATCCATGCATACAACGCAACAGCTTGATCAAGCCTCGCCCAACCCTGCTGGCATGTGTTTCATACGATTCAAGACATACATCTCCAAGGATCTCTCTCACAGGATACAAATATGCGCCCAGCATGCGCTCAACACACATTTCCTGGTCTGTCTGCCTCAAAGAGGTTTCAAGGGCCCAAGCAGGTTCATCCACCCTGGGTCATCCAAATCTAACTCTCATGGCCCACATGCTGGGTTGCACATCAGAGGGCATGCATGTACGTTGCAGGTCTAGAGCTGCAGGCAGCAGAGTCACAAGGCAAGCCCGGGCGCTGATGATGATCCCTGCACCGCACCCTGCACCCTGCACCACAGAGGCAGCTGCGCCACGCGCAGCACCTGCCCTCTCAGGCTGAACGACAGCCGCCCCTCCTTCACCCACGCTCTTTGCTCGCCCAAGCCTCATCGTGTGTGGAACACACAGTATGAGGGGGGCGCCACTTGCGCGCTCTACTGTGTGCATGCTCATCACCCGCCCCTGCTGCTAATGCAGCCACAGGGCCACCCTCTCTGCCTGTGCCCCCCGCCTTTGCCCTCAGCACGCACAGAATGGGGTGCGCGCACTGATGCACCCATATCGCTGAGCGTGTGACAACCTGCGCACCTGCGCTTCACACGCCCTTGCCAGTGCAGCCGTAGAAGGAGCCCAGCAGAGACGCGTGCGCTGGGCTGCGCAGCTGCAGCTCCGGCCTTCCCTGCCCGCGCGCTGCAGGTACACATGCACACACATGGCACAGGCGCAGCATGTGCGTCAGGGTCCGCAGCTGTAAAAACCACAGGCCTTGCTTGCACTTGCCATGGCATGGCATGTTGGGGGTGAGCAGGCTGGGGCACAGCACCTCAGCATGTGGACGCCTTAGTAGGCTCAAATACACGCGCACATACGCACACGCATGCATGCACAACACACACACATGTGCGCACGTGCTCTCCATGCTCCCTTTAATCCCTCCCCCCCCCTGCACGCACATGCACACACATGCGCACATACGCAAAACACACACACACACACGCGCACACACACACGCGCGCACACACACACACACACACACACATACAGAGGACGCCAGCTGCGCAGAAAATGGCAGCAGGGAGCTGTGTCCAGACACACAGATGTTAAGGCGGCTGGCACGCGTGCCTTGAGCCTTCAAGTGTCACCTGCAAGCACAGCCGCTGCGCCGTTGCCCTGCTCCTTTTCCACTTCCTCTTCCTCCGCCTGGCATCCATCCACAGCCTGGTTCTCACGCCCCCCGGCACATGTGGCGCTGCTGCCCACGCCCGCAAACCAGCGCACTCCATGCCCTGGGCTGGGCCGCTGCTGCTGCTGCTGCTGCTGCTGCTGCTGCTGCTGTTGCTGCTGCTGCTGCCAGGCAGTGAAGCGCGCAGGGGGGGTGGCTGTCAAGGTAGGGGCCCTCCCTGTCAAGCATAAGCGTAGGCATTATTTGTTTAGCACACACATGTGCGTATGTGTATGTGCGTGTATGTGTGTACATGTGTATGTGTTCGTGCAAATTGTGTGCATGTGTATTGTGTAGGGACAAGCCTGTGAGGATGTGGCACGCACGAAGATAAGCCGAGGCACATGCATGCGTGCAGGTTCCTACCAATGCACCACACACGCACGCATTGAGGGTGCGTGCCCCGCCTGCAGGGCGTGTGCACATTGTGCACACTCCATGCCGTTTGTTCCCTCTCACTTGGGGTGGCAATGCTGGCTGTGGCCATAACTCCCTTGAGCCCGCGCACCTGGGCAGGCCGGCGAGCCAGGGGAGGAGGCCATGGCGCTGAAAAAGGGGCGAGTGCGCAGGAGCGAGAACGGCAGTACCGGCGGGCCAGCATCAGCGTCTGCCATCACCACGTCCGAGCCCTCTCCTGCGCCCGCTGCATTGCATCCAGCTGGAGCCTCACTTTGCGCATTGCCACTACCGCACACTGGCGCCGCCGCAGCCACCAGGGGGCTGCTTGTACTGCCGCTGCCGCCGGCCTCCTCCTCCAGCCGGCTCAGCAGGCTGCACGCACCTACCGCACCCAACCGCTGCTCCAGCCTTGGCCTCCCCCTCCAGCTTGGTAGCTCCTCAGCCTCCTCCTCCAGCCGGCTCAGCAGGCTGCGGCGTAGGCTGCGGCTGTGGCCCCCACTGTCGGGCCGGGGGCCGCCCCAGCCCAGTGGCGCCTGCGGCGTGCCCCCCTCTCTCCCTGGACACAGCGGCCCAGCGGCCTCGCCACCACCACCGCTGCCAGCACCATCACTGGCTTGGGAAGCAGGGCGCCTGTCCTCTCGCGCGCTGTCGCCGCCTCCTCGTGCGTCAAAACGAAGCCGCTTGCGCGCTGTGAGGTGCAAAGCAGGGAAGGGGTGAGGGCGGCGCAAGGACGAGGGCGACACGCGCGTGCGCCGGGCCAGCGCCACACCACCGCCCTGCGACGGCTGCAACTGCTGTGGTGGCTGCTGTGGCGGCAACAGCTGCACGTCACCTGAGGAGGCACCCTGCTGGACCGCCCCCAGGGACCCTTCCAGGGTTCCGTCGCGCGCAGGGGCAACACCGGAACGTGTGGATGCGTGTGCAGCTGGGTCGCACGATTGCGCCGCGCCGGCCAGCTGCGCCGGCGTGCCTGGCTTGCACACAGCGCCATCCCTGTTGGCAGCACAGCGTGTAGGCGGCCGCTGTCCCCAGCTTGACCACGGGTGCTGCTGCTGCTGCGCAGGAGCGCACCGCGCCGGCGAGCCGCCCTGGGAGGGCAGTGGTCCAAGGTTGCTGGCGGCGCAGGGGGATGACCAGTCTACAGCATTGGCCAGGCCGGGTGTGGCGGCAGAAGAGGGTGCAGGTGGCGGCGGCGTGGCAGGGGGCCAAAGCCCCTGGGCAAACACACCGCGGAAGCCGACTGTTTGGGGCGTGCCAGCGGCAGCAGTAGGGGGGGCGGCAGAGTGGGTCTGGGCAGCAGGGCAGGCAGGGGCAGCGGCGGCGTCAGCGCAAGCTGCCCCAGCAGTGCGGATGGGGGGGGTGGCAGTCTCCGCGCCGGTAGCACACCCTGCCGCGAATGGGGTGCCGCATCGGGCACCACCTGGCGCACCACCTGGCGCGCGTACAGCAGCGGGCGTGTCTGCAGCTGGAGGCCATGCCCTGCACGAGAGGCAAGGGGCAGAAGTGGGGGGCGCTGTGTGAGATTGCTTACCCGGGTGCACGCGCTCAGGCCACATGCCGCTTTGCTGAGATCATATGCACTGGGCGGCGCCAGCGGCAGCAGCTACTGGTGCAGCTATGCTTTTTGTGGAATTGCGCTGGGCACACACTCTGCCCACAGCAACGGGATGCAGCCTAGAAGCCACCTCGCAACTCCGCGCTTATTATGCCCCGCGCATGCTGCTCGCCACGCATAGCAAGGTGGGCTTTGCACACCAGCCTGTGCATGCCACACAGCATGTGCCGCGTACCATGCATCCTGCACCAACAACATCATACATCCCTCTGTGCGTGCCACGTCCTCAGACGCACAGCCCTGGGAGGGCCCTCAAGCCACTCGGCTCGAATCCCAGGCACGGAGCCGCGCGCACCTGCTGGCATCGTCTTGCAGCGCAAGGAGGCTGGCAACCGACGTGCTGTCCTGGCACCACGGCGGCGGCCCCTGCATGCTAGGCGTGCTCCGCGTGGGGGTGGCGGGAGACCGTCGCCGGTTTGGGTAGCGCTTGCGAGCCAAGGGGGGCGCATGCCAGGCCGGCCGGCTGCCAGGAGCAGGAGCAGTACCTGTGGGGCTGCTCTTGCCTGGGCCCATAGTGCCGCAGCTTGGGGGGCTGAAGTCCTGAGGGTCAGAGGGTCTGGCGCTGCCGAACACTGAAGGGCTCACGCTCGCGAGCAAGGATGCTCCTATGCAGGGGTCGGTGGGTGCCGGGGCAGCGGCAGCAGCAGCAGCGCGTGCATGGGCAAGAGGAGACAGTGGGGCGAATTGCTGTGTTTGGGCAGAGGGACTCAGGAGGTGGAGGTGCACCGGCGAGGAGGCAGGGCGCTGTTCAGTGGCTGCAGGTTTGACAGGGCTAGCCGCGGCCTGGTGATGGAAAGGGGGAGGGAATGCAGCGCCTTGGGGCTCGTACGGTAGCGTAGCATCACCTGGAGACCCGGGAAACAGGCTGCTCAGGCAGGGCGCGGGAAACGCTGCAGTTTCTGGGCGCACTGGCTTGAGCACTGGGCTGTCGTAAGGGGCGGGAGCGTGAGGGGGTGCGCGCGGGAATCCAAGTGCACCTGCGGACGTGGGAATACATGAGCACACGGTATTAGGTGCGCATGCCGTAGGGAGCACCAGAGTTGGGCTGTATTGCACATGTTTTATGCATGTGCACGCGATGTGGTGGCATGCACTTCCCCTGGCCTGCTGCTCATAAACGTGCACATCATTCTAACCTTTTGCCATCTTTTCCAGGATGTAGAGAGAAAAGAGATGCAGCATCAGGTAGACTTGCACGATGGAATGTACCTTCTGAGCCTTAGCTTTCCCACCTGTCATTGAATGATGTTCAACTTCTTCGCTGTCCTACGTTACGCAGGATCTACCAAGCATCTCGTATGTGACCCAGTAGGCATCAGTGAGCCCGCTGGGGTAAACTCTACCGCTCTCTGATCCCGCGAAATTCAAAAATTGCAGTTACGGAACGGTCGTGCAGAACAACGAGGGCGCTTAGAATTATACTCTTTTCTCCTTAATCAATTTCCTTTGATTGTCACCTGCCAAACCCTTCTCTCAAGCGATCCTCGATGAACAACTGACGACTGACTATTTTCATATTTACATGAAATATAATCTGATATTTATTTTTAAGTATTTGAGCTCAGCCAGCCTGCCACGATTTGGGACTTGCGTGTGCAAAGATGCTGAGCCACAAGTTCAGTCCTTTTTACGAAGTCCCATTCTCAAAGCGGAGTCCTGGTCGCGGTGTTCTGCAGCCCTTACGCAATCACCCAGGCATCCGGTCCCCTCGGGTCCTAGCAAGGAGGGACAGAATTGCTGAGGTATATTTCACAATGGTTCTATGTTATGCACTTCATGTGGCCTCCTGCCATCACATACTCGCTGCACTGTTAACGAGGCTCGCGAGTTTCTTACACGCATGCGAGCTACTGAGAGATGCGCAACGGCCTGCCCGCCTCCACCTGTTCACTGTTAAAGCAGGAGGAGATCAGGTTTACTGAGCAGCGTCCGTTCCTTGAGGTCAGTGTGGGCGCGACAGTCGCTAGCGTGCGTGCGAACGCATGTGCTCATTGATCAATGCCAGATCTCGTTGCCCTCATGATGTACAGAAGAGCAAAGTTGCTGTATGGTCCTGCATACGTGCAAACATTTGTGGCGCGCCCTGGAGCATCACCCTTCCTGCTGATAACCTGCGTCAAGAAGCATTCATGCAGAGCTCCATCGCAATTGCATGGTGCCAGTACGACACTGGAACTAGATCGATCTTATGCGATTTCAGGCGTGCAAGCGTCCTGGCAGTCAAACACATGTTTGGGTTGTGACCCACCGACGAAGGTGCACATGACAGGACACCTGTTTGTTTTTGCAGCCGGCGGTACGCTCTTTTGCCCTAGGCCTGGGCACAGGCATCCTCCTGGAGCTGGGGCATGTCACCATAACCTTGAGTAACCAGGTGGGGCAGGAAAACCTTTCATAGCGTTTTTTTGTGTACACACTTGTCAGTTCACATCTCTCATCCACAGTCAATGTGTGCATCCATCCTCTGTTTGAGCGGTAGTGCCTGCAGCAGCATGCACGGTTCTTTCTGGCAGTTGCAACTATGGCTACACATGTTGCTGCACGTCTGTCAGAGTGGCAGTTAATTGGCATGTGCTTGAGTTACCTCCTTTCTGAGAAAAAATCGGATCAGAGATCTGGCGGACAAAACACTGGGCACGCTAGCGGCCGTGCGCTTGCTCACTTCTGCGATGCAAGATCAGCGGTGCACAATGCCAGTGTGTGAAGGGCGTCTTGCTCATTGCACCCCTCATTTGGAGCCAGGTGATGGGTCCATTACCATTTCCTGGAGATCATCCTCGATCAGGGTCAGTGCAGGCTCCAAAGACACCTGCCAGCTTCAACTGGTCAGCACATTCCCTGGCCCTGCTGTTTCTTGCATCTGCTCGCAGCAGGCCCACGCCATTCCTGCACGAGTATTCCTTAAATGCAAATCTTGCCTGTGCCTGCCAGGCGCGCATGACCAGCCTGTCCGCACTGCTGCCGCGGGCGTTCCAGCTGCCGGAGCTGGACCCTTTGATCTTCTGGGACAACGCTGCAGCCATGTAGGCTCTACCTGGCTGCCCAGCGTTCCTGGGGCTGCTTGCTGCTGGCGTGCATGCCTTGCCGCGCACAGGGGCCATGCAGACACATTGGCTGTGCAGCGTATGTACTCATGGGGGGCTCGGTCATTGCCTCAAATCCTATAACAAGTTGTTATTAACAACAGTGATGTGCTGGGTTACAGCTTTTGTAGGGAAGGGTGTCCGGACTACATGGACGCCCCCTATGTTGAGAATCTCAACTTATGCTTCCTTTTGAGACGTGTCTCCCTTCTGTGTGCGTGCAGGGCTGGGTTTGCGGCCTCGTATGGCCTGGAGGTGGCAGCCATCCTGGCGGTGCTGAAGCAGTTCCCCAATGATGCGCGCCAGGCGGTAAGCGGCTAGGGCTTCCTGCACTGTGCCGCCACTGAGCCACTGATTTGGTGCCGTCCTCTTGCCAGCCTCCTCACGGATCCGACTCTTGCGCCTACAGGGTCTTACCTGCCGCTGTGCTGTCCATGCTTTGTGCTGATCCCTCCCTCCCTCCATGCCAATGCCCTTGATGCTACACACGCAGACACGCACGATCATGCAGATGCCCACGCTTCCCAAGATGCTCATGCCCAACCTGCCCAACCTCCGACGCGCGCTGTACAGCGCACTGACTGCGCGCGGCAGCGGCGGCCAGGCTGCGGTGCTCAGCAGCGGCGCCAGCGCTGGCAGCTCAGCAGCCACTGCAAGCCCCACGCTTGCTCCGCCTACAACTCGGCCTGACTCCCCTGCCCAGCGCAGCACCTTTCCGCCCACCATGCCCCAGCAGGGTGGCGTACCCTTTGGTCCTGATGCGCTGGTCTCTGACAGGAGCCGCTTCAGTGACAGCACACTCCAAGAGGGGCCCATCACTGGGGTGCCCTTCCCGCCGCTGCAGGTCAGGGCCCAGGGGGGGGCGGGGGAAGGTTGGGCATGCAAGTTCGGGATGAGATGGACAGTGCATTTTCCATCAGAGAGGCTAACCCTAACCCTAACCCTAACCCCTAAAATAGGGTCATGAGGTGCGCTGGCTGACAGTTAGGGTCAAAAACGCCCTAATTGCAAACGAGCAACCCTCATGACCCACAGCTCATCTGGCCTCCACCCTCTTCCCCGCGCGGCCAGGGGTGGGGGCGAAAGGAGGGTGGGAGTTAGACTGGTGGAGTATGCATCACATTGCTGGGCTCCAGGATAGGTAAATCGTAGGTGAAGGTGCGTCACATTGCTGAGCTCCACATGAATGAAGGTGCATCCACATTGATGACGGTGCGTCCCATTGCTGAGCTCCAGGGTATCTGCATCGGAAGTGAAGGTGCATGAGCGTGAGGGCCACATACCACATGAGTTACGTGGATGAGAGGGACCATGGGGCTAACACGCTTGGGTGCCAGAGGCCCCAGCAAGGACCATGCATGACGAGCTGGAAATGCCCCACTCTGGAAAGAATCTGCATGCTGGGCTGGATATTGGTGGTGGTGGTGTGTGTGTGTGTCTGCTGTTGTTAAGTGTCAGGTAGCTCCGACCATAGGCGGTAAGTCCAGACCGTCCTGCACATCTGCTGGTGACGGGAGTGGGCGCAAATTGATGGAAGGCCATGACTCTCCGCTCTGGCACAAAGCAGGAGGTGGTGAGGAGAGGGAAAGGAGGATCAGTGACGGGTAAAGGTGTTAGATCATGCAGTGCTTGGGCCCTGAGTCATCTGAAGGCCTTGGTTGATGTGGGTGCTTTTCCCATCCCTGCCCTCCTCCAAAGCTCACACCTCATGCACGCGGAAATCCATCCCTGGGGTCGGTTGTCTCAGCCCCTGCCTGTGCAGTACTTTGCTCCTGCCTGTGCAGAACTTTGCTCCTTCCTCTGTAGCACTTTGCTCCTGCCTGTACAACGCTCGGCTCCTGCCTGTGCAACACTCGGCTCCCGCCTATGCGACACTCGGCTCCTGCCTGTGCGACACTCGGCCCATGCCGCAGCCCCCATGCTCGCCCACCCCACCCCAAGCCAGCCACAGCAGCCCAAAAATCTGCATTTGCATGGCTCTGCCCACGATGTGTGTGCCCCCTCTGCCCACGACGTGTGTGGCCCCTCTGCCGCAGGGCCCGCACTTCTCCAGCCCCAAGGCAGCCCCGGGCTCCACGCCCACGCCCCCCACCCCCATCCCCAACCCCACCCCTGCTGCCTTTACGGATGCCGAACTGCCGCCAAAGGCCCCAGGCCTCACACCAGCACGCCCAAGGCAGGCGCCCGCCCCGCGGGGTGGGTTGGCCCCAGGTGAGGCCATGGAGAAGCGCACAGCTTCCTGAGGTACCGCTTTGTCAGGCATGCACTCATTACTAGACAATATTGCTCCATGCGCTGCACGCTGATGAACATGGGGTGGAGTATTTCTACGCTGTCAGCAGATGCGTTATCTTGGGGCCACCATCCTTGGCCATCGACTACAAGCGCCCGAGATGCAAACTTCCCAGAAGGCTCCCGCGTCTCCTCACACCTCAAACAGTGCGATGTCCAGATCTGTGCACCTCAACCAGATCCACACATCTCAATGCATAAATTGCATTTTCGCATAGCATGTCTGAGGGTGCGGAGGGTGCGTAGCCAGGAGCTGGCAGGGTTTGGCAAGCAGCAGAGGGGTGGCCCTGGAAAATCTTCCTGCATTTGCATGGTCGCAATGATGGCAACCACACATGCTATTGCACAGCATGTTCTGTTGCATCAATTTGTGCACGCACCCGCTGATTGCAATGTGTTCCACTGCTCGCACTTTAGTGCAGATATGCTCGTGAGCATGAGCAAGCATGCTAGTCTGAACCTCCATGTGCTGTGCTGAGCATGCAGGCGCATGGGACCCCACGCAGCAGGTGCCGCCCACTCTTCGGCGTGCACGGGAGCTGTGGGAGCGGCGCGGCTTCCTCAAGGTGTGTTCACGTGCGTGCACACGTGCATGTGTGAGTGCATTTGCATGTACACAGAAGCAATCCACATGCCACACCTTTCACCCTGTTTAGCTGCAGCCATGCTGATTAAAACGTGCGCAATGTCCGGCATACTTTACGTAAGATGCTTAATCTGGGAGTTACTAATTAAGCAGACTTACATCAATCAAGCTCTCTTACTGGATCCCTAACCAAATGAGCCGATATATGCTCACAGTGTCAAACCGTGGATAACACCATATGCTTTGTCATCGTATGCTTGTTCCACTGCTGCTTGGGGCCAAGCCCTCTTCTTGATTCTGCCCACACACTGCTCTTCTTTATACCAACCACCTGTGGAACCCCATTTTCCTCGTTGCGCCAGATCTGTGTACTCCCAAGATACGCAGCCTTACTTCATCCCCTTTCTAACTCCGCCCCCCTCTCCCTTCCTCCCTACCTCTCAAGCACACAGAACACACAAGCAATCTGTGCCCCTGCGTGCTCCAAAGCTTTGCTTAACCCTGAGAAAGGGCCAAAGCACCGTCATTGTGCCGTACTCATGTGCGCGCGGCTGCACACTGCTGTCGCGCCGCTGCAGAACTTTTGGTACTGCGCTGCTCTTTCGCACCAGCTGGGGCAAGAGGAGCCTCTGGAGGTCACACTGCTGGGCCGCAAGGTCACACTGTTCAGGGATTCACAAGGTAAGGGCAAGGGGCGTCTGGACAGCTCGCGGCCCCATCCTCTCTATTCGGACAAGAGCTGGAGGGTTTGAGGTGGGCGCATTGCAAGCGTGTTCAGGTCTGTGGAAAGTGAAAGCGTGCTCAGGTTTGTGGAAAGTCAAAGCGTGCTCAGGTCTGTGGAAAGTCAACGCGTGTCCACGAGGCATCAAGTCGGTGTCCGCTGGCACACGGCGTCAGCTCAGAGCTCAAGAGCTCAGAGCTCAGATCTCAGCAGTGCAGTCAGGGCTCCCAGTGGGTGTCAGGGCTCATCGTACGGTGTCCGCCAGCATGGTGAGGCTGGGTACAAAGCAATGTGGCAAAGCACAAGGGCAACCACACAGGCCATGCCCCCTGAGCCCAAGCAGCAGAGCGCACAGCATAAGTCCAGGTGCGCCTGTGTGCACATTGCTCTACAGCTCGTCCTGGACTGGATACCAGAGAAAAAGGACCTCTCTGCCGCCTAAAATCCTTTGTGCTCTGCTCTCTTTGGCGCTGCCCCCACGCGCAGGCAGGGCACGCTGCCTCCGCAACATCTGCCTCCACACGCAGGCAGGGCATGCTGCCTCTGTGACATCTGGCCCCACACGCAGGCAGGGCGTGCTGCCTCGACAACATCTGCCCACACCGGGGCGCCCCGCTTGGCCAGGGCTGGGTCAAGGATGTGACGGGCGCCGACGGCCAGGAGGTGCACAGCTGCGTCGTGTGTCCCTACCACGGCTGGGCATTTGACACAGAGGGTGTGTGGAAGGCCTTTGGCACAGACAGTGTGTGGAAGGCCTTTGGCACAGAGGGTGTGTGGAAGGCCTTTGGCACAGACAGTGTGTGGAAGGCCTTTGGCACAGAGGGTGTGTGGAAGGCATTTGACACAGAGGGTGTGTGGAAGGCCTTCCTCCTTTGCCAAGCATGCCCATATGATTTCCAGGGCTCAGGGAGCGCTTGTGCTCCACCAGAGTGCTTGTGCTCCAGCAGAGCAACAAGCGCGCACACCTGCTGCTTGCAAGGAGTGAGGAAGCGCGCGCGCGCTCGCGCCGCCAGAGCAGTGTCCCCTGGCGCGCAGCAGCGCACGCACTGTTGCTCCCTGGCCAGCACATGCGCACGCGCTCATGCCCACCCCCCCCTCTCCTGCAGATCAATGCGGGGCAACCCCCCAAGCCCACCCTCTGCCAGGCCCTCACACAGCCTGCGCACCTCCAGCTGACACGTGCTGGTGCAGTGACTGCATACCCACAGCCAAGCCCCCTCAACCGCACACCTCTTAAGCAATCTGTGACAGGTATAGCGGGCGCCTGTGGCTCTGAGCAGGTGCGCCTCAAATGCATACAAGAATCCTCTGGACAGGCTTGCCAGCAGGCGTGTTGGCTTGTGCACCAATGCTGGTGTAACAACAGGCTGCACACCCGATAGGGTGGTTGCAAGAGAGCTCGATCATGTGGTGTAACAACAGGCTGCACACCCGATGGGGTGGTTGCAAGGGAGCTTGATCATGTGGTGTAACAACAGGCTGCACAACCGATTGGGTGGTTGCAAGGGAGCTCGATCATGTGGTGTAACAACAGGCTGCACACCCGATGGGGTGGTTGCAAGGGAGCTCGATCATGTGGTGTAACAACAGGCTGCACACCCGATTGGGTGGTTGCAAGGGAGCTCGATCATGTGGCCCCCCATGTCGCCATATGCCTGCACTGAGTGTCTGCAGCGTCTGGGTCATGTTCTCTGCAGCGCTTGCGCCTGCATGCATGCCCTTGCATGCCCAAGTGTGCGCCTGGTGCACCTGCAAGCAGGTAGGCTGCGTGACCCCACCCCACCCCCCTCGGGCGCTATCACGTGACGTAGGGCTCCTGCCCAAGCGTCCTCTGGGACCTCTTGAGGCTTGACATAACACTTGTGCTTGTGCTTGCTAAAAGCACGCCAATGCGCATGTGTGTGTGCACACCACGTACATGTGTACGCGTGCTTGCAGGCAGGCTGCGTGAAGTGCCGTCCACGCCCGACCAGGAGCACCTGCCCAAGCGCCCCTTGGTACCTGCATACCCGGTGGAGGAGAAGGGCGGCTTCATCTGGCTGTTCTTCTCTTCAAGGTGCATGTTTGCAATTTTGTAACTCTCACGTGCTTGAGTCCATTTGCTGATGCAATCGCGTGCACGGTGCGTGATATGACCAGAGCCCTTATTGCAATGGCATGTTCACGCTCGCATAAAAGGCCTGACATGAAGGGCCTGAGTTTGACTGCTGTGCTCACTGCCTGTGGACCTTTGGCACTCTTTTGTGGCGTGGCTGTGAAGGCAAAGCGCAGCAGGCAGCCCACTCACATGTTTCAGGAGGTCTAATTCCACTGACAAGTCCAACCAGCAGGGCCATACAGTGCTGCTGCAGCCTGATGAATTGGCAAGATGCACACGCTGAGCCCGTCAGCAAGATGCACACACTGAGCACAACGGCACGACACACACACGCGCGCGCGGGCGCAGAGCACATCGGCGAGATGCACCTGCCTGCTTCACATGTGAGATAGTGGGCAACAAGGCTTGCCTCATCTGCTTGCACACTGTTGGCGCATCACGCATGCTGCATGCGCTGCACGCCTAAAGTGCAAATGCTGCACATACCACACTGTACGTATATACGCGCTGCATGTACACTGTGCACTCCATATTGCACGAACGCTGCATGTACCCTGTACATGCACTGCGCACAGTGGGCTGCCCCCTGAGGAGCGCCCGCCCATCCCCTTTGTGCCAGAGCTTGAGGACCCAAATTGGCAGGCTGTGTACGGTGCGTGCGGGGGAAGAATGTGTGTGTGTAAGGAAGGCTGTCAATAATAATAAGGGTCTTTGAATGGGCTAGCCGGGGACTGATCTCTGTTTACAAAGTGGCCAGTCCTTGGTCCAGCCCGAGGCTCAAAGCCTGATGCTTGATTGGGTAGTTGGAGGTGATCTGATGATCAAGAAAAGCCTGGTTTCATTAGTGTGGGGCCTACAGACCAGCGCGTGAGGAACTCGCTCGGCTGGCTTCTTGTGGTGCACGCGAACAGCCCACAGGCGCTATTCCCTGACGCCCTGCCCTGCCCTACACGACTGGAACGGCGCACTGCTTCAGCTAACAGGCGCACGCTTTGAGTCAGCATCTCTTGTGCTGGCCAGGGGGCCGGGATGGCTATGCTGCGAGCGCTCCTGGGGGGCTCGGCGGGTGCATGCCCTCCTGGACGAGCACAGCTGCTGTTGCAAACACGAGGGGCTGTGTACAACCTGCAAAGCCAAGCGCAGGTGCACGGACGTGTTCACACTTACGTTCACACACATGCATTTTCCTCACAGGATTGCATGCGTGTTGTCTGTCAGCAGGTGAGCTAGAGTTTGATGCGCCACACTGGTCTGTCTTTGACAATGCGGTGAGCAAGCCCTGGCAGTGATTGGCATTAAGTGCGGCAGCATTGTCTTGAGGACTCTTGAGACTGTTTCATGTAGGATACTTTGAAAGGTATGTCATGCCAAAAGGGACGAGGCATGCTTGCGTGAATAGGTTGGACTAGGAAGGCGCACAGGCTTAGGCATCTCATCATGAAGCCAATGGGGTAGAGACACTCAGGATAAAATATATGTTGTTTGGGCCGTCACCATGTGTCCTCCCCAGCGCCAGGCATGCAGGCTACCAGTTGCATATGCTTTGTGCAGTTTACAATTATGCAAATTGCCACAACAAGCACCACTACCGAGCTGCGGCACATGATCTACCTCAGTGCGTTGCGCCATCGCAGCATCAAATTTGCTTCAAGCTATGCTCTTTCCTTCACAGTTACGGTGTAAGAAGGGCGTGTTCAGCCGAGTGCTTGCGGCTGCGGCCGTGTCCCGCAAGTCCCTGCTGTGTGTGCCCTTGTGCCAGAGGCCCCTGTTGCTGTCCTACAGTCCCTCAGCAAATGACGTGTCCCTGCCCACAGAGGGCTGCAGCTAGGCTGCGCTGTGGCAAGCCCACAAGCAAGCATGCAGCGCGATGTGTTGCAAAAGTTACCCAACACCTTTCCAGTGCTATCCATCCATTGAATCAAGCGTCCATGCATCCATCCATCCATCCATCCATCCATCCATCCATCCATCCATCCATCCATCTATTGCATCCTTCCATCCATCCATGCATGCATCCACCTATGCCGCGTCCTTGTGATGCTCCCCTCTAAGGACGCAAGCACCAGGAAGCACTGGCTCATGTGCAACTCCGGTTGTGTGTCGTCAGCTGCTGCCGTCAAGCTCTGTTGCACAAAGGTCTGCAAGAGCTGCTGTTGCAAGTTGTTGCAAGTTGTTGCACAAAGGTCTGCAAGAGCTGCTGCCGTCAAGCTGTTGCACAAAGATCTGCAAGAGCTGCTGTTGCAAGTTGTTGCACAAAGGTCTGCAAGAGCTCAGGTGCCCTCTGATGCGCTGGCTCCCATATGCGCGTGGGCACCTTTTGCCGACTCGCCTGCTCCCCAGGCAAACTGTATCCCAAGCAGACTGTGTCCTAAGCAAATTGTGTCCCAGGCAGACGCCCGATCCTACTCCAAATCGCCACCCACAATTAAGAGCGACTCGCTGCCGCATGTGCCGCGGCCGCAGATTGACATGGCGCACATCCATTACCTGCATGGGGACAGCTTTGGCAACCAGGTGTGCTGTGTGCGCCCTAACCCTAACCCTAAACCCTAACCCCGCCCTTTGGCCGACTTAGGCCCTCGTTCAGGGGCTGAGGCCTGCATATGTGGTGCTGCACACGCAGCTTGGCGCGCTGATGTGCCCTGCACTGCCAGGCTTCATGGGTGTGTGTTTTGCACTCCAAGGTGTTGCACTCTAAGGTGTTGCACTCTAAGGCGTTGCACTCTAAGGTGTTGCACTCTAAGGCGTTGCACTCTAAGGTGGCACTGCGTCACATGCGCTGTGCGCGGATGGATGTCTACCGCCCGCCCCTCACTGCAGGCATACGCACATCTTGCAGGCATGTGTACATTCAAGCCCCTGTGCTTTGCATGCCCTGAGTTTACAAACAGACCTCCGCCAGTCTCACTGCATCTGCACCGGCTTTGTCTAGACGCAGCCACCGCGCACTTTGACCATCCAAACTCACTCCCTGCCTACCTGCTGCAGTCCAAACCGGAGGTCATGGACATGCAGATGAGCCGTGACACCTTCTCCGTCTCGGGCAACTTCAGGTCCGGAGCAGGAACGCGTCAAGGACGGGCATCACCAGCCGTACAAAATACCAGCATGTCCGAGGCTGCAGCTCAAATGCAAGACATGGTGCATTGGGTGGCACTGTGCATTGGGTGACATTGGCGGCATGGTGCATTGGGTGGCACTGTGCATTGGGTGACATTGGCGGCATGGTGCATTGGGTGGCACTGTGCATTGGGTGAAATTGGCGGCATGGTGCATCAGGTGACACGCCGCAGCCTCTGCTGGAGCCTGCTGAAGATAAGCCTGGTGCCTGTCACATTGACAAACTGGGTTTTGAACAGGTCTGATGGAGCATTTACACTTGCATCGAATGGAACGTGAAGCAGTTTAAGCAATAGGGGGCTCCCAACATTGGAATAGTTGCAGACTGATCGTGACACAGCTGTGCTCTGTGTACAATTATTCCAGCGCAGAGAGCCCACTTCAGCTCACAAGCAGCCAAACGGCTGTTGGATGGCAGCCATGGGAAGATACCCTGTGCCTCAGAACAGGTCATATGCCTAGGGTGCTTAAAATCGTACAATTGTCCCGTGTGGCAAATTAGCACATAAGTTGGCAAACCTACTGCATACGCATATACTGCTTTCAGCAATCCTAGTCATGCCTTTCCACCTCACTCCATGCCTTGATCCCCGTGCAGCTTGTGACTCTCGCGCCCCTCCCCCCCCCTCCCATGTTCCCAAGCGCATGCTTCATCTCCGCACATGTGCTGCACGTGCGTGTGCGCTGCTGGCCGCCTGCTGGGATCGCAGGATCATCAACAAGCCTGTGGATCTTGAAGCATGTGCTCACTAGTCTAGGCGCTAGACATTGGCGCCACCTGTGGCCAGTGCAGGATCTACAACAAGCCTGTGAACGCACTGTGGGAGTGGACGGCGCGCGACGATGCCGTGCCTGTGGAGGTTAAGGCATTCCTGCCCTCCACATCCTCCATCAAGATCAGCCTGGGCCAAGGCGTGCAGGTGCGTCTGGGTCACATGGGGTAAGCTGATTGCAGCCATAGCCTTGCACACATGTAGCAGGCTTCTGTGAGAGTGTCATCACAACCAACGGGTATTGTCAGGGTGTGCCGTTGCAGCCGCACGCCTGGGCCAGGAAAGGCACGTCCCTGATGCATCATGCCATCACCACTAGGAGGTCTCCTGCTGTGGTGTGTGAACAAGTGGGGTCTGATGCACAGGCGCAGATATGTTTGGGCTACCGCATGAGCCATTGAGTTTGCGTTCACGCGCGCGCCGCCTTTGGCTGCGCCCCTGTGCTGTTCTTCAACGTTGCACACAGAAGCAGAGGTCACTCTGAGGGGGGTGCCAGCCGTGCTTATGATGTGTCTGACAGCACGCGTGCGCTGATGCGGCCTTGCCGTTGCGCGCAGATGATCACCTTTGTCAACACCGTCCCCATTGACGCAGACAGGTGCGCAGGTGAAAGCATTTGCCAGTGCAGACAGTCAAGCAAGCTCGTCCGGGCCAGACACCTCTGGCCTTTGTGTTTAACGCAAGCACGCATAGATCTAAGCCCTAAGACCTAAACCCTAAACCCTAACCCTACACCTATGGCCTTCATGTTTAATGCAAGCACACATAGATCTGGGGCACATGCTGGGGAGCTGGCTGGGCGCCCGACCTAGGAGGGCACTCACCCCCCACCTGCGTGTCCTTTTTCAATAAGCCTGTCTGATCTGACAAGTCCGTTGTTTAATGTAGATGCACTAACATTGGACGCACCAACCATGTTGCCACTTCAATTTGTTTCAGTCTCATTGTATGATTCATCATAATTATGCATATGCACGCATGCTATCATGCTGCTGCACCTCCTGCACATCAGCCTCGACCGTTCCTCAAGACCGCTTTGGTCAAAGGATTCACCCATGACCTCAACACATACGTGCGGCTGTGCAGGTCCATCAACCGCTTCTGCCTCATCAGGAACTTTGCGGGCTGGCAAGGTTTTGACACGTGGTGAGCGGCAAGGTTTTGACACTGGCAAGATTTTGACACGTGGTGAGCGGCAAAGAGCTGTGCAAGGAACGAGTGTAAATGGTGTTCAGGAGTCTCCAAAATCGTCGATGGTTGTCACAAAAGGCAAGCAAGAGAATGGCTCTGTTCATCAGGTCACTGAAAAATCCAGAGGGGACACAGCAGGCCAAGCAGAAGCAAGATAGATGGGCAGGACTTGGTCTAATGCTCACATCATAAGCATGCAAAGGTTGGATAGAGCAGGCTGCACCAGTCGTGAGAGTGCCGCATTGCACTCAATTGCACAGGCTGGGTGCAAGGGAGGTGGGTGAGCCTCCAGACATAGCAGTGCACTTCATTTCTTTGGTGGCAAAAAGGAGAGCCGTATGCATCGCAGTGCCGCAGCTCAGGCCCTTTTCACATGCCAGCTGCTGGGGTGGCACTTCCTTCTTGACCAAAAGCTATCCAGAAGCATTCACTCAGTGTTCTTTCCTGCCCTCTGTGCTCTACCCATCATATGGGTGACTACAGGGCGCGCAATGCAATGTTCAAGATCCTAGGGGAAGACAAAGCCATGGTGGAGCAGCTAAGACCTGAGCTTGTGCGTGCTGAGGTAGGCAAGGTATTGCTGCTGCTGCTGCTGCTGCTGCTGCTGCGAAGTATGTTACTGCATTGCTGTGGGATGCAAGCAAGCGTACATATTTGCCCTGTACCAGTCACAGGTTGTAGTATGCATACACTACCAGTCATGGGGCTGGCTCATATCAGGTGCTGCAATGCAAACAAAGTGTGTTTGCATACTGCATGCACTATAGTATGCCTGCATGCATCCAAGTGCACATGTACACCCATATACACACTCATGCGCGGACGCGTGCGCAAACACACACACACGCACACGCACATGCACACATATTCACGCATGTGTACGCATGCACATACGTGCACATGCACACACACCCACAAACAAGAAGCCGTGCTGCTGTGCAAGCAGGTCAGCCTTGGTGCGGACCTGCCCCAAGTTGCCTTCCGACAGCTAAGGAGCGAGTGGGCAGCCATGGGCTACATTGTGGACCCTGATGAGCTGCAGGTGTGCATGTGGGTGTGTGGGTGTGTGTGCTGCACATTTGAATCAAAAATGCACGGAATCTGAGTGTGCAGGGCGCTTTGCTTTGAGGGGGGGCTCTGGCTTGGGAGTTCCTAGTTAGAAGTTACCTGAAGTGCAGAGGCATGGCGTGTACTGGGCGTGTTGCTGTTAAGGAGGCTGGGGTATTGTACGAAGGGCATGGTACACGCTGAGCGCGGAGCTGTTTCAGGTGCAGGCCACCAAGGTCCTGCTAAAAAAAGGGCCCCGTGCAACGCACAACACACGAGGAGTATTGTATGAGGGTTGCATGGCCCGTGAGATAAGTCTGCTGCTGGTGCTGGGTGAGCAGCCCTCACACGAGCAACCACCACAAAGGGGGGG
>LKMJ01001636.1_pt1 | contig 20021 bp, 30 predicted proteins | sample 643391 | NCBI WGS metagenome assembly LKMJ01 (sample SAMN04112250, study PRJNA286221) | soda lake metagenome | biome: soda lake; feature: Kulunda Steppe; material: water; isolation source: sample PL-Br10 brine of Picturesque Lake | place: Russia: Kulunda steppe | collected 2010-07 | reverse complement strand
GGGGGAGGGGGAGGGGGTAAGAGGGGAGCAGACATGCTGAGGACGCAGGCCTCCTCCTCTCAGGAGGAAGTGAAGGATGACGAGGGAGGGGCCTGCAGGTTGTGGGCAAGCGGAGCCGAGGAGGCAGGGGATGGCAGAGCTCTTGGGGAGCACGGGCAGCATCAGCACCAAAGCTGCTGTTTGGGCTGTTGCAGCTGTGTGCCAATCCTACAGAGAGGCCCCACCCTCTCTGCCGCATGTACCGTGGTGCGTACACAGCCGCGCCCATGCCCACATATGCATCAGCGCCAGGGGGTGCAGCGTGGAAGTCGCAGGCCGCGTGCATGCATGTAAACGCGCCCACGCGCACATGTGGCTGCAGCACGCGAAGCCGGCTGGTCGCGTTTGCCACCAACGAAGCAGCGCGGACGATGCTGAACGCGCATGACAAGCAGCAGTGCGACGCGTGGCTGGACCTGCACGTCGCCCAGGTGTGTTTATGTGCGTGTGCGTTGCAAAGGTGGTGTGGGCTTCTGCGTGCGGCTGGGCCTGTTTCTGTTGCTGCAGAGCGCGCGGCTGTGGTGTGAGGCAAAGCAATCATGTCACAAGCTGCACCTGCATGTGGCCCAGGGTGGTGTGGGCTGCTGCATGTGGCAGGACCCTGCCCTGGTCTGTCAGTGCTGCCGGCATGCAGAGCTGTGCCACCAATTTGGTTCTGGCATGTGGCTTAAACGGGCTCATAGTACAAAACAGGTAGGTGCTCAGGGCTGTTTCCCCTTGGTGCATCCGTTCCCTGCGAACTTGCTTGTGCAGACTCCCACACAGCTGTCTGTACATGCACGTGCTCACGCACATGTGCGGATGTGCCGTGCTTACTTACGTACTCTGTGCGGCACACCTTACAGGACCCGAGCCTACTGCTGGTGCTGGATGAGCTGCTCAGGTGGGTTCAAAGTTGTGTGCGCGTGGGCATGCCGGTGAGCGCGCTGGGGCGCGCCTGCAGAGGTGCGTCCCCATTCCCTGCACAAGAATTAGCGGGAGCGAGCTTAGGCTGAGGTGCGCTTATTTGTAGGGATTGCGCAGGCCCCACCATTGGCCCAGCAGCCGTGTGCAGCACAGTGCACGCGCGCATGGACATGTGCTTTGCATGCAGCACACATGCATGCCTATGTAGACTCCCCGGAACGCCCGCCGCCTCCCCCTGCCCTGCAGGGATGCGCAGGAGGGCAAGCTGCGCACTGTGCAGCACTTTGTGCCGTTCCACAAGCAGGCCAAGCCCGTGCGCGTGGTCGCGTGTACTCAGCCCCATGCAGGCTCTGTCATCACTGAGGTGCGCTGCTGAATGTGTACGCATCACTGGGCGCTTGCATGCTCTCCTTGTGGTTGTGTGTGTGTACAGGCTGTGTCATCACTGAGGTGCGCTGTTGAATGTGTGCACATCTCTGGGCGCTTGCATGCTCTCCTTGTGGTTGTGTGTGTGTACAGGCTGTGTCATCACTGAGGTGCGCTGTTGAACGTGTACGCATCTCTGGGCGCTTGCATGCTCTCCTTGTGTGTGTGTGTGTGTGTGTGTGTGTGTGTGCGCATGTGTGTGTAGTAAGGGTTGTGGGTTGGAGTGTGGTTGCATACGGCTGCACGTGCCAGTCTGCACATCCATGTTGGGCCTGTCACAGGCATACTGGCACACTGCCCACAAGCTATCCATCATGTCTCTCCTTAGCGGCCTGAAGGGTTGACCCCAAATTCAGCCATGATTTTCCCCCTATCCTCCGCCCTTGAATCTCACCATTCCCCCCCTTTTCCCATTCGTGCACCCCTTCCTGCAGGCCTCTTTTAATGGCAGCTTTGTACTGCTGCATATCACAGCAAGTGTGCTGCCTGTGATAGGGGAGGCTGGGGGCATGGGCGAGCAAGAGCGCGCGCTCATCTTCCAGTTGAGCAGCGTGCTAAGGGATGCGTGGGCCACGCCGTCGCCATCAGCGCATGGCCAGCGCCTCCCTCACCACTCAATGGACACATCCAGCCGGCGGCGCGCAAGCGCACAGGTGGGGTGGCAGCTGCTGCTGCGCTTGCACCCGCGCACTGCTGCTGGCGTGGATCTTCCATGAGAAAAGGACTGTCCAGCACCCCTGCCCCAGCTGTGGCTGTGTGTGTGTGCATGTGTGCGTGTGTGTGTGTGCGCGTGCGTATGTGTGCTCGTGTGTGCGCGCAGGCTGCATTCCTACCCCTAGTCAAAGCGTGCCTCCGACCAGTTGCGCACAGACTGCTGGTGTGGCGCTGCATGCGCGTAAATGTGTGCAGGCAAGCCAGTTGGCGGAGGGCGTGGCAGCGCGTGAACAGGAACTGGTCCGCCAGCACCAGCTGCACTACATGGCAATGTCATTTGCGCCGGTGCTGGTCACCATCCTTGATGCAGAGGGCCGTGTCCTGTTCCAGAATGGGAGGTGCGCAGGGGTAATGGGCAGGGGGCAATTTGGGGGCAAGTGGGCGGACCTTGTGGCCCCAGGGGGATGTGGGTGAAGCCTTGGTTTCGAGTGGGAAGGTGCGTGGGCAGCTCAAGCGGTGTGGGTGAAGGCTTGGTTTCGAGTGGGAAGGTGCGTGGGCAGCTCAAGCGGTGTGGGTGCACAGGTGATGGCAGCGCTTTTGAGGCTGCATGTGTGCAAATGGGTGTGTGGCCACAAGGAGGCCAAGGCCCGGAGAGGAGAGTTGCTTGCGTGCACGGGCGTACAAATTCGCACGCGCATGCTTGGTGCCGTTTTGAATTTCAGATTTGACGAGCGCACACTTTGATTCGAGTTATCATAGGTACATATGAAAATCATTTAGGTCCCTGAAGATGTTTACATCGAAAGTAAACTTCTTCAGTATGCGCGCATCCGCAGGTCTGCCTGCTACATGGGCCTTGCTGACCCCAAGGCCGCTGGCATGCGCCATGGCCAGCTGCGCGTGCTGCAAAAGCTGTTCTGCAGGGACCCTCAGGCGCTGGAGAGCCTGCTGCAAGCGCTGCAGCAAAAGCAGGTGGGCGTGCCCAAGGAGTGGAACGCTGTGCCTGTTTGTATGCTGCAAGCCCTGCGGCAGGAGCAGGCGGGGATGCCCGTGGAGACGTTAAGCCAGGTCTGTTTACGACCATCAGGGTTGTGGGATTTGCCTAACTCATATTTACAGTGCGCTTCTGATCTGCACTGCCCTTGTCGAATTTTCAAAAACTCTGAATGGTTTGGACATGCGTTGTGGTCTGTGGTCTGTTATCTGTGGTCTGTGAGCAGCATGTTGCAGCAGAGGCAGGGGAGGTCATCAAGGAGTGGCAGCAGGTGTGTGTGTATGCCTGTGTATACGTGCGTGTGCGTGCATTGCCTTGTGATGTGTGTACAGAACTAGACAGCAGTCTCAGCGGCCCAAATTTCCTGCATGTTTGCTGCAGGTGAGCGAGTGGCACAAGGTTGACCCATATGGGGGAGTGCATGCGCGCTTTCAAATTGCGCGCCTGCATGCATGCATGCGCTCAGGGCACCCACGCATTCGCAGCGTGCAGGCCTTCATGCACACCGCGCATGCACACCCATGCTCACACACATGCGCGCACGTGCACGTAGTCCTGGAGTGGGGTCGTGCGGATGGCGCCAGAGGTGAACATCGCGCAGATGGACCGCGCGCCCCACGCGTCTGTGCTGTACCCCGACGGGGCAGGCTATGCTGGCGGCCATCACTCTACCAAGGCAGTCCCAAGAGCTTCCTGGGACCAGAGCAAGGCACGTGGCTTCCTGCTTTGGGCACGGCAGGTTGTGGCACAGTCGTCATGCAGGCCCGCAGGTTGTGGCACAGTCGTCATGCAGACCTGTGGGTTTTGCTCCACAGACGTGCAGCAGGTTTGTGGATGCTCTGCGGCCATGGCCAGCGGACCTGTAGGGCCTTTTGGACCTGCTTTGGACCTGCCGGGCTGAGCAGGAGGGGATGCCCCATCAGATACGCTGGTTTGGGGGACAAGGTCGGCAATGCAGCATGTCAGCGGAGGTTACCGGCATCCATGCCTAACCTGACCAACTCCAGCCTGGGGCAAACCTCACTCCCTATGGGGTTGCCACGCAGAAACAAGCCATACCCACAGCCCTGTAGTGCAAAGCTCTGCTGAGCCACACGGCTGCCAACAAGCTGTCTTGGCGCAGCAGGGACGCCTGCGCCAAGATAGTCAATTATCTAAGGCAGTCAATTATCGTAAGGGACGCCTGCGCAAGGCACTTATCATCATAAGGCAGTCAATCATCACAAGGCGCAAGATATTCATGTCTTTCGCGCCTCTGCTGCAGCAGATCACTTGCTATACCCTGGCCACAGCACATCAGCACGTCTGCCCATCTGTGGTTGCTGCTGCATGCTGCCGACGCTGTGTGCAGGAGCAGGACTGCCGGCAGCAGCGGCAGCAAGAGGAACAGGAGCGGCAGGAGCAGGAGTTTTTTGGGTGTGCGCAAATTGGGCGGGAAGGGAGCCCCCCTGGGCCGCTTGTGCCGGGCAAGCAGCAGCAGCAGCAGCAGCAGCAAGGCACGGAGAGAAAGTCATTGCAAGTCCCAGACGGGCAGCTGTCACAGCAGCAGCAGCAGCAGCAGCAGGGGAGGGGGGTGGAGTTTTTCAGGTCCTTGATGGACAAGAAGCAGGACATCCAGCAGCAGCAGCCGCTGCCGCCTCAAGGAACGCAGAGGAAGTCATTGCATGCCCGGGACTTGCAGCTGTCACAGCAGCAGGGGGCCACATCCTTGGTGGACAGCGGCACGCGTTCTGACAAGCAGGTCGGTGTGTGCGCTTGTGTGCGCGCACGCATCGGGAGCAAGTGTGATGCTCCCCCCAGCAAGTGGGTGTGCGTTGGAATTTTGTTCAGGGCCTGCGCAGGTGTAGGGAGTACGCATGAGGGCACTCTAGGACGTGCTCGCAAGTGCACACACTTGTGTACGTACACACAGCAGTGCATGCTTGTACACATGCATAAGCGCGCACGCGCACGTGTACAGAGCGAATGCGCATGCATGCATGCATAAGTGTGGACGCGTTGTTGTACGGCCAGGGGCTGCCACTCCAGGCAGGGGTTGATCCAAAAGCAGCCACGCACGCAGTTGGCACTTGCTGTGGCCCCAGGCTGGCCCTGCACCCGTCAGTCAGGGCCTGCAGCAAGGGCCCTGCTGCAAGGGCCTGCTGCAAGGGCCCTGCACCCGTCAGTCAGGGCCTGCTGCGAGGGCCCGGCTGCGTGTGAGCACTGTCTGCGCGTAAAGAGAAACAAGAGGCTGTGCACGGCTGCCCCGGCCCTACCTGCGTAGAGAAGCAAGAGGTTGTGCACGGCTGCCCCAGCCCTACCTGTGTGGATTGTGCCCATGAGGGGGGGGGGGCAAGGTGCCTGCGCAGGCGGGTGACTTGCGCTGGAGGGCTGGTGCCGCTCCCTGGATCCAAGCTCGCCCAGCCTCTGCCTGCGGCAGCGTGTCTCAGTGGCCACCTCACCACGCGACCCCCTTGAGGGGGGCGGCGTGTGGTCTGCGCTCTGCCTCGCGCGCAGGGCACCTCCAAGCACTGCGTGCAGTGCTTTGGTTAGGAAGCACATGTGGAGAGCAATCACAGAGCAGCAAGCGGCGCAGCGGCGCCTGCCTGGGCCCTGCCTTGCTTTTGCCCATGCTGCCCGCCGCGACAGGGAGGGCCAACTCTGAAGCGCGCTGCCATGCCCTGATGCAGGGCACCCCCAAGCTCCCCACTCCAGGAGACCCTACCAGCCGCTCCCGTTCCACAGAGTGCCCTTCCAGCGTCAGCCTCGCGCCCAGCCAGGCCACTTCGCAGCCTATTGACATCCCCTTCCACGCGTCAGGGCCGCTGTACCAGTGCCTAGGTACGCTGCTGCAGCAACAGGCGCGCAAGGGCATGCATGCGCAGGCAGCGGCAACAGACGCACAAGGGCATGCATGGGCAAGCAGCGGCAACAGACGCGCAAGGGCATGCATGCGCAGGCAGCGGCAACAGACGCGCAAGGGCATGCATGCGCATGCAGTGGCACTCGCTGGGCACGGAGGTGGTGTGGGCAGGTAGAGGGGTGCATATGTCCGCATGTCGCCCGCCATGCAAGCAAATGTGTGCACGCGCGTCATGTGCCTACTCAAGCACAGCAATGCTGCGTGCCCTGAGGCGGCGCCTGCCCGTCGGAGGGTCCTGCACAGGCGCGCCTGCTGCCCCGGATGCCAACACGTGCTGCGCCACCTCAACTCCACACACCTCGTGCCCCCGGCGTGTGTGTGTGCTGCTCGTGCCCCAACCAAGTGTCGCCGGCTTGGGCCTGCTGCCCTGAGCATCTGCAGGCCTCCTATGCCCCCTCTCCTGCAGCAGAACCCCCAAGCATGCATTTTCCTGATTGCCTGCCCCCGCACCAACCCCTCCCCAAAAGATGCGCGCACCACCATGCCCCAGTAGCACCCACGCGCATTGGTCAAGGCACTTGTGCCTGGCGGCTGCCATCAGAAGCCTCAGGAACCTGACGCCCACCACCATCTTATGCGCGCACACGCACATGTGCGCGCGTGTGCTGTGAGGTCTGCCTCACTCGTTGTGGCCTCACTCCTTGTGCCCTCTGTTGCTCCTGTGGTCTGCCTGTGTCCCCCTGCAGGCGCGCAGGATGCAGAATTTGATTTCAGAGACCTACAGGAAGCGCAGCACAGGCGCACCAGCCTCCAGCTGCCCACTGCCCCGCACGGGCCCCTTAAAGCTGGGGCGCTGGGCTTGGTGGACCGCAGCAACAGGTAGGGGGTGAGGGCAGAGGAGTGGGTGGGCAGGTGCTTTTGTGCGTGCCCAAGCGTGTTGTGATGCATGCAGTGTGTGTTGGCGCTACCACGCGGGCATTATATGGGGTCCGCTTGCAGGTGTGGGCAGGTGCGTGGATGCAGGTGCAAGAGAGGGGTGTGTGGCCTTGTGAGCACTTAGGTGCGCAGCAAGCCATTGTTTTGTTGTCGCCTGGGCGTGCATGCAGGTAGCCCCTGTCTGATGCTGAGATGTTGTGCACCAAAAGCAGCCCACCACCTGATATCTAGGCTGAGGTCCAGCTAAGTGAACTGGTGCCATCAACTGTTCCCAAGGGCAAGGACTCAAGACAATAAGGGGATTGAGAAGGAGGTCACGGCACGCTGCTTGGTGCTTGTGCACAAGGATCCTCAACTTCACGTCCCCCCTCCGCCTCTTGCACCATGCCCGCTGTCCTCTGCCCTGCGCAGCCTCAGCTTGCAGCGGCCCTGTGCCTTGCACCTGCGCACGCAGGTCGAGGCGCCCTGTGGCTGCGTCATGCTCCCAGGAGAGCCTGCTGGCCCGTGTGCCTACACCCGCAAAGGGGAACACAGCCCCGCAACCGGCCGTGCTCCAAGGTGGGGAGGGCGTGGGGTGGTGTGCGTGTGTGCGCGCATGCACGAGCAAGCGTGTGCGTGTGTGCAAGCAAGTGCGTGTGCATATGTGTGTGCATGTGTGTGTGTCCCAGCATGCGTGTGCTGCCTGCATGCGCGGGAGTCTGTGGCAGAGGACTCCAGAGGGGGCAAGCAGCACAGGCGGACTCTGCAGGCCTCGTCTCGCTCTAGCACCTGGGTTTCGATGGGGCATTCCTTGGTGCTCATCATTGGATAGGGCGTTCTTTGGTGGTCATCATTGGATATAGGTTCTTGGTCATCATTGGATATAGGTTCTTTGGTGCTCATCATTGGATAGGGCGTTCTTTGGTGGTCATCATTGGATATAGGTTCTTGGTCATCATTGGATATAGGTTCTTTGGTGGTCATCATTGGATATAGGCGAGGGTCCGTGGTGAGCCCAAATGAGGGTCCATGAAGGGTGTATGGTGCGCCCCAGCGGCCGCAATGCCATGAGAGCGGCCAAAAGAAGCGCTGGAGCTGGAGGCAGCGAGCCCAGGCGCAGCTGCAAAGCAGCCACTTTGCATGAGGGCAGCAGCGCAGGCTGCGTCAGCTCGCGTGTGTGCCCCGCTGCACAGCAAAACCCACAGTCTTGGGCTGCTGCACAGCAGCGAACGCTTTGGTGCCTGCGCGGCAGTGAACGCGTTGGTAGCTGCACAGCTGCGAACGCGTTGGTGGTCACACAGTGGTGTGCCCTCCGATGGTTCCTGCAGGCGACCACGAGGCAGCCACCCGCTTCTCCATCACCGTAGGAACGACATGCTATCCTGAGCAGGTGTGTGGGGGGGGGTGCCTGTGTGCCTCGAGTAAGCACACCGCTGGCTGCAAGTGGCGCGCGCGCGCGCCGGCAGCACTACGAAACTGCGCGGCGGCAATGGATAAAGTACTCCCATGTCCTGCGTTGCTCTTTTATTTTATGATAAAAGGATAAAGTACCGATAAAGTACTCCCATTTACTTTATGATAAATGGATACATGGAAGTGCTCCCATGTCCTGCATTGCTCTGATTGCTCTACTCACTCCCTGGGATGCCTTGCCCAGCACCAGAGGCCTTGCTTGGTTTGGATGAGAGGGCGATCCCCACACAGCTGCTTGGCAATGCGCTGTGCTTATTCGGAAGGCTGCAATTGTTAGCAGAGCATGGATGGCATCCCCCAAGCTCTTTGGGATGACTGTGATAGGGTGGATCATGAATGACACTCTTAGCCATGCAGCCTGTGCAACGGCAAGAGGCTGCAGCCCACTAGCTTGCTGATGCCACGCTTGAGAACGTATGACTTTGTTCAGATACCAGTGCGTGTAGGTGCCACTGTTTTCATGGGCTACAACAGCAGCACTTGAGCGAGTTTTATTTGCAAGCAAGTGCACAGATCTCCATTACTGGTGTCTGTTTCACGCACCTACAACTCAGATGTGCTTGCCAGCTCACGTGCGAGTGCGTACACCCACACACCCACACACCCACACGACACACACACAGGCTGCGAGCTCATCCCAAAGCGTGCAATCCCGTCTGTCGCCAGACAAAAGCGCCTGCGGCAGTGCTGGCAGCAAGAGAGGTGCGCACAAGTTGCGTGAGCTGCATAAGTGCATGCAGATGTGTGTACCTTGAGCATGCTTTTCCCATGGCCTTGCCTCAGCACTATCTATGAAGCATAAAGCATCTTGCTTGTGCGCACAAACCTGTGCTTCTCCGCCCAGTAGGGACCCAGCACACGTGTGCACATGCTCCCACACTCAATGTGCGCAAACAATTACCTGCCCCCTTGTGCAGGCGCCATCTCAAAGAAGAAAAAGAGCTGGCACTCACTATTGCACAGCAGCCTGGGCTTCTCCACATCTCGGTCTGAGTCTATTGATGGTGTGTGTGCACATGTGCATGTGTGTGCATGTTCTACTGCAGCAAGCAAGCTATGTTCGTACACACAAGGACTTGTATGTGTATGTGTCCTCAAAGTTTGAGGCTCAGCACTCAGGCGGGCGCGACACAGTGCAATTCCCACTTGTGCATGTGTGTGCAAACTCATGGTGCATGTCACCTGTGGATTTCAGCGATGATTCAGTGGTGACCCCAATCAATCACTTGCTGCTCACTTTCTGATGTTCCTGTAAATTCATTGCATGCTTGTGCATGTAACTGTCCTTGTGCACCCTCTGCGCCTGTGTGGGATGTACAGGCACGGTGCAGCTTTGGGGACATGCGCAGGCACAGTGCACGTAGGGCATAGGGCATAGGGCACCTGTGTAGGATGCAGAGCATGCGCAGCACGGTTTTGGTACCCGCATCCGCAGTAGCTCACGTCCGTGACGGATTGCAAGAACAAAGCTGGATGCACACATGCGCAAGGCCATGGTGCTCACGATTGCAGGGGAGGAGGCCAAAGCGTCGCCGTGCGACAACTTTGACTACGGAGAGCCCTCCGTGCGCTGCCGCCTGGGGCGCGTGAGCGGCAGCAACCACACAAGTGAGCGGGTGTACGTGCGTGTGCATGTGTGTGCGTGTGTGTGTGTGCGCATTTGTGTGGGCATGTGTGTGCGTGTGTGTGCATGTGTGTGTGCGTGTTTGTGTGAATGTGTGTGCATGTTTGTGTGCGTGTGTGCATGGGTATGCGTGTGTATGTGTGTGTGCTTGACTGACTGCAAGGGCCCCTTGGAGTTGCATGTGCACCATGTGCATCCTGGCGCCCCACATTTGTGCATGTCCTTGTGGGCGTTTTGTGCGCAAGTGCCTGCTCAGCTTGCGCGCACTATCACCTGTGTGCGGCTGATGAATACGTGCGCCTGCATGTGCTAGCATGCAGTCTGCAGCACTGAAATGGAGAGGCACATGGCCACCTGTGTGCAGCTTTGCATGCAATCCTTCATCCTGCTAATGACGGGCATGTGCGCGGCTTGCTGCGTGCAGAGTCCCCCTTCCCTGACTTCCCGGACCCCTCCGTGCGCTGCCGCCTAGGGCGCGTGAGCGGCAGCAACCATACAAGTGAGCAAGCGTAAACTTGCAAGCATGCACTAAGTCACAGCCTGAGTGGCGGTGTTGCGGTGTTTTTATGTCCAGCCTCTCTGAACTTGATTGCGGAGTAATGCGTGTACATGATGCATAAGTACGCACACAAAGTCATGCAGAGAAGCTCATGCATTGCGAGCTTCCTTTCTCCACTCGCTCATGAGGTGCACCCCACTGCACATCCTGTTGCGCTGCCCACTGCCTGTCTTTTCGCCTCTTTTGCAGAGGTTGAAAGCCGGCCTGCTGTGCCAGAGCAGCAGCAGCAGCAGCTGCCCCAGCCACTGCAGCCCCAGCCACTGCCTCCAGCCGAGCAGCGGCTGCAAGCCGCAAGCATGTCCACCAGCCAAGGGAGTAGCCAGCACACAGCAGGTGTGCAACACACCATGGAAGTGGGATGCCTGTGTGCGCATGCTAGTGCATGCGTGTATGGGGTCGGGAATCAGTTCCAATGTGTCAGCAGATGTGGGTGTGGGACAGATTGTCTGTGAATTCAAAGCTAAGGCTCGAGAGCATTTGGGCCGCCCCATCATCCACCTCTGGCCATGCATGGGACCCCCTTGCCCTGACTGCCGCCCCCAACCCAGCTGCGGCATCTGCCCCTGTTGCTTGCATAGGCCCCCACAATCGGCTGCTGCTTGCACAGGCTCCATCCCCCCGCTCCTGGCATAGGCCCCGCTCCTCTCCTGCTTGCACAGGCTCCATTCCCCCGCTCCTGGCACAGGCCCTGCTCCTCTCCTGCTTGCACATACTCCATTCCCCTGCTCCTGGCATAGTCCCCGTTCCTCTCCTGCTTGCACAGGCTCCAACCCAGCCAACCTCGCCCACGCCACCTCTGCGCCACCTGGGGAGGTTGCAACTCCAGCTCTGTCGATGTTGCCTGTGGGGTCATTCAAATCCCTGGGCCGGCAGCAGGCACCCCCGCGCACACGGTCAAAAGAGCAGCTGCAAGGTGCGGCTGCGTGTGCGCGCGCTTGTGTACATGTGTGTGCATGTGAGCACGCCCTTGAGGTTTGGAGCAAGGGATGGTCGGGCCTTAGGGAGGGTCTGGTGCTTGGCGGGCGCACCCTGCACACACCGACCCCTGCAGCACAAAGTGTGTACCGTGCTTGCATGCACAGCCGCCTGCGCACCTCATATGTTCTGTCAATCAGCTGATGTACCTTGTGCTGTTGGCCCACTCCTGTAGCCCAGAAGCCCTGGTACATCTCCGCTCCTTGTTTTCGCTGTCTGTGTGTACGTGTACGTGCATGCATGTGTGTGCATGTATGAGAAATGTGGGACTGCATGCATGGCCCTCATCATGCTGCATCATCCCTTCACGCCACCGCACAGCTTTTTCGCGTGATCCTCTTGCCTCCACATGCACACCCTGGCCATGTGCGGCGAGGCGCTCTACAACTTGGAAGGCATCACTCTTTTAGCTGCAATGCATGCCAGTACTCATGCAAGGAATGAATTTCTTGCATGCAGCCGCTTCTTGTGTGCCTCCCTCCTCTTCTGGTGCAAAGCTGTTGTGCCTGGTGTCGATCCGCCGCATAAATGTGCCTGGCACCTGTTGGGTTGATCATGTGGCTCTGGCGCCTGTGCACCCAAGTGTGCTTTGCCCATGCTCGGGCAACCCTTTTGGGTTGTGAGGGCCACTGCGTGGTTGCTTAGCAGAGCCCTTTCAGGTTTGGCTCTCAACAAAACAGGGAGGCGGAATGGTACACATCCTTTGGCATGGGCTGCTCAGCTCGGCAGTTCCCGTCCTCACCTGTCCTCAATGCCTGCCCGGTATGAACTCTCCATCATGCCCGTGTCTATGATGCCCGTTTATTGCGCCCCTCACAGGGAAGGTCAACGGCTCACCTCCTCGACTCTCAATGATGTCCTTACAACCTCGCTCTCCACAGCACAGCAGCGGGGGCGATTTTTCTGTGGTGCGTGCATGGGAATGGGGCTGCCCTGCATCGTTTTCTCATTCCTGCCAGACGCGCCTGCGCGCTGTGTGGCAAGGATGGTGACTCAACAGCAGTGGCGCTCGCACGGCAGTGTCCAAATCTTGCATGCCCCAAAACAGCAATGATGTGCATGCGAGGGGCAGGGCAGCGGCGCAGGCGGGTGAAGGCGTGGTCGAGGGGCTGTGCGCGTATGCAAGCACACACAGGATTCCGGCAATGCGCGGTGCTTGCATCCCAGGCAAGGGGAGCACACTCTTTTCCCTTCTCCCTCCTCCCATCAAGGGATCGATACAAAGCTTGTGGTTGAGGGGGGAATGATACGCTTAGTGCATGGGCCATTGGTTCAGTTCAGCAAGCACATGTGCGCTTAGGCGCGCGTACACATACACACACGCACACGCGCAGGCACACAGACACACACTCGCGCGCACACGCACAGGCACACAGACGCGCGCGCGCACACACACACACACACACACACACACACACACACACACACACACATGCACACGCAGTCGGGCAAGCGTGCCATCCTGCTTTCCCAGCGCACCAACCAGCACCTGTCGATGGCGCTGATTGAGCAAGAGCAGGTGCGCTTGGGCTGCACAGCTAGCCAACATCGGATACGTTTCATGGTATCCATGTCATTCAGATGCGTAGAGGGGGGAGCCTGCCAGGTTGCCGTGCTGCCCCCCCCTTGCGTGGGTCGCAAGGAGCACAGTAAAAGTGCACTGCCCTCATGCACGGGTGTGCTGCCCCTGCTGTGTTCTTGCATGTTGGCACACAGCCAACTCCGCGTGAGTTGCAAATGCTTGGAGGGTGAAGCCCGATGTACCCAACAGAGAGCAGCAGCTGCTTGCTGCAGGTCACCTACGTTCTGCTAGCACCTGCGAGCGTCACATTATTTGTGCAGCCTCCATCAAGGGACTGGCCTCTCATGGCCCCCTTTCCATAACTTACACTTTCACCTGTTCAGTAGCCTGTTGTGACGTTGCTCGACACGTATCTTCAGACCTTTCTTCTGTCTGCTGGGCATGCCTTCATTTGGGCCTGGTCATCAGACGTGCGCTTGCGGTGGTGCACACATGCTTGCGCGCACACACACACACACACACACATACAAACACACATGCATATCTCTGTTTGCGCACCCTCTCGCATGCCTTGCACGTGTATGTGCATGCATGCACGCACATGCTCACCGCATGGTACATGTGTGAGCGCACGCAGGCGCTGCCGGGCTTGCAGCGCGCCCTCATGCTGCGAGGCACCCCCAGCAGCCTTAACCCAAGCAGTGGAGTGCTGCGCAACACGAGTGCGCAGGTAAATGGGGCTGAGCATCTTCCGGGATTGTGGGCAGTCGTCCCTGCCCGCATTCACGCACGTGCAAATGTGGGGTATCATGATCCCACGCACATGGGAGGGAGAGTGGTCTGACCTGGGCGCCTTTGGTGCACAGGTTTGGTGTTGTGAGGATGGACAAACCAGTGGTCAGGCGCATTATCGCGCACGCGTGCACGCCACATATTAGGGCTGCACGCACCGCTCAGCTCTGGTCCGCTGCGCACACCCACTTTCCTCTCGATGTGAGGTGTGTTGTTCTTGCTCACAATTTCCTCCCGACGTGAGGGCACCTGCTTGCTAACTGTCCTCCAAGGTCCTCCAATATGTCCTCCAATGTCCTCCAATATGTCCTCCAATATGTCCTCCAATATGTCCTCCAATATGTCCTCCAATGTCCTCCAATGTCCTCCAAGGTCCTCCAAGGTCCTCCAATATGTCCTCCAATGTCCTCCAATATGTCCTCCAATATGTCCTCCAATATGTCCTCCAATATGTCCTCCAATGTCCTCCTATGTCCTCCAATCTGAGGAAGATGGACACCAGAAATGTGCCTGCTCTTGACGGGCCTGTGTGTATGCAGCATCAGCCGTGCTTGCACCATGCTTGCATCATGCTTGCACCGTGCTTGCATCAGCCATGCTTGCACCATGCTTGTACCATGCTTGCATCATGCTTGCATCATGCTTGCATCAGCCGTGCTTGTACCATGCTTGCACCATGCTTGCATCATGCGCACTGGGCAGGTGTTGTTCGTGCTATCAGGCGCCTGCCTTGACTTTGCGGAGTGCATACGCTTTTTTCTCTGCGGGCTTCGAGAGTGAGAGCTCTGGTGTCCCGCTGTTGCTGCAGGGGCTTTCGACGCTGACCTCGATAGGGCCTCAGAGCAGCCCTGCCATGGACAGCCAATGCGTGTACAGCCTGAGGTGATCAAGGCAGTGGGCGTTTGTCTGTGTACACGTCTGTGGAGGATGCGTCTGATGCCTGCAGGCAGCATGTGTGCTCATGCAAGCGTGTAGGTGGTGTGGGCTGGTGAGAGTGCATTTGCTGTAGGGGTTTTGCATGTGTGCATGCCTGTTGGCTGGGCGCGCTGCTGGCCCTTGCGTGAGGGGTGCACGTGCTCTTATGAACAATTGGAGGATGACGTCTTGGGTGATCAAGATCTTGGTGCCCCAGGTTCAGGTTGTTGGGGTCCTTGAGCCAAAACCCCTCCGAGGTCGTCGTGATCAAGCGGCCCTGTGCTTGTTGTGGACCAAATAGCGGCCCGCCTGAATGCAAGTAGAATGCTGTGGACCGCAGCAAAGCAAATTGCGCTCCTGCTGCGGCCATGGATTGGTTCCCTGACATGTTGACCTTGGACATCCGTTGCCCTGCAGCCGCTCTGCTGACCTGGAGAAGTTCCGGACTTCAGCCCCCCAGCAGCAGCAGCAGCTTGATTGGATGGGGGCAGAGTCCAACTGCGGCAGCCGCCACTTGCCTCAACAGAGGAGCACGTTGACTAGCCAGCTGGGCTTTGCGCCCAGCAATGCATCTGTCAGCACCTTGCAGGTGTGTGCTTAGTGCCGCTTGTGTGGGACCAGTGTGTGCTGCGCATGATTGGCCATTTTGCTGTGTGTGTGGGGCCAGTGTGTGCTGAGCGTGAGGGGCAGGCCATAGCCAACCATGCATTTTCACGCCCTTCAACTCAGTGCGCTGTGTGTGAGCGCGTTTCAATCGAGTGCGTGCACGCAGACAAACGCATACCTGTTGCAGCTTGGCGTGCGCTGCAGCGCTTCTAGTTCGCATGTGTACCTGTGTCAGCATATTTTGTGAGTGCATGCGCGTGCACAGTGCCCTAGCTAAAGTCCATGTTATGGGTGTGTGCTGTGTCTAGCTCTGTTAAGGAGGCACAGGAAACACATTAAGTGTCTGCCGTATGGCCGCACAGAGCTCTGCTGCATCTTCCCCGCACCCATGACAACAGGGCAGCACACAGCCTCTGCTGCTGCTCCTTAGGGCATCTTCCCCTGACAGCCAACTGCAGCGCCTGTGCGCATCAGTGTACTTGCATGTGCATGTGTATGCGCATGCACGCACGCACATGCATGGGCTCATTCCTGCGCGCTCTGCTCTTCAGGACACCTGTGGGGGCGAGCATGCACAGCCTAACTTCTCCCTGCCACCGCGGCTGGAGACGGTGCATGGGGATTTGGCGGGCCTCGAGGGCCCCTCCGAGCCTCCTTGCTGGTGCGCGGCGCTCGCGTGCGTGCATGATCACGCGCATGTGCATGTGGTGTGCATGCTGACTGGGTGGGTGTCGCAGACCAGCTGTGATGTGTTGGTGGGGACCCCTCTGGCCAGCCGCCGTGCATGTGCACCATGTGTCCATGCATATGGGTACTCACGTGGCTGTGCTCGCGCTTGCTTGCTGCGCCCCTACGCGCATGCGGGCACCATATCCTGAGGCTAATACAGCCCAATTCAGCAAGAGCGCACCAGCACCACTTTTATGGCGCGTGCCTTCACACACATGAACCCACAAAGCCCCACGCGCCGCGCCCTCTGCTGTGCCTCTGCAGGCACTTCATCCTGAGGCTAATATAGGCCTATACAGCAGGAGCGCACCAGCACCACTTTCTTGGCGCGTGCGTTCACATACATACGCTCACAAACCCCCACGCGCCACCCTCTGCTGTGCCTCTGCAGGCACCACATCGAGGCCAACAGTGTCGTAAGCCCGGTGACCGGCGGCAGGGTGCTCGTGCTCACGCAGTATGATGTGTCACGCTGCGTCAACGCGGAGCTGGAGCTCAAGTCGGTGCGTGCCTCAATGTCGGCACACAGCTGGGCTGAAGATGGGTGCTCGTGCTCACGTTGTGTGGTGTGCCGCGCGGCGTCAACTTGGAGCTGGAGCTCTAGTTGGTGGTGGCTTGTTGCTTGGATGCGCTGTCTCAGGGCTTTTGTTGACTAGTCCGGTCGCGGCATCCTATGCGTTTGTGATGGACCCACAGGCCATGGTTAGTGTGCACAGTGATGGTAGTGTCGCCTTGCACCCTCACGAGGGCATGCGTCCATGACAAGCAAGACCCATGCGATTGGGACACCAGCAAAAAGATGTGTGCGTGTGGTACTCCGGCAAAAAGATGTGTGCGGGTGGGATACCAGCACCAGCCCGCGCCAGAGGTCGTGAGCGGGGGATGGCTCTCAGTGTCAGCCCATCAGCCACATGGTGGGGGTGTGCAGCCGATTTGTGCAGCCTGTCAGCCAATTGGCCGTACAGTGGCTGTGCAGCCTATTTGTGCAGGCTGCCAGCCAATTAGCCATGTGGTGGGTGTGCAGCCTATCCGTGCAGCCTGTCAGCCAATTAGCTGTATGGTGGGTGTGCAGCCTATCCGTGCAGCCTGTCAGCCAATTAGCCGTATGGTGGGTGTGCAGCCTATCCGTGCAGCCTGTCAGCCAATTAGCCGTATGGTGGGTGTGCAGCCTATCTGTGCAGCCTGTCAGCCAATTAGCCATATGGTGGGTGTGCAGCCTATCTGTGCAGCCTGTCAGCCAATTAGCCATATGGTGGGTGTGCAGCCTATCCGTGCAGCCTGTCAGCCGTCCAGCCACAAGGTGGCTGAATGCCAGCTTTTCTTCCATGAGGTGAACTGCACGGCCATGTGACTGGACCTGCATGTACTCCACCACATGTCAGGCTGTGAAGCGCCATGGTCTGTGCAAGGTGTACAAGCTCACGTCAGATGCTAATGCATCCGAGCGCATGTTCGGCCGCAAACGTGTGTGCACGTATGCCAAGTGTGCCGCCGCCGCGCTGGCGGCACGCGCAGAGGAGCCTCCTGCAGTACGCTGGGGAGACAGCCATGCCCACGTGTCAACTGTGTGCCTGCGCAGATCCTGGACCTCGACCACTCCCTCTTGGAGCAGGTCTTCCCGCAGCATGTCCTGCAGGTGGGCGAAATGCATGTGCATGTGCGTTTGCCTGTTGCTTATGCTGCCCTCTGGTGCGTGTGCATGCACATCTAAGCATGCTGCGTCTTGCGGCAGCTGGGCGAGAGTTGACGACGACTTGCGCTAAGTTCGGGCTTGATCCAAGATCTGCACACACACACACACACAATGTGCTGGACTGGAAGCCATCCGCACAGAGCACGTAGGCTCAGGGAGTCTAGCAGAGCCGACCTCGCGATCAACAAGGCTGACCCCTCAGAGCCTCCATTGCAACCAACGCCCACAGGGACAGGGCCAGTACCACCTCTGCTCCTGCACCCCTGCGGGAGGCCGTGTGCGCGCCCCAGAGGGTCTGCCACACGCCCCCCACAGACCCCCCCCCCTGCCTATCACTGCCCGCTTGCAGGCCATCGCCATGAACTCGCTGGCCGTGAAGCAGCAGGCGATGCTGGACTCGCAGCTCCTGTCCATGGACACAGCAGACCTGGCCGCCTGCGATATGGAGGAGGCAGCGGCTGAGGCTGCCGTGCGGGCAGCCACTATTCCCGACGACGGCTGCTACTGGAGCCAGCACGAGCAGGCGCAGCCCCAGGGGCAGGGGCTAGAAGGGGGGACCACGCTGCAGACCGTGAAGAGCGCACCCAGCACTGATATGCAGGCAAGTCCCTTTTTTCTCTCCTGTTTTTGTCGCTTGGTCCCACAGAGCCCCCCCGCTTGCGTCAGTGTGTGCTTGCTGGCAGTGGCCGTGCAGCTGCTGGCTTGCACGGCCCGCCAGATAGACCACCTCACCTGTGCTCTGGCCCATACTGCGGGCCAATGCTCCAATCCAGCCCTCTCCTGAGCTGCAATGCTGCCTTCTCCTTGCGCATGCTCTGCTGCGTAGGTGGGCAGCCCAGTCGTCCCTCTGCAGCCGGCGACCACAGGGCCCACATGCGCTGGCGGCCTCATCGGCCGCAGCCGCTCTGCCTCGCAGCTCTGCACGCGCCCCTCCCGCTTGAGCGTGGCCAACAGCAGCCTGGGCAGCATCAACGAGTCGCTGTCAGCCTCCCTCGCGCCCCCTGGCCCGCTCAGCCGCCTGTTACTATCGGGGACATCTAGGGCTGCCACTGCAGCCTCTTGCCAGCCGTCCGCCCCACACGCCGCCGCGTCCTCCGGCGGCAGCAACGCGACGGGGTTTGGCGGCTTCAGCTCAAACACGTGCCACGCCGCAGCACAGCAGGCAGGGGGCGTAGGCCAGGGTGTGCCGCCCACTGCGCTGCAGCTGTCGCTGCCTGCCATGCCGCCGTGCCGCCCATGTGGACATGCTCACACGCCAGAAGGGCACGACGAGGCTGATGTGACGGCGGAGGGGGCAGGCCAAGAGGCAGATGCGCTGCCGTCGCTGAGGTGCGCAGGCTAAGGGTGTGCCGAGAGCTCCGTGTGTGTGGGCACGTTTGTGAATGTGTGTGTGTGCATGCATGCATGCGCGCACGCCTGTCTCCTCACTCGTGGGGCGGGGGGACGTGAGGGGGTGCCTCGAAGTGAGGGAGGAGCGTGAGGGGCGACCTGTGTGCCTGTGGCCTGGGTGCCTGACCACAGCGCATGGCTCAGCTCGCCTGACTGGGTTTGCATCAGGAGGCATATGGTGTATGGCTCAGCTCGCCTGACTGGGTTTGCATCAGGGGGCATAGGGTGCAAGGCTCAGCTCGCCTGACTGGGTTTGCATCAGGGGGCATAGGGTGCAAGGCCTGCCCATGCAAGCGCGCTCCACACACCCCTGCCGCACACCCAGATGCGCTCCACACACCCCTGCAGCCCTGCCTGTGTTTGCAAAGCACGCAGGGCATGTGCATGGTCATGGCCACACCTGCAGGCTTCTAAACCTTTCTGCTTCGGTGACCGCTGCACTTCCCCTTCACCCCACCGCACAACGCCTGACCCCCTCCCCTGCCCCCCCCTGTGCACCCCCCCACCGCAGGTCCATTGCCACGCACCTGCGGGCCCCCTCCCCGCGCTTGCAGCAGCTGCAGGGTGGGGACAGCTTTTTGGTGGGCAGCCCCGATGAGCGGCCATCCAGTATGTTCAGGGTGCGTTCCCGCCATTGTTGGTGGCAGACCACAGCGGACCCGCGCGTGGGCCGTGCAGCACGGAATATGCTGAGGGAGGACCGCTGGCACCGCGCCCAAGGGAGGGGGGGAGGGGGGGAGATGATTGGGTACAGGGCCGCTGCCGGGCTTCCTGCATGTGCCAGGCTTCCTGCATCTGCATCTGGCCCTGCGCCGTGTTAGTTGCAGGGTGGTTGTGCGTTGCACAGGCGCAGAGGGGGAGGTAGAGGGGGAGGGGGTGAGGGCCAAGGTGCAGCGCGCTGGATGAACACGCAGGGGGACGGACCGGGGGAGTCTGGAGGGCAATTGGGGCTTGTGTGGTACTTGGGG
>LKMJ01001635.1_pt1 | contig 20030 bp, 27 predicted proteins | sample 643391 | NCBI WGS metagenome assembly LKMJ01 (sample SAMN04112250, study PRJNA286221) | soda lake metagenome | biome: soda lake; feature: Kulunda Steppe; material: water; isolation source: sample PL-Br10 brine of Picturesque Lake | place: Russia: Kulunda steppe | collected 2010-07 | reverse complement strand
TTCCGATCTCAAGTCTTGTTAGCGATTTGCTCGTGATTGATTTCAGTTAACTTCCGTGCGATACGGGGTTAACTTTCACTGATCGGCGTTACATTTTCTGAATCTGTCTTTTCTCCACAATCTTGACAGATTACCGTCACCCTCCGTTGGGTTTCTTTATAGTACCACTCCTCTTTGTCAAATTCATCTTGCGGCTCTTGATACGTGCAGTCATCACACGTTATTGGCTCATCTTTTGGGTCATACCCATCCATTCTGGTCGCTTGCTCCGTTTGCCAATCCATATCAACAGTCATGGAGAGGGATTGGGTAAAGATTGGGTCCCCAACTACCTTTGCATTGACTATCGCCTATGCATATCTGATTTCCCAAATTCTCGGGGTCTCTTTATTCATGTGCGCTGTGACAGGCAGTCAACCCCGGAAACGATACGGCGAATGACTGCCTGTCACTAACCGCCTGTGCCGGCGGTTTATCGCGCACATGAGTGAGTGCAGCGATACGTATGCAAGTTACCAACTACACACTGAAGGTAGACGTACTGCTGAAAATCGAATTGTCCGATCGTGAAAAACAGGTTATCGACGAGTGTCGGCGAACGCCACACCTGCAGTACTGGGAAAAAGACGAACTCAATCTCGATGAATGGGTAACGCTCCAAGAGATCAAAATGGTTCATAAAACTGTTGAGTACTGTATCGGCCGCAGCGAACATAACCAAGGTGAATCAACCAGTATGTTCAGACCAACTGGGAAGGAATGTCGAGAAGATGTGCCGGGTGATGGTGAGCTCGAACCAGTAGCTGATGACCTGTATGAGAAACTCGATACACTAATCGATCAATGGGGGATCCATGCCTCAAATCGCCTGCCTGACGTTTGAATGATGGTTGGGGCGCAGTGCCGGGAAACCGTAACGAAGTAAGGGAATGAAAGACCCACCTGGGGGCTGTCGCCACCTGGTGAGTCATCATGACCACGACGGTGGCACTGCGCATGAACATAACCAGAGGTGACTCGCGGCATTGGTCGCCGCGGGTGATCTCCAATGGAACATACGAAACACCGACTCCAGGAAAACAATAGTATCGTTATTTCACTGTGTGAACAATCGGGCAACATGGTCCGCCCATGGGCTGCTGCTGGATACGACTGTTACGCAGTTGATGTGAAAAACAACGGATCGATCAAGCAAGTTAATGATGGAACGATTACGTACGTTGATGCTGACGTCCGTGATTGGTCGCCGCCAACGGATGATGTCCGTATCGCATTCGGGTTCCCTCCCTGTACGAATCTTGCCGTATCTGGCGCTCGATGGTTCAAAGACAAAGGATTGTCTGGGTTAGCCGAAGCGATTGAACTCGTTGCAGCATGTCAGGAGACCATGACACAGTTTGACTGTCCATGGGCGATCGAAAACCCTGTCTCTACGTTGTCCACGTATTGGAGAGAGCCGAATTACAAATTTGATCCGTACGAATATGACGGGTACACTAATCGTGACGAGAAATACACGAAAGAGACGTGGTTATGGGCTGGAAACGGGTTCAAAATGCCGGTCTCAGATGGTGTGTGTGAAGATGAAGCCGATAACAGAATTCACGCGATGGGACCATCTGAAGATAGGTCTGAGAAGCGATCTGAAACACCAACTGGGTTCGCCAAGGCGGTGTTCCTCGCGCATGAATCAGATAACTACGCACAGAAGGACAGTACAAGCACACAAGAGACGTTGACAAACTTCGCCTGAAGTAATCAAAGTGGTAGCACAGTGGGGATCCACTGACTTCAGTTGCTGGCATCGGCCGTAGATAATGGCGATTACAGAATCGGATTCAACGAACAACCAATTGATGAAACAGAAGAATTCACTGCCCCCAGCATCACCTACGAACTTCACGACATTGAAGAAAATGAAGTGAAATTATACGAATCTTAAATCCTTCTCATCTAACAATCGAGGTTAACTACCCTGCAGGGTCAAATCACACTTGCAGGGTGTGCGTCTCAAGTACTGAAAGTGGTATAGCACACAGAATGCGTCAGGATTGGTGTCAAATGCTTTTATCATCTCAAGAGACGGGTTGTTTTACAAAAGACAGGAAATCTTTCAGAGCATCACCACAGGCGATCAAACGGGGGTGCGTTCCTGATGAAAGTAGTATGCAGGAACGCATCAGACCACATGCGGATCATTAGATTTGGAAATGAGTGTGAAATACACTAATTGATACAATGACACGAAAAATACATGAGAAAGACATCTGTGAAATAACTGACAAAGGTATACAAGATATTTTGGATGAACATCTCTCTGGCGAAAAGCTAGTGATTGCAGCAGAAGATAATCGGTTACAACAACTCATCCCAATTAACGGACAAACAAGTCTCGGAAATCAAAATGACTACCTTGAATTTGGTGATGACGCAACGATCTTCACCGCACCGTTCGATCACAAAGACAGAGACTGCGATATCCGGCTGCCAAAAAGGAAAACAGAACGGTTTCACTTCCAGTCGAACTCGTACGATACTGCCGTCACCGTGTTTTCAAAAGCAGAACACTTTAATCGACTTATCCCCTTTCGTGACTTGACGCGTATTGTCCGGCCTGGCGGGACAATCCTCTCAATCACTGGCCTGTTACCAGACAAACACCCCTACCACGATGCGAAATGGTGGGTGCCTCAAAGCGACGATGCACCAATTGATGCAATCAAAATACTCCGGTATGAAGACTACAAAACACCGATTATTGTTAGTAAGTTCACCGTCAATTCCTCGTGTGAACGATACCCTGATGCAACAATCACAACACAGTAATGGGATTCGATATCAACCAAAATTGAACTGCGTAGGATGCTCCTCTCATCTCTTTTACTGCTAAACACCTCAGAGAGGTGTTAGCAGTACAATATGCAAACAGTACCAACAGAAGGAATCAAACAATGGCCCGGGAAGGATTACAATGGTCGGGGTGACCTCACGCACAAACACACCTCGGCCAAACACAGTCAATTCCGATACCTATGACTCATACAGAACACAAACTCGTCACACGGTTTGAACAGGATGATGGAACACCAATGATTCGCTGCGAAAAATGTGGGTCAGAATACGAAGACACGAAACAAGGTGTCTTACGTGAACAAACGGGTATGAGAATTTCACGAAGTACAACAGATCTCGGTGAGGTAATACTCGATCTCGGATGCAGTGGCTGCGATATCATATTCAAAAAAGGAATACGAGAATCAGACTTAGTAATAAAGTGAGTTTTGCAATGTCAATTCCCAGGCACTCTGCCTATTACCTCTGTAGAACACCCCTATAACACTTACCAACATATTCCCAGAACCAAATTCAAACACATGCAACTGAACAATTCACAGCACTCCCAACAAACCAGCCGGACTGCCTCACCTCGTAAAGAAGTAGAACAGATCCTATGGCCATTCCCTCCACTTTCACCAGAGAAACGTACTGCATCACTTTCTGGCGTCGTAGACATGCACCGCGGAGATATCTTAGAACCACTTGAAGGAACACACGACTACCTCCTCCTGATTGACCGCGTCCATATCGGGAACAGGGTTTGTTTCCTCCTCTTTTCAGCATCCACCGACCGATTCGTTGTCTGGACAGAAGGAGACGTTATCACAACAGACGGAAATGTTGACCCTCCACAAGTAACGTACAACCGAACTCCATATGCAGTGCATCAAGACGTCGTTGATCCAGCAGACAACACACCTCTCGCAACGACAACAACAATCGATGGAGAAGAACTACCGAAACACATCTCTCGGTCTTGGTATCCATACAATGACCCCCCGTCATTACTCTCACCAGCATCACCAACTGCACCAGACCGGATTGGAATCTCATCACCATCACAGTCAGCAAAAAACAACGAAAACCAAAACGATGACCGTACTAGGTCTACCGATACATTCTCAGTGTCCGATATTAGAAATGAGTTCATCGTCGGTGATGCACTTGAACAGTTACAACTGATTCCAGATAACGTATTTACTGCCTGGATAACATCCCCACCGTATCCTGGTGCACAGCGGGACTATAACTGTGCTGGTCAGATAGGAACAGAATCACCAGATGACTACCTGGCGAAACTTCTTGCAGTGATCGATGAAGTATTTCGAACTACACATCCATGCGGGACAGGATGGTTAGTAATTGATGATACCATCACAAACGGTGAGTACTGTGGTGTTCCGGACCGGCTCGTTGGACTTCTTCGAGAATATGACTACAAAATCATCAATAACGGACCGTTCGTGAAGGAAGGGAGAGGGGCTCCCGATCCAGCTTCAAAACGGTTCGCGCACGATCACGAACGTATCATTGGGATCGCACAGCAAGATGAATACCATTTCGATCGGGAAGCACCAGAAAACGATAGTGATGTAATCGAAGCACCGACTCACGCCCATACAAACAGCACCCATAAACCACGTGATGGCGTTCTTGGAGATGTTAATCACGACGCCCCATATTCTACCGAGTTAATCACACCGATCGTGCAAGCGATTAAACCAGATGCTATCTGCAGTGACTGCGGCCGGCCTTATGATCATGTGTACGAAGTAACCGATATTTTTGATCTGAAGGATAACCCGAAACGTGACGATGTTGAACGGCATATCCGGCAATCAGAAGATTTCACGGAGCAACATGCTTGGGCGTGTCGGACCGTCGGGATAAGCGACACGGGGCAGGCCGCTCGGACAGAAAACGGGGCTTCTGAAAGCAATAAAGCAGCTGAAGAATTATATCGAGAGATCGAAAACGATGACTTTGACTTCCCACACAGTTACCGGCGGCAATTTGCGAGTTACGCCAAAAAGGACAAAACAGGGATTGAACAGCAGTGCGACTGTGAAACAACTGAACAGCAGACGCCACTGATATGTGATCCGTTCGTCGGGATCGGAACAACGCCGTATGTTGTCAGTCGTCTCGGTGCAGACTACGTCGGGATTGATCTCAACGAAGAATACATCGAAGTTGCACAGCGACGATTAAACGAAATTGACTCTTCACTCGCACAGTTCACTGACTGAAAAATCCGAGTGATTATTTTTCTCGCCGGTGTGCATGTAGGTAGAGTAGTGACACGCACACCGTGTGGCGGAACACAGCACTGGTAATATCTTGACTTGCCGAAACTAACACGGACTCCAAGAAGGGTATCCAATAATGACATCACATCAAATCGCACTCAATTCACAAGATGAAGAAAGGGACATTGTAATCCCGGATTTTCACGACAAGGAACACGAGCAAAATGATAATTGGGAGTGGTCAGAGGCATTTACGGAGTTCGTTGCTGAGAAAATTGAAGGGTTTTCGCTGAAGGTATGTACCGGGTTGCAACCAATCGCTGACGTGAATCTCGACTCAAAGGATCTCAGAAAGGTTGCTGAATCAGACAACGCAACATTCTCCGTCGAGGAATTCACACACACATCTGAACGACCAGAGCATGCCTGTGAGGCGATTGCTGACTGGGCTGGGGATAACATCATCTATGGAAAAGTAACACCAGACAACACCAGTGACGCGTCTCTCTACAACGGATATACCTGCCACGGAGATATGTATAGCCTCCCATTCGAGGATAACACATTCGATACAACAATCACCGATCCACCCTGGAAAAGCATATCCGAAAACAACCGTAAGCAGTTATTCTCCGAGATCACTCGCGTCACGAAGCCAGATGGGAAAATAATCTACAATGCGACCTGGATTCCAGAAGAAAGCCAGACAGTCAGGCAATTTGATCTCCGGTTCAGAGAACAACGAGATGCATGGGGTGGCCCATCATTTCTTGCCTGTTATCGTCGATACGCAAGTGAACTCACCGAATTGTTCAGAGCTCACGACTATGAACAGAGAGAACGGTACCCAGAAGACTGTCCATTCTGGGGTGAACCATACCCACCGCAAGCACTCAGTCTTGAACACAATACCGATCCGAAACTCATCGCCACACTCGGCGATGGAATGAATTACCGCTGTCCGATGTGTGGATGCAGTTCACTCGGACAATTACAAGAGGAATACTTCGAAAATTCTGAAGGGAAATACACAACGTACGAATGCCATGACTGTCAATACAGAGCTGAAAAATCCGAAGTCGAAGAATTAGCTACAGCATTGGAAACAGCCGTGAAACAGCAAGGCGTCCCACTAGACGAACTAGAGGAGATTGAGTATACACCAGACTGTATCGAAATGCAACTCCAACGATGTCTAGGGCAAGAGAATCCAGATCCCGTATTCTCACCTGACCTTCCATGGGTACCAAAATCGCAGTACTACTACGCTACCGGTGAGTTATCAATTCCAGATATTAACTACCGGCTCGGTGAAACAACCACGTTTGAAATCCTCACCATCATTGAAGACCTCCCAAGCATCAAAGAACAGTACGACGGCGATCTCCGCCGAATGCCTAAACGTGAACTGAAATCACGAGTTGAAAACTATGCACGGGCGATCAAACACAAGCGATTAAACATGAACGTAAGAGACAACAACGAAAAACAAACAGAGTCAACCGACTTAACTAACTTTCCTCAACCAACACCAACAAACCACACGAAACAAACATCTGCAGATTAACTTCTTCGATAATATCGCAGATATTCACGCTCCTGATACTATCAAAGAATAGTGGGTGCAATCAATACAAACCATTAACTCCGCCAAGCAAGTTACCTTCGCATAAAGTAGGGTGAGCGAAGGTAACCTATAGGCGTTCATCCTGTAATACCGCCCAACAACTTACAAACCTAATACAATGACAGAGGCTACAATGACAACCGAATTTCCAGATTCCGTTGATGAAGAGGAATACAGAGATTTGGCAGCGCAACTTGCTGTTGCTCGCGTAATGACGATCATGTCGCCAGATGAGATTTCACTCACGCATACCGATAAGAAGCCGACTGAAGTCGCAGCCTCACACTCCGCCGACCAGTTAGATCTTTACCACGAAATGTACGACGTCCCAACACTGTCAACGGACGATCTTGATCTTACTGAACGGGCATGGGGAACACTGAAAGAGGGCGTCCCTGATACTGATTTCTTCAAACAAAACCTTCAACAGGATATTCGCCTTGCTGCTAAACTACTCGATGAGCACGGTCCATATGAGATCCAGACTCTCATTGATTCAACCGAAAAGATTAGTCCAGAGTGAACACGTATGACACCACCAAACTCACAGACGAAAGAATCACTCCAGCATTTCTTCCCAGCTGAAGATGAATCGGAACAACAAACACCACCACAGCCAAACACAAACGATTCTTCTGAGAACCAGTCAAGATCAAACAACGGTGAGAAAACAAATGGAAACAGATCTCTAGAAGAAGACAGCGGTGATGATAACAAAAAGGATAGTGATGAATACGGGACATCGCCGAAACTCATCAAAATGTTCCAGGAGAACATCCCGACGGAGAAATTCAGTCTTGACCCGGCATCTGGCGCGGAGGTTACACAAATCGCAGAGCACACATTCACAAAAGAAGATAACGGACTGGAACACAGCTGGGCAAAACACCGCATCAACTCAATTTTCCTTAATCCTCCTTACTCAGATGTTTCTCCGTGGCTCCAACGGATGCTGACATTCATTGATCCAGCAGATGAGGACAAAGCAGACTTCGGGATTGCACTTCTCCGGTGCGACACATCGACAAATTGGTTTCACGACTACATTGCTGATGAACGGGTGACATTGATCGCATTCCCAGATGATCGACTCTCATTCTATCATATTAGTGATCAAGAAGACAACGACAAAACTAACTTCCCGTGTTTCTTTGCGCTTTACGGTGATCCACCGCTCTCCCTTGTCGAAGCAATCGCAACCGGGTGTGAAGGACAATACGAAAAAGCTGCCCTGTACATCAAGACAAATCCAAACGGGGATTTCGGCCAGACAACTCTCGATGACTTGCTGGCTGATGGTGGCCAAACACTCGCCGATGCGTACGAAGACACACCGTATTGGAAGAAACCACCAGAAGGTGGATACGCTTCCAATCTTACATGGTACCTCGATCGACCGAAGAAAGAAGCCATCCGCTCACCTCACAGTGTCACAAAAACCAGACCAACACCAGCCGAAACACAGTGATAATCATGTCAAAAGCACACCCCAAAACGGACCCTCAGCAGATTGAACGCGCTGAAAACGGCGATTTCGGATTGCAAAGAAATCCAAGCAAACGACCATCCAGAGATGACCGTGTTGCTACGATCGAGCTCGGTGACTACCGTGTGATCGTGGGGTATCGATGGGCTGTCTATGCCTGTATCACACCAGACGGGAAAATGATCGTTTTCCGAGGATGGAAGAATTTCAGCCCGGACACCTGCGGGAGTATCACAGCATTAGAGGCTGCCGCAGCCGACAGTGTTCCGGGAGCCCCAGCGATTGCTCTTCCACCACGAGACTCTGATGAAAACATTTCTCTCTCAGATGGCGTTCTTTACGTGAGAACAAAAAGCAGTCGCGTCCCTGATTACTTCCCAAATGAACACCTTGTATTTGTGGTCAATCACAATGACGTCCCCGATACCGAAACCTCTTCTTGATCCATTGGTTTTGAACACCTGACTCCGTCAAATGTCTGATGCCTCAACAAACAACGTGATGGGGGATCTGACATCATCAAACTTCAAAACCGATCGTCAAAATCGGAAACCGGGGACAGAGACATCGAAGAAATTGTCTCTGTCGGAAGATGTATTTCCAGCGATCTCAGTTGGACCGATGTTGAAACCCTAGCAAATATCCAGCCTGACGAATAACACGACGTTCCCCCTCTGATACAGTTCACTGCGGCCATTCCCGTCGTTACCACTCGGCAAATGGCCGCAGTGACACGCAAGTATCGGAGATGCAATGTTCGAAACAGCATACTGGAAACCAACACCAGAAGCAAAAAACAGTGATAAAGAATACGAATGGGAAAATGAGTTGAACGAAGTCAAGTTGCAGATCAAACCAGCAGACGAAAGTTTCCCGAAAGGAGTCAACTGGATTGTGAAGGTGAATGATTCGTTGATCAGGCAGACTGAAACCATTTCAGACGCGAAATGCGTAGCTCATGACTACATGGAGGACATCCGGCGACCAGCAACATAGTCGGGTGATTAAGAGTTTGATGTGAAAAGCAGGATCCGGCAGTCAAGCCTTCCGGATCCTGCTTTGCATGAACATCAAGGCAAACAGTTGCAACCGGAGGGTCTGGTGCACAGGTAGGTGGGGGTGGTCGCACGATGAACATGCAACTGTACGTCCTGACTGGTGCAACACCAGACATGACAGATGAAGAGCTCCGTGAATCAGTCATTGACGGATTCACGAGAAATATCCTTCCAAACACGCGGTTCACCCACATCAACCCAACTGAGGAATCACCTGCCAGAATGCACTCTGATCAAGGCCAACAGTACCTTACTGAAGGGTTTGAAACAACAACCAGTGTCATTGCTGATCGCCTCGCGGAACTTCATGAGCGATTGCGTCACCACGGAATTACAGCAGCAACTGATCCTGAATCGACCTCCGCAACTGTTGCCCAGAACGCTCTCAACGATCGAGAACTTCGGGAAGCAGCATTCCAAATCGGTGAAGACCGAGGGATTGCAACAGCCGTGTACGTGAATGATGAAACGGGTCGTGGGGTCCGAACGCGTGATGAGTTAGATGCCTACCTTACCGATTCAGACATTGCGGACAGCACAGGCAATGAGTATTACGCAGTCGTTCCAATCAGAGGTCATCATTAAGTACTAACAATGGTTGTCAATCCAATTGCAGTCTTTATCCTGGAAGAAGGAACAGACGTCGAAGTACAAGCAAGCGGGAAAACCCTTACCCCGGACCGTGTTGCAGCGAAAGAATACCGATACACTGACGATGAAGAGAATGCAACTCTTCGTCGGTTAGATGCAGACGCTATCTACGAAGTGCATATTGGTGATACGCACGTGTCTTTCGATGCGGATAACGTTCGGGATCGAATTACATTTGATTTCTAAAAACAATCGTCTTATTTTTTGTATCCAGGTCGGTGACCCGTTACCCGATGTGAACGGTGAGGTAACGGGTCAAAAGGGCACTCCGCAGAGCCCTCCCAAAGATACCTATGATACGTTCATCAGCCAACGCTGCAGAAGCCCCACAGACCGGGATGGTGACGGTCGGATCAGTTGGAACAACAACTGCAGAAATCCCTCGCACAATCGGGGAGTTCCAAGTCTCCGAGCGTTCCGTGGGAACAACAAAATACACCCATCAGACGAAAGATCACGTCATCCTCGTAACGCACCGTAAGTCAGGTGCTCACAGACGCTACCGGTCATTCACTGTCTCACTCCACAAAACTGATTCGGATATCAAATCCCTTGATTCAACAACGATCGACCACGGTCCATACGAAGAAAACGATTTGCAGACAGCAACCGAATTAGTCATCAAAGAGATCAAGTCACTGAGCAAGCAGATAAATTAAAATAACGAGTACTAATGCATGAGTACACAACAATCACGACACTTGTCCGATCGAATCAGCATCCCCAGTAACTGGGACACTAAAGATGAAAACACTATCTCCACCTGTATCGCTGACGTGCTACTTACTGGGCCATCTCCAGGAGAGTACCTCAGTCTCAAAGTAAAGAAAGGAGAACGTGTTTTTGTCCTGTATAGACCAACAACGTACAACAAAACACGTGTTTCAAACCCATCATACGGTGGGTATTACTCTTCGACAGCCGATGCAATTTCCGATATTAATGCGTTCTTTAATGGTGCGGACCCATCAGAAGCGTTCAATCGAAGTACCAACTGAATATAAGTACTAACCTCGAAAAGACAATACCAACGATGACTTCAACAACGACACCAGACCAGTATCTGACAGTGATTCAGCAGAAAGTAGAGAAAGAAACTAATGCCGCGATCGGTAACGGGTGTTCATAACAATGGTTTCCGGTGATACAATTCAACGGTTCGAAGGAACACTGAAGGAACCAGAGGTGAGGGTCTGGATTCACCCACCAAAAGGAATCACACGAACTGACGAAATAACGGATGATAAGTACGTCATCCTTGGTGATGAATCAGATCCGGTTGATGGCCGTATCAAGCATGGATACGAGTACATCAACGAGCAACCGATTGCAGAAACAACTCCGCTGATCGCCTATGACGGCTACGAGTTCCAGCCGTTTGAATTTGATCAGTACACCGATGCATACACCGTCTCTGATGAGCAAAAGCGGGATATCGGTGATATTCATGATCAGTATCCAAAACACCCTGATGCAGCAGACATCGATGATCCGTACAGGCAAGTCCTGACGCCCGGAGCATTCTTCGATATTCACGAAGGTGGCAATGATACTGTCGTCGAGATATTAATGTATCATAAAGGTGGGTTGGAGGTCTTGTTCGATACTATCGTTGCTCACGATAATCCAGCTCCATCGATCGACAATCTTGATGCGGCAGGTCTAGAGTTCCACCCTCGGTGAACAATGACAGGAAACACAGTCAACGAACATATACCAACTGATGAGGAATCACTTTCCGAAAACGATGTTATCAAGGTAACAGGCGGTGATGACCTTCCTGGCTGGCTCTCAACAGGAGAAATAGCAACGATCAATAGAATCAGTACAATCGACCCAGTGATTGAAAATGGGAGTGAAGACACGTTCCTCTATCTGAACAACGGATCAACTTCAGATTCTGTTCTCGCATCTAATATCTCTTTCACCATCATCAACGATTCACTGCCACCAGAAGGTATAGTGACTGACTCCGTACTAGAAGAACTACGCGAACACATTGATGAACCGAGTACATTTACAGTTCGACTTAACCCGGAAGATGTGTTCAATCACCTAAACGCTGACAGGCCAAGCGAGTGGAAACTAGATGGGAACGTGAAAGGTATTACAGAAGGAAAGATTGTCTTGGATGTAGACAACCGGTTTATTACGGTTGAAGAAGACTTATGGCTTTCTCGATTCGGAGCTGATGAGATCGTTAACGTTACTGTAGAAGATGGACAATTCGTTGCTGAACTATTCCAATACATCAAATTCAGACGAAACATCATTGAGTGGATCGATGCTGAACTCCCATCACAGATCTACATCAATTCATACAACTGGTTTGATAACGACCCTAACGTTCACTTGAAGCTTTACTGCCTATTCAACGATAATTGCCAAGTAGAGTTAGCAGAATCCGGAACACCTCACCGGTTCACAGACAATACAAGTTGATTCTCCCTCTTCGATCAATCGAAGAGGTTTTTCTTTTATCTCAAAGGTGAGTGGCTTTTCCGCCTCCGATCAACTTGTTTGATGCATGCTATCAGTAGCATGCATCAATCGTTCTTGGAAAATACATTCAGACCGGTACCTTTCTCCCAGTCAAGGTACCGGTCATAACCGACTGATGTCGGCGGTCGGTAGCAATCAATAGGGTGGCTACCGCGGAGAACAAAACTGGCAATAACGTCAACGTGGTAGGTCCAGAGGTTATACTATGCAACTCGCAATTGAACAACTAACAGAAAGCAAAGCATCGAACAACAAAACACCAGATGGGAAAGATACAACACAAACGGCTAACCGCATCGAAATTTGGGGGATTCAAGACTTTCAAGTCAAGCCTGACGGCATCGTTTTATTCTTTCCTCATGGATCTGCCTTACGCAACCACGAAGTATTCGTTGAAGGTCAAATTGTAGGTGGCGTTGATGAGAAACTCCTTGATTTGGACACGTACGTCGATTTCCTCTATGATCAAACATTCGCACATCACACTGTTGTTGTGCAATCACCCCAATTCAATGAGTTAAATCACGGAATTCAAGCAATGGAAAAGGAACATCCTGAAGGGATAAATCACGACGGGTTCACCATCATTGAAGTGGATGAAGATGTTAACTCTGGCGACTACGAGTTCTTCGCAACACCGTAGGCACCGCCGCCAGTAACATCCCAACAGGAACCATTCACGTCCTCTGTAGTTCCACGTACTCCAACTACAGGGTGGAAGTAACCCATGGGCATACATGACACATATGCCCATGGGTTCAACATACCCGCATGATTACTGGCGGCGGTAAGACACTCACACGGTGCCTGCGACTCCCGGTACCGCACAGCAATGCACTGTGAGTGAAAATCAATGCCTGATAACAATCAAAATCAACAACTTACCGAAGGCGATCGAATCGGCAAAGAACTTCGTTCCTGCGTCAACTGTGATAGCGAAAAGCTCAACATAACCAGTACAAACCAACACTCAATGGGCGAGTTGTGGCGTGAAGTGACCTGTGAAACGTGTGATGCCGCATACATTGAAACATTCACGATCGTCGATACTGAAATCATCGACTTGCCTGAATATGACTCCTAATATTTAATCCGACAACAAACATATCTACAAGTACAGGGATGACTGGATGCCCGACTTATACGCAACTAGCGTTACTCGCCATTTTTGGTTACTCACTCAGTAATTTCATATTTAACTTGTCACTGGCAGTAGGTAGTGGTCTTCCACACGATAAGGCTCCAGAAGTCTATCAAAAAGTAAAGTATTGGTCTCTGATAGCGGCTGTTTCGCTTTCTTTGGGGATTATAACGGTCATTATCTGTTGATAGAGGTTCTGGGTACGACGACAACCATAATAACTACCAGCATTACTGTGACGGTGACATCGACTACGATGAGCATGAACTGACGTTACCGTTCAATGAGGGAGATGACGATGTCGTTGAGTTGACTGGTGTTTGCAACTGTTGTGGACGAGAGTTAGTGATTGTCGTTCGTATTGATGTTGAAATGCTGCAGGCAAAGGATAAGGAAGCTGGTGAGGTTCTCTACAGGTGGAGCAGGCGCGAGCGCCTCGGGGCTTGACCCCGAGGCAGTTCACGATTACACAAGATGCAGGAGAAAGCCCACGACTTTAGTCGTGGGAGGAGGTCAATAGCTAGTCCAGTCGAACTCGTGACCTGAAAATCCAGATGTTTAACTTAATTGTCGGATAAAGGGTGTGTAAGGGAGCGGTGAGTTCCATGTTTGAATATAACTGTCCTGATTGCGGGGCAACGAATAACCTCCATAAAATCGGGTGTGATTTCGAGCACACCGATTGGTACGAGATCGAGAAGGCTTACACAGATATCCTTGCGGTTGTGATTGGTGAGGCGAGTGAGGAATCAGCTGTCACAAAGGAAGCGTTGAAATCGGGGGTTCCAGGGCAGTGGGGATATCTTCATGGGGCGGTGTATGAACAGTTAGTGTTTTACCATCGAATTGAGGAAACAGAGTACGACACGATCGTTCCTGTGGACGCGGAAGAACGGAATGAACGGTTTGTTCCTACTCGGGATCCTGTCAAAACACTATGGGAGAAGGGGAGTGTTCCGGGTTGTCACGATAACACCGTGTTTGCGTTAATTAGTTGGCACGAATCAAAGGGGTTCACCTGGCAGGATACACGAACTCGACTGCTTGATTGGTTCGAAAGAACCGGCACGTGGGATCGGGGTGGGTTCGCTGAAGAATCACCAGAACAAATCCTTGATCAGAAGAAACACGTGTATGAAACCGGGTACGGCTGGTTTGACAAAGCAAGAGCAGCGAAAGGTGTGATTGAAAATAACCATTGACAATTGCTTACGGTTACTACCAAAGGACGCGTGCCTGCTGGCCAAAAAATGGCCAGCAGGCCCGCGCCCGAAATTAGTGTAGTGGTGGGCTTCCACCAGAGAATAACATGAGCTCGATATACGATGAACTCCCGAACCGGATTGAAAGCGAACAAATCAACATTCATGAACCAACAAAGAAAGCACATTGTCCCGTTGACGGGTGTGACTTCCATTACTGGAGTGGTCCGAACTTGCTTGGGTTTCAATCACCATCATTTGGGAAGAAAACAGCGAAATTCGAGGATCCATGTGAGCACTATGTTGGTAAATGGAGAGTATACCAGGACGTAGAGTTTATTCAGTGGCTCAAGTCAAAGGTCAAAAATGAAAGGCAAATCAGTATTCACTGTGTGACGAACGCCAGCCAAAACTCGATTGTAAAGGGGAATCAACCATCAGATCACGTGATATTGTTTATTGAACGGAGAAATCAATTCAAAATCACCGCTTTCGACTGAATGCGATTAGCTCCTAAACACTTCAGGTTCAATCCTGAAAGGTTTCAGAACTTCATACGGAAAGGGCTAGGGTTCAAATATGAACAGTGGTTCTACAATACATACCAGATGTTCGTTTTGAGTGATGCGGAAGTCGATACGAGAGCACTCGCAGCGTTCCGTATCGGCATGGGGTTGTTGTTAATTGCAGATGTGCTTCTTCGATTGCGGAATTTCTGGTATTTCTATACCGATGAAGGTGTTGTTCCGTACGGCGTTGTTTCTAATGATGTATCGACATTCGCAACTGCATCGTTTCCAATTTGGGAGCTCTCAACACACCCAGTGTTTACATTTGCAGTGTTCCTTGCTGCCTTCATAGTCGGAGTTTTCCTAGTCGTTGGATACAAAACACGGTTAATGACAGTGCTTGCGTTTTTGGTTGTATCAGCTATTGACGCGCGGAATCCGTACGTGTTGAGTTACGCAGATGTTGTATTCCATTTGTTATTGCTGTGGGCGATGTTTCTTCCACTTGGTGAACGGTGGTCTCTTGATGCGATCCGTCGGAATCGTGACCCACGAGGGACTGTAGCCAGCATTGCATCAGCATTCATTCTCGCACAAATGGTCTTGATGTATATTGGAAATGGATCCCGGAAGATCCTGCCAGATTACTACTGGTCCAGTGACGTTCTCGGTGTTCTCCTCACGTTGGATCACGTCACATATTCACATGCGCAATTCATCAACGGGTTTGATGGTGTTCTCGCTGTGCTGACGTATGTCTGGCTTGGAATGATGCTTGCTTCACCGATTCTATTTTTTCTCCGTGGCTATAAGCGAGCGTTGTTTGCATCTGCATTCATCGGAGCACATATCAGCATGGCAGCTACACTTAGAATCGGAGCTTTCCCATACGTTGCTGTGACAGCGCTACTGCTTTTCATCCCGCCTGTTGTTTGGGATGATTTGTCTGAAATCGCAATGATGGATGGCCGTGTGGCTGATGTTTATAACTGGTTTACTGAGAAAGGAACAATAATCGTTGGGGTGGTAGAACCGTTTGAGCCGCCTGTTGAAACTCAAGTTAAAATCAGGTCAATAACTGTCAAGTGCTTCATCGGCGGTTTCCTCGTTGCATCACTACTGTTGATTGGGATTGCTGGCGGTGTAGTTGATTCAGAAAGAAATGCAACAGAGTATGTTGATGAGACAATCGATGTGTTTGGACTTGCACAACCGTCATGGAATTTTTACGCCTCAAATCCACCATACTACGATAAATACTATGTTATTGCTGGGAATACGACAGCAGGCACAGAAGTCGATATTTACAATGACAGGCCATTAACGTTCGATCGACCGCACTCCGGAAGTTCACTGAACGCCCAGTATGAACGGACATACAGAGAACGGTTCTACATGACTTCGGTGAGTCGGAGTAACGAGACTGAAATCCACAACCAGTTGCGCGATGGGCTCGTTACCTACTACTGTGAAAACTACCAGTACAACGGCGAAGGGCTTGCGAACGCATCGTTCTACCAGGTTGAGGAAGAAATCACGCCTGAAAACCGGTTAGATCGAGAACTACAAGATACTGAACGAACATATTTCGGCACATACGACTGTGAACAATGACCTCCTTCACACAACTGATATCATAGGAGTAATTCCGGAATATTCGAGGTGGAAACCTCGCGCTTCAACGCAAGGAGGAGGTCAATCGTCAGAAGAAATTAATTGTACCACAAGGGTTTATACTGATTTGTGTTATAATCCGTATTAGAAGAAGAGTCACTATGATTGACGGTGAGTCACTCTATATCATTGCGTACCCTATTAATATGGTGATTTGGGGAGGGATGAGTGTATTTCTCGGTGTCGAAGTCATCGATGAATTATCCATGTCAATTGCAACGATCGTGTTTGGGCTGTTACTTGTGAGTGCCGGTATGAAATTCTGGTACGACAATAAAAATGATATAAAATCCCTGCAAAATCCGACTAACTGAAGCCAATTAGGTGTGCGAGGGGAAGTAAACACATGGTACGCACACTGGGCAGACCTCAATACAAACAACACAATAAACAGATTTGACATCCTCTCCTAAGTAAAGTCAACACATCTTTACTCTCCGTACTCCTTTCAACAACCGTTCCTGACTACAACTGTCCTGTACCGCAAAATACATCGATTACCACCCAGACACCCATGAAAACTGCACAATTCACAGCACCGAACCAACCTTCACGTCATGATAAGACTAGTACTGATAACCGCGGGCAAGAATTCAGAGCTCTATTTAGAGAAGCTTTCAAAGCAGTTGATGAAAAAATAAATGATTATACTGATCCATCCTGTTTCAGGGTTCCATCAGAACAGAAAGCGTTCTCTGTAGCGGTTGAGATTGAACGACGTCTTCGATCAACGAAAACGCCACATACCATTTTTCTGTGTCACGGGGATATTCACCCAACAGAAGAAGTCGAATTGTTTGTTAAAGAGACCCCAGTAATAGCCAATGGTCATGCAGAACTTCCAGACTGGGCAATCGAATCGACAACTCACACCTGGGTTGAAGTTGATATTAGTGGAACAAGCAATCGATTCCTTATTGATGGGTTTGTTCCACCACAGCTAACAGGACACTCAGAATTCGTTATCAGGACACGCATTTACAAGCAAGATTCAGTAACAGATCGGCCGGAAAACTACCCGCAGAATGCTGAAACACATCGCCTTTCATCTTTTACGCAGAACAATCAACCGGAGACGGTCTGGTCGGCACAGGCTCCAGCTTGGCCGAATCAGACAAAACGAACCACACCAGCAGACGGTGGTGATGAAATCGCCCCTGATCGGAACTCGATTTGTAAAATTGAAACACGGAAAGGGATAAATCTCCTTCCAAATAACAGTATTTATACGATAATGACATCACCACCATACCGGTTACTGCGATCGTACAACGCACCCGATACTATCTATGGTGGCAGCGAAAGTTGTGACCACGACTGGAAGTCACAAATCATCAAGACAGATACACCAGTCCGAGAAGATGGGTGTGCCGGGTTCGGGCCAGGTGATGAATCTGAAAATCAGTACAGTGAACGGCACCGAAACGTCGATATTTGTGCTGAATGTGACGCCTATCGAGGTCAATTAGGTCACGAACCAAAACTTGAGCAATTCATTGAGCATCTTGTTTCAATATTTGATCAGACTCGCCGGGTTCTCAAAGACACTGGATCCCTGTACGTCAATATTGCTGATAGTTATGATGCGTACCAGCGGATTGAAGAAGGAACACTAACTACCGATGAAATCCGAGAAAGCCCTGGGCAAAAATCACTCATTGGTCTTCCGGAACGATTCATGATTGCCATGATGGAAGCCGGCTGGTACTGCCGTGAGCACTACATTTGGGTGAAGCCAGATGCAACAACAGAAGGGCGAGCAGAACAGTCACGTGCTCGGAAAGCGCATGAACATATCTTCCGGTTCGTGATTGATCCGGACGGATACGTTGATACAGGGAATGGTCCTGAAACGAACGTGTTAGAAATCCCAACTGCAAGTGGTGTTCCTGGTGCAACGCCTGCGATGCCGCTCGAACTTCCAGAACGACTCCTCCAATCAGTCGCAATTGAAGACGAAAAACAAACTGTCCTTGATCCATTTGCCGGGTCGGGAACCGTACTTGAAGCTGCCGCTCGTCACAATATGGATTACCTCGGGTTTGATATTTCAGATGACGCAATCGAGATTGCAAAAGACAGGCTTGAGCAATACAGCATGAATAGTGCCAGTCTCTCTGGACAGCAGTCACTTCAATCGTTTGTGGACTGACGACCCTCCCACTTTGGAGAGGAAACCATTGGATGGGATAATTCAGGTATCAAACAGTCAGGTATCTGGTGTGCGATGCAAGTAAGGTGCGTGACACGCACACCAGACAATTAACGAACCACTGGCCGGGTTCGATATCGATAAACCACCCATTGGTTTATCAATGGTAGAACCGAATACACAGTCAAATAATCAATCGCCGTCATTCTCCGACTTACAACAACAAACGACTAACTATGGGACACAGAGCATACGTAGCGTACGAACAGCGAAACGGGACATTTAATCTCCATTATTCTCACTGGGGAGCACACGACCTAGAGTTGTGTGACCGCATCGATGAGAACAACCCGCTCGGCGGGCCGAACGACCTTGCACCGGAGTTCCTTGCACAACTCACGAAGGCACTTCACGAAGAAGCAGAAGAAAACGACTTAGAAATTACTGGGAAAGTAACCGAAAAACAGGACGACAAATGCGTTAAACCAACGCCATCCAAACGGAATGTCTCGATTGAAACTATCGTTGACGAGTGCGTGGAGAGTGATATCGAATCACTCTACATCGTCGAGCAGGATTTCACCACGCACGGATACAAGGTTGAACACGTCAGATTTGGTGACGAATACATTGGGGATCTCCTGTTCAATCCTGATATGGATACAGCAGGTGAAATTAAAAAGCTCCGAGGGCTCAGAGGATTCATCCGCGGGACCCGGAAACAACTCGATAATCTCGTCGCGGACGATGTGCTGACCGTTGAACGTGCTCACGAAGAATTCCTGGCAACTATCCTCTCACGGTTTGAAAGAGGACTTCGAAAACACGTTCTTGGCCACAGTACCTGTCTCACACAAGACGCGATCGAAAATCACCGTGATGCATTCATCGAATGTGGCGGACGAACGCGACAGTTCGGTGTGATGGTGCCAAGGAAGTAC
>LKMJ01001634.1_pt1 | contig 20036 bp, 21 predicted proteins | sample 643391 | NCBI WGS metagenome assembly LKMJ01 (sample SAMN04112250, study PRJNA286221) | soda lake metagenome | biome: soda lake; feature: Kulunda Steppe; material: water; isolation source: sample PL-Br10 brine of Picturesque Lake | place: Russia: Kulunda steppe | collected 2010-07 | reverse complement strand
AAGAACTTGACTTTGACGAAACTATTACATCTACAACTTCGAAGGAAATGTTTGATAATGGTTTGATAAACATTAATGAGGCAGATAACATGGCTTTAAAAGAACTACCCGGCATTGGGCCAGCCAGGGCAAAAACTATACTTGATTACAGGGAAACAAACGGTTCCTTCTCTAATGCGTCTGATATTATGAAAGTTCCGGGAATAGGTACGGGGATATTTGAGCAAATAAAAGACAGTATTACTACTTAATAAATTCACATTTTGCCCTGATAATGTATAAATATAAAGATAAACAAATTATAATGTTAATCTCGGAGGGATTAAGAATGTCTTATAAGTTTAGGTGCCTTGAATGTTCAAATGAATTTTATCCCCACTGGCACCTTAAAGGTGGGGAAAATTTAATTAAGGAAAAATGTCCTGAGTGTAAAAGTACAAACTTAAAGAAGGAAAAGATAAATCAGGAAAAACTGTTAAAAGATTTGAATGATTCCCTCAAAAAAAACAGTTGCGGAGGTTGAGGTTAGAACAACTAAAAGGAGTTGTCAACTCCTTAAACTAAAGCACCTTTTTGGTGCTTTTTTCTTGAGACGACTTTTGACATGGGAGTAATCTGGGCATGTAAGCTTGTAAGCTGGAGGTTTTTCACATGAATTATATTATAGGAACCGCAGGTCATATCGATCATGGAAAAACAAATTTGATTTATAGATTGACAGGCGAAAACACTGACAGGTTGGATGAGGAAAAAAAACGAGGTATTTCCGTTGATTTAGGATTTGCCCCTTTAAAGCTTTCTGATGGAAGTTATGCTGGAATAGTGGATGTCCCGGGTCATGAAAAATTTGTTCACAATATGTTAGCAGGGGCAGCGGGTGTAGATATGGTATTATTGGTAATAGATGTGGGTGAAGGTATTATGCCTCAAACTAAAGAACATCTTGATATTATGGAATTACTTGATATTAAGTCTGGCATAATAGTTTTAACTAAGATTGACTTGGAGAATAAAGATTGGGTAGATTTAATGGAAATGGAAGTAAGAGAACAATTAGAAGGAACTTTTTTGAAAGACAAACCCCTTGTAAAAGTTTCTAGTGAAACAGGTGAAGGGATGGAAGAATTACAAGAAGTAATTGCAGAGGAACTAAAAAACATAACTCCAAAAAATATTGATGGGCCCCTTAGAATTCCTATAGACAGAGTATTTCAAATACAAGGTTTTGGTACGGTTGTTACTGGAACCATGGTATCTGGAAAGTTAAAAGAAAATGAAGAAGTTGAATTAGTTCCCGGAAACTTTGAAACCAGGATTAGAAAAATACAGGTGTACAATAAGGAAGTTAAAATGACAGAAGCCGGTCAGAGGGTTGCATTAAATTTATTAGGAATTGATAAAGAGAACATAAAAAGAGGAAGCGTTATTGGCAGGCCTGGATTTTTTGAAGCTGTTTCTTATCTTGATGCCAGGTTAAGGCTTTTGCATAATATAGATTGGAAGCTAAAAAATGGTTCCCCCGTTCATCTTCATCTTGGTACGGGTGAAACTATTGCAAGGACATATTTTTATGAAAATAAAAAAATATCACCGGGAGAATCTTTACTATGCCAGCTACGACTTGAAAAACCTCTAGTTGCTTATAGGAAGGATAGGTTTATTATACGCTCATATTCACCTGTGACCACTATAGGTGGGGGGTATATAATCGAGCACAAAACCCGAAAACATAAGCTAAAAAACCAAAAAGTAATTGATAGGTTAAGGAGCATAGAAAAAGGTACTCCCAATGATATAATTATAGAGATTGTCATAGCCCGTTCTCCTATAAAAAAGGGGGAGCTATACAAACAAAGTGGGCTTGGGGAGAATGATTTTGAAAAGACATTAAATGAATTATTAAATGGGAATAAATTAATTGGATTAAATGAGTATCTAATAACCGATACTTTCTATAAAGAATTAAGAGATTTGATAATGGAGAAATTAGAGGAATACCACAAAAGATACCCTCTGCGAAAAGGCAGGGCTAAAGCTGAACTCATGGGCCTGGTGGGGCAATTGCCCCAGAGGGCTTATCAGGCATTATTAGAAAAACTGAATATAGAAGAGAAGTTGATAGAAATTGAAGAAGATTTCGTAAGGTTGAAGGAGTTTACCCCTGCCATTACAGGTGAAGATGAGATAAAGATGAAAAAAATCGAGAATTTGCTGGAGAAAAATTTGTTTAAACCACCAACTAAGAAGCAATTAATAGAAGGGGAGGAAAGCTTGTTAAATGAGTTAGAAATAGACTCCAAAAAACTTGACGAATATTTGGAATATTTAAGAAAAAATGGAAGGATAGTTAAGGCAGATGAGGGGCTTTATTATTCCATAGTAGCATATGAAAAAGCTAAAAAAATTATAAAAGGTCACTTTAAAGATAATGAAACTTTATCGGTAGGTACATGGCGCGATCTCCTGGGTACTACAAGACGCTATGCTATTCCACTTATAGAATTGTTTGATCATGAAAAACTTCTTAAAAGAGAAGGGGATGTAAGAGTTCCCTATCTCTTAAAAAAAGATGAATTGTAAAGAGAGGGTGGTGAAGATATGTCAGGTGAGAGTTTTGAAGAAAAAAAATGCAAGTTGACATCTTACAGTACTAAAGCTGGATGAGCAGCTAAGGTAAGTCCGGAGGACTTACAAGAAGCATTACAGGATTTTACTTCTCAGGATGGCATGGATATTGACCCTGATCTGTTGATAGGGCTCGAGGCCTCTGATGATTGCGGTGTTTATAAATTAAATTCCGAAATTTGTTTGATACAAACGGTAGATTTTTTTACCCCTATTGTTGACGACCCTTATACTTTTGGTCAGATTGCTGCCGCCAATGCGCTAAGTGATATTTATGCTATGGGGGCAAAGCCTTTGACCTGCATGAACCTTTTGGCATTTCCAATAGAAAAATTGGGCATAAAAGTATTAAAGGAAATCTTGAAAGGTGGTAGTGACAAGATTAAAGAAGCGGGGGCACATTTAGTAGGAGGCCACTCTATAATTGATAATGAACCTAAATATGGTCTCTCAGTTACCGGTGTCCAACATCCAGAAAAGATTATAACAAATTCTGATGCAAAACCGGGTGATTGTCTGATACTAACCAAGCCGCTAGGTGTAGGAATAATAACTACGGCTGTAAAGAAAGATATTGCAGATGAAAAAGACGTTGAAGCTGCAATTGAAGCAATGGTCAAGCTAAATAAAGATGCCGGAGAGCTTCTAGAGGAATTTTCGGTATCTGCGTGTACTGATATAACAGGGTTTGGCCTCTTAGGACACAGTTACGAAATGGCAAAAGGTAGTGGAGTTACTATAGAGCTTGACATATCAAAAGTTCCCCTGTTACCTGGGACTAGAGATTACGTCAAAAATAAAGCTGTAGCAGGTGGGACAAAGAAAAATCTAAATTATTATAAAAAATATTGTGAGGGACTTGAAAAGATTTCAGAAGAGGAACAATATATAATTGCTGATGCTATAACATCAGGCGGGCTTTTGATATCTGTCAAAGAAACTAAATGTGAAGCACTTGTCAAAAAGTTAAAAGATTCCGGTACTCTTGCATCTTCGGTAATTGGGAAAGTTGTAGAAAAAGGTGAGTATTCGATAAGAATAAAAAGTGGTTAATGAATTTTTTGCGTTTACCTGCATACCATAAGTGAACAGAGTTAGTATGCAGGTAAACGCACTTTTGAGGTTTATTTGATCATTTTTTCTATGTCTTCTTCTACTGTTGATATTCCACCTATACCGAATTTCTCAACCAGTACGTTGGCTACATTAGGTGATAGAAATGCAGGAAGAGTTGGCCCTAGATGGATATTCTTTATTCCCAGGTATAGTAGAGCCAAAAGTACAATGCACGATTTTTGTTCGTACCAGGCAATGTTGTATACAATGGGAAGTTCATTTATGTCTTCTAGTTCAAAGACTTCTTTTAACTTTAGTGCTACAACCGCCAGTGAATAAGAATCGTTACACTGCCCCGCATCTAGAATTCTTGGGATACCACCAATATCACCCAGGTCTAGCTTATTGTACCTGTACTTGGCACAGCCTGCAGTTAAGATTACAGTGTCTTCTGGGAGTGATTTTGCAAATTCCGTATAATAATCCCTTGTTTTGTATCTACCATCACATCCAGCCATGACTACGAACTTTTTAATATCTCCCTGTTTCACGGCATCGACTACCTTGTCGGCAAGAGAAAGAACAGCGTTGTGGGCGAATCCACCTACAATTTCTCCTTTCTCTAACTCCTTTGGTGGGTTACATTTTTTTGCGTGTTCGATTATCTGGCTAAAATCTTTTTGTCTACCTTCAAGAGAGTCAGGGATATGAGTTAAACCTTCAAATCCTGTAACACTTGTTGTATATACCCTATCTTTATAAGATTCTTTTGGTGGGACGAGACAATTTGTTGTCATTAAAATAGGTCCGCCAAATGCGTCAAATTCATCTTTTTGATCAGGCCATCCGCTACCGTAGTTGCCGACAAAATTATCATATTTCTTAAAATAAGGATAATAATGTGCTGGCAGCATTTCGCCGTGAGTGTAAATATCTATACCTTGTCCTTTTGTCTGATCTAAAAGTTCTTCTAAGTCTTTAAGGTCATGGCCACTTATCAGAATGGCCGGGTTACTTTTTACTCCGGTGCTGACTTTGCTTATTTCTGGGTTGCCGTAAGTTTCCGTATTAGCTTTATCTAATAGAGCCATAACATCAACTCCGTATTTACCACATTCTAGGACAAGCCCTGTCAAATCATCTCCACTTAAACTGTCATCAAGGGTTTTAGCAAGTGCATCTTGTACAAAATCGTGTATATTAGCATCGCTATAACCCAGGTTTTCCGCGTGTAATCCGTATGCAGCTATTCCTTTAAGCCCGTAAGTGATAAGTTCCCGTAGTGAACGTACATCTTCGTTTTCAGTTGCCAAAACTCCAACTTCCTGGCTTTTTACTTCAAGTTCTTCTTCTGACTTACAAGACCAACTAACTGCATCATATAGATCGTTACTGATATTTTTTAGAACATCATAGCTTAATGCATTATTATCCATTTGACTTAGCTCGCTTTTTAGCCTATCCCTTAATTCCAGCGCTTTAGCAATTTTACCTACGAAATTATTTCTGTCAAAATTTGTGTTGGTTAGAGTTTCAAATAACCCCTCCATTATGAAAACATCAACTTTCTCATCGGTTTTACCTTTTTTCCTGAGTTCTGTAGCTACATAAGATAAACCTTTTAACACATACAATAGTAAATCCTGCAAATTAGCTACGTCACTTTCTTTACCACAAACTCCTTTTGTGATACACCCTTCATTTTTTAGAGCTTCCTGACACTGGTAACAAAACATTTGCTCTTTCATAATTACTCTCCTCCCTTTTCCTCTGAAATTATATTTCCTTCAATCCCAATCGTGACTTTACGATAGGGGATCTGAAGACCAGCATTTTCATAGGCTTTAGTAGTAATGTTAACTATTCCTGCGCAGCAAGGAACAGACATTCTCAAAACCGTAATGCTATTTATTTGGTTTTCTTTGAAGATTTCAGTTATTTTTTCAAGGTATTCATCTTTTTCATCTAGCTTTGGACAACCAATCAGAGTGATATGGTCTTTCATGAAATCTTGATGCATTGATGCGTAGGCATATGCGCTACAATCTGCTGCTATTAAAATATTGGAGTTTTCAAAGTATTCTGCATAAGGGTTAATCAATTTGAGCTGGATAGGCCACTGGTTTAACTCAGATTCGAGTTCTAAGTTTTTACTATCAGTGCTCATTTTTTCGACCTTGCTTGATCTAGTTCTATTTTGATTAATAGTAGCAACCCCAGGACAACCAGTATTATTACTAGAACCCTTACTTTTGCTAGCGCTATTATATTGTGACATCCTTTCTTTTACTGCTTCTTCATCAAAAGGTTTTGCATTTCGCTCTATGATCTCTATTGCACCTTGTGGACAAGCAGGGAGACAGTCTCCAAGGCCATCACAATATTCATCCTTTACGAGTTTAGCTGTGCCATCGATAATTTCTATTGCTCTTTCATGACAAGCTTCAACACATAATCCACATCCATCACACAAATTTTGGTTTATTTCCACGATTCTTCTTTTCATTTTAAAAACCTCTCTTTTTTTATTGATTTCTTGATTAAAGTATAATAGATTAAGATTAGGTTATCTGTAACATTTGTTACAAATTAAATAAAAAAATTAATTTTATCCGCAAAAAAATCACGCAAATAAATTACTCATTAATTGCAGGTAGGAAAATGCGTGACAAAGGAGTGGGGTAGATAATGGTTTCTTCTAATGATATAAAAAGCATACAAAAATGTAGAATTTTTAAAAAAAAATGTCAGGAAGGAATAAAATCGTTATTAAAAAGGATTAACATGGATATTTGTTGGTATTCTAAGGATGAAATAATTGCAACGGAAGGTGATAGTGCAGACTACCTGGGGATAGTTTTAGAAGGTAGTGTTGAAATCAAAAAGATTTTTCCCAGCGGAAAAAGCATATCACTGGCAAGATTAAGTGAAGGAGAAACTTTTGGTGAAGGGGTGCTGTTTTCTTCAGAGAACATTTATCCAGCTACAATAATTGTACCTGTCAAAGCAAAAGTAATGTTTATCAGTAAAAATGAACTTGAAAAATTAATTGTTTTAGATAAACACATAGCAATAACTTTTATTGAAACACTTTCTAACAGGTTATTGTTATTAAATAAAAAAATTCAGGTCATGTCTTTGGATACACTTCGAAAAAAAATTGCCGTATACTTACTGGATGAAAGTAAGAGGCAGGGAAGTGAATCGTTAAAGCTAACCTTTAGTAGGGAAACATGGGCCCAGCATTTAGGAGTTGCCAGGCCCTCACTGTCTAGAGAGCTTGCCAGGATGCAGGAAGCAGAGTTAATTTCTTTGGAAAACAAACTTTTAGTTATTAAAAATATTGATGCTCTAGAAGATGAAATTATAAAATCTTAAGAGGTTTCCTTATCTATCCAATATAAAAACTCGGGATTTCCATTATTTATGTTCCAGGCAACAACACATGGAACTTCATAGGAATGTAATTCCTTAACTCTATTAATTAGCTTATCAACTAATTCTGTTCTGGTTTTTCCCATCATCAGTGTTTCTTCTTCACTTTGGGCTGTATCTTCCCAGTTGAAAAAGGATTTAATCTGTGGAAAGACATTTACACATGCTACAAGCCTTTCTTTCACTAGTTGCTTTGAAAGCTTTTCGGCTTCTTCCATGTTTTCAGTTGTTATATAAAACATTGACTGACCCATGGTAAACACCTCCTTTTGTATGAGTTAATTCTACAACTTTTGTATACCATTAGTAAATTATAATGTCAAGAAAGACAACAATCAATTAGTGTTTGACAGAAAGGATAAGTTATGTTTGTAATTTTATTATAAAATGTCGTATAATAGGGAAAGAAGGTAATTAATATTTAATATTATTACCTAGTATGAGGGAGGATTTTTTTTATGGACTTGAATAGACGCTTATATAAATGGATAGTTGTATTATTAGTAGGTGTTTTTTTATTTTTGGTTAGCAGTACTGGTATGGATGGGAGTTTAACCGGATTTGGTGAAGCAAGGGAAGAAACAAAAGAAGTGTACGTTGTACCTGTTCATGGAACTATTGAACGGGGACTTCATGCTTTTATGGGGAGAGCTTTTGAAGGTGCCAATGAAGAAGGAGCTGACCTTATCTTACTTGATATTGATACACCGGGAGGAACGTTAGATGCAGCTTTTAGGATTAAAGATCTGATCCTCCAGGAAGATATTCCAGTGTTTGCTTATGTAACAGGAAGAGCTTTATCTGCCGGGGCTTTCTTGGCCCTTGCATCTGATGAACTATATATGCGCCCAGGGAGCAACATGGGTGCTGCTGAAGCCCGGATGGGGGATATGCCAGCCGATGAAAAAGTTATGAGTGCGTGGGAAAGTGAAATGCGCAGTGTGGCAGAATTAAGGGGTAGAGATCCTGATATAGCTGCAGCTATGGTCCGAGAGGAAATGGAGATAGACGACCTTGTAAGTAGTGGTAGGCTGCTAACTCTATCTTCTTCTCAGGCAAAAGAGTATGGGATGGCGGATGGTCTTGCAGCAGATTATACAGAATTGTTAGAGAAGATTGGTTTTGAAGGCTCACAGGTTACCGAGTATCCTATGGCCTGGGCAGAGGTGCTAGCTCGTTTTCTTACCTCTCCTGTAGTTGCATCCATATTAATGAGTATAGGGATGGCAGGTGTTATTATTGAATTAACCAGCGCAGGATTTGGGATTGCTGGAACAATAGGATTGATTTGTTTTGGTCTATTCTTTGGTGGTCATATATTTGCAGGGCTTGCCGGCTATGAGGTCTTATTATTCTTTGCTGTAGGAATTGTGCTTTTATTGGTGGAGGCACTTGCAGTAGGCTTTGGTATATTTGGTTTATTAGGTATTGCATCTAGTGGTTTTGCCATTGTACTTTCTGCTGAAGATACAGAGCAGGGGTTAACCCTTTTGATATATAGTGTTATTGGTACAATTGTCGTTCTAGTGGTTGCTTTCAAATTCCTTGTAACGAGTAGATTTTGGGATAGAATAGTATTAAGACATACAGAGAACAAAGAACAGGGTTATGTAGGTACTAATGTTAGCTTTCGTGATTTATTAGGCAAAAAAGGCATTACAGAAACACCTTTAAGACCAGCTGGTACGGCAATTATTGATGGCAACAGGGTTGATGTGGTAAGTGAAGGGGGGTATATTCCGGGGAAAAGCAATATTGAAGTAATCAAAGTTGAAGGTACACGTATAATAGTGAGGAAAATAGAAAATACAGACTAGATAAAGGGGGAAGTACAATGATTGAAGGTGGACTGTTGAGTTTGTTAATCTTGGTTATATTAGGATTAATTATCCTGGCGGTAATATTTAGTTTTATACCACTAGGTTTGTGGATTTCTGCACTGGCCGCAGGAGTAAAAATTGGAATATTTACTTTGGTGGGGATGAGACTCAGGAGAGTAGTTCCTGCCCAGGTTGTAAAACCATTAATTAAGGCTACCAAGGCAGGAATTGAATTAAATGTAAACAAATTAGAAGGTCATAACCTTGCAGGTGGAAACGTAGATAGAGTTGTTAATGCTCTCATTGCTGCTCAGAGGGCTGAAATACCACTTAGCTTTGAAAGGGCATCTGCTATTGATTTAGCAGGTAGAGATGTTCTTCAGGCAGTACAAATGAGTGTTAACCCAAAGGTTATTGAAACACCTGTTGTCGCTGCTGTTGCAAAAGATGGGATAGAAGTCAAAGCAAAAGCAAGGGTTACTGTTAGAGCTAACATTGACAGATTGGTTGGTGGAGCTGGTGAAGATACTGTTATTGCAAGGGTCGGAGAAGGTATTGTAACTACTATTGGTTCTGCAAAAAACCATAAGGCAGTTTTGGAAAATCCGGATAATATGTCACACACCGTATTAAACAAAGGTCTAGATGCAGGTACCGCTTTTGAGATATTAAGTATTGATATTGCTGATGTTGACGTTGGCAAGAATATTGGTGCTGCCCTTCAAACTGACCAGGCTGATGCTGACAAGAGAATTGCCCAGGCTAAAGCAGAAGAACGTCGTGCAATGGCTATAGCTCAGGAACAGGAGATGAGAGCTTCTGTTCAGGAAAAAAGAGCTAAAGTTGTTGAAGCTGAAGCTCAAGTACCTCTCGCCATGGCAGAAGCACTTAAATCAGGTAAATTAGGAGTAATGGACTATTATAATTTAAAGAATATCCAGGCTGATACGGATATGAGAAATCACATCTCTGGAAGTGGAGATGATGATAGCAGCACTGATACGCCTCATTATCGTCCCAGAATAGACAAAGACAAAAACGATAATGAATAAGAAAAACGATAATAGATAAGATAGATATTTTTTAATATAAAGGGGTTGAAAGCTTATGGAAATTCTTCCTATTATTATTATAATTATAATAGTTTCGGTCATTAGAAATGCAATTGAACAAGCTAGGAAAAAACAGCAGCATACCGGCCAAGGGAAACAAGGTGATCAAAGAAGATTTCCTAAATTCCCTGATTTAAATGATATTCCGGGTTTTCCAGAAGAGAGAGTTCCAGAAGCGAGAGAAGGAACTTCGGATGTTACCGGTGAACCAAGGGAAACGAGAACTTTCATTGACGAGAAAAAGGAAAAGTATAGAAAAGGCAAAGAAAAAGTCGAGGAGAAAGTGGAAACGTCAAGTAGGGTTAATGATCTAACAGAGCAAAGAATGCAATTAAGAAACTGGGAAAAAGAGAGAGATGAAAAACTTAGTAATATTACACGGGAAATGACCTCTTCAAGGAAAGAACTTAAAAAAGGAATAATATGGAAGGAAATATTGGATAAACCTAAGTTCAAGACAAAACAATACTAAATTAATAGGTAAGTATTTATCTAATGAGCAGATTGTTCTTTCACAAAACGAAGCGACTTTATAAAGTATCTCAGTTCCTTATTTAAGGGTGCGGGATACTTTAATTTATTACTGATAAAAATAAAAGGAAGAACCCGGAGTGTAAATAATAAGTGTAAATAATAATTGATTCTTGAAGGATTTAAGCTTTTAACAACAGAATGTAAACCTATATTAGATTCCATATTTAAAGGATTAATTTTAAAATATGGATAATGGAGGGATAAGCTATCGAACTTCCAATTTGTGAAGAGGCACCTGTTGATTTGCTTGTAAATGGTGAAAAGATTGTAACTTTTATGTGTACTCCTTATAATTTGCGGGAATTAACGGTTGGGTACCTTTACAGTAGGGGGATTATAACAAGCCTAGAAGATGTTTTGGTGCTTGGAGCTTGTGATGAAATGCGGGAAGTCCATGTAAAGATATCAAAGCAGCTCACAACAGAACAGGTTGCTCTTGGGGTCGTATTAAGCGGTTGTGGTAGTGGAGGTGGTAATTATTTTGATAGAGAAAAATTAAAATCTCGTTATATAGATTCAGATTATAGAATTAGCGCATTTAACCTTCGAAACTTTTTTAAAGAAATGCATGACAGGGCCGACTTATATAATAAGACAGGCGGTATGCATAGTGCAGGTATAATTAGCGAAGATGAATTAGTGTTGGTACAAGAAGATGTAGGACGGCACAACTCAGTTGATAAGGCTATCGGTAAGGGCTTATTTCTTGGTCTTAACCCTATTAAGCATGGAATAATAACTACTGGGCGCCTATCTTCTGACCTTGTATTAAAATCTATTGGATCAGGATATTCCCTTGTAGCTACAAGAAGTATTCCCACGACGCTGGCATATGAGATGGCAACTGAAACCGGGATAATCATGGTGGGTAGAGGGGCAAAAAGGACTCCTTTTGTATATACGCAGGTCCACAAAGTTTTGATCAATGAAGACAAAGTTATAAAGGGTGAGCAAGAAAGCTTATGACAGGAATAATATTAGCAGGTGGAGATAGTAAAAGGATGGGACGAAATAAAGCACTATTGGAGCTCTGTGGTAAGCCCCTGATAGAGTGGGTAGTCGAAAATATTATAAAAGTGACTGATGAAGTTATTATAGTTACGGACAAGCCGCATTTATACAATAATATATTTGGCAAAAAAATTACCGACAAGATAGAATGTGAAGGTAAAAACCCGCTGGTGGGTATATACTCTGGGCTTAGTATTTCTAGTAATGATTATAATCTTGCAGTGGCATGTGATATGCCTTTTATAAGTACCAGCCTTATAAAAGCCATGTATACTGAAGCTGAATCTGGAAAATATGAAGTTGTTGTGCCCAAAATTGATGGACATCTTGAGCCACTTTGTGCAATTTATAGTAAGAAAACAAGATTTATAATGGAGGATTGGATAAAAAAAGGAAAATTCAAAATCCCTGATATATATGCAAAATTTAAAGTAAAAATTTTATCAAAAAAATTTTGTGAATATTATGATCCTGAACTTTTTAGTTTTTTAAATTTGAATTATCCTTCGGATTTTGAAAGAGCTAAAAAAATCTGTATTGAGAAGAATATGCTATAATGTAAATATTATATTTATAAAAATTAATTTGGTAGGTTTTTCTTGTTAATTATATAAAATAGTGTGATGTCGGACTTGTCGAATGTTAGATATTGTAGGATTGGAGGTGAAAAAGATGAATGCAAGGTTAAGGTCGTATGTTAATGCAGTAGCACTTATAATAGTACTTTTTGTAAATTTTATTGCAAGCAATTTTACAATTAATAATTTAACTACTTCTGAAGTATCGGATGAACTACCAGTTCTTTTTACTCCTGCAGGATATGTGTTTTCAATATGGGGCCTAATTTATCTCTTGTTAATTGGTTTTGTGATCTATCAGGCTCTTCCTGATCAGGAAAACAATGCTCTCGTATCTTCAATTGGTTATTTATTTGCCTTAAGCAGTTTGTTAAATATTATTTGGATATTTACATGGCATTACCTTCTTATTCCCTGGTCGATGATTGTAATGGTACTGTTATTGGTTACCCTTGTGGGTATATACTTAAAAATTAACAATCAAGAAGTGCATCAGCATCGAAAACTTGATTTCCTATTAATTAAAGTCCCTTTTAACATTTATTTGGGATGGATATGTGTTGCTACTATTGCTAATTTTAATGTGTTTTTGTATGATGCAGGCTTACTTGCAACAGCTACTATTGGGTCTATTATCTGGACAATGTTTATGATCTTGATAGGTGCTTTAATAGCTTTAGTAATTGCCTGGAAAAGAAGGGATTACATTATATCTCTAGTGTTTGTGTGGGCTTTTATAGGTATCGGAGTAAGGCATGGTACTGAGTTTTTTTTCGTCACATTAACTGCTTGGATTGGGGCAATAGCGATATTTTTTTTCTTGGGTTGGATAACGGCAACAGGTCGGATAGAAAGAAATTAAGATCTACAGTATCGAGAAGTAGTCCCTATGTGGTTGTCAAAGATCAGTGAATTTTCTTGACTATGAATAGCATGTCGAAAACTAATTCTATGGTAGGGGGTTATTAAATGGCTGTTAAAGTAGTTAATGAAGCGAACTGTTCAGGATGTAATTTGTGTATGCTTGCTTGTTCTTTTCATAATTCTGATGAGAACTCCTTTAATCCATCTGAAGCGAAAATTAAAATATCTCGCAAGGATGGGCTTAACAGATTTCACGTAAAATTAAAAGATGATTGCTTGGACTGTGAAATATGTGTTGGATATTGTTTTTATAACGTACTGTCAATTGAACAATAAAAAAAGGAGGGCGAAATAAAATGGAGAATTATGGAGGGTATACCGGTAAGATTTTATATATTGACTTAAGTAAGAAATCATTTAAAGAAGAACAAGTTCCTGAAGAATATATTAAGAATTTTATCGGTGGCACAGGTATTAATACTAGACTGCTGTTTGATTTAGTGGACGAGAATACAGAACCTTTGTCTCCAGAAAATGCCCTATGTTTTGGGGCAGGCCCTTTTGTAGGGACAATAATCCCTGGTTCAGCAAAAAGTAACGTTTGTGCGAAATCGCCGCTTAACGGTTTAATAGGTATATCAGGCCACGGACTTTTTGGAAAGTTAAAATTTGCTGGGTATGACCATTTGGTAATTACGGGAAAATCAGATTACCCTGTATACATTAAGATTAATAATAATGAGGTAGAGTTTTGCAACGCTCAGCAAATTTGGGGTAAAGATGTTTGGGAAACAACTGATTGTATATGGAAAGAAGCAGGTACAGAATATGAAGTTTCTACAATTGGTCCAGCGGGAGAAAACTTAGTAAAGGATGCAGCAATAATTACCAATAAATATGCTGCTTTTGCAAGAACCGGAATGGGTGCAGTGTTAGGTTCCAAAAATGTAAAGGCAATTGCAATAAACGGAAGCAAGCCGGTTAAAGTGGCGGATCCTAAGAAATTTTCTCAAATAGTAGAAAAGCTATACGAAGATTTATTATCACACCCCAATTTTTACAACTGGCGAAAGTATGGAACACTAATATCTCTGGAAACTTTTGCAGGAATGGGGATTTATGCGGCTAAAAACTACCAGGAGGCTGCAGGTACAGAGTTACTTGACAATTTTTCCTTGGATTCTTTTCTGGAAATCAAAGAAGGTGATGTTGCCTGTTTAGCCTGTCCTATTGGGTGTAAGCATCACCTAAATTTAGGTTCTAAGGAAGATTCTCCACTAGCAATTTCTTGTTTAAATTCAGCAATGCAAAGCTATGGCACTTTTTGTGGTTCGAGCGGGTGGCCTGAAGTTATTCAGTGTGCTGCAATAGCTTGCCGTATGGGATTAGACTTTTTCAGCACAGGGGGTTTAATAGCGCTAGTAATGGAATTATATGAAAGGGGAATAATTAAATCTACAGATGTTAACAATCTTGACCTAAAATGGGGAAATACAGATGCAATTAAAGAACTTATAAAAATGATTGCTTATAAAGAGGGTATTGGTAAGGCGCTTGCAGAAGGTTTGCAAAAAGCTCCTGAAATGATTGGGGAGAACGCGAATGAATATGCCATCCATGTAAAAGGTTTAGGCTTACTATATGATCCGCGGGTTAGATTACAATCAACGGAAATATTCAGCCAATCAACTAATGTTAGAGGACATACATCAAATGTAAGTATTACCATGGTTGAACGTACTCAAGAACAGATTAAGAAGTTTTGTCACAAAGTTGGTGTCCCAGAGCAAAATATTAATAAGATTCTTAATGAAGAAGGTTATAATGTGGCAAGACTTACAAAGTGGACAGAGGATGTCACACTTATTATGGAGTCACTTGGTATGTGCTTTTTCCCCTTGTACCAGAGAATTGATCTTGGTACATGGGCAGAGTTGTATACCGCATTAACCGGGAGGGTTACAAGTTTACCTGACCTTATTACGGCTTCAGAAAATATTTGGCATCTCAGAAGGGCGTTTAATATTAGAGAAGGGGCCCGAAGAGAAAATGATATGTGGCCAAAGAGATTTTTGTCTGAGAGGGTGACTATGGGAAATCAACAATATATGCCTTTGGAATTTGAAAAAGCAGACTGGCTTATCAGTGAATATTATGATGAACGAGGATGGGAAAGTTCAACAGGAGAACCATCCAAAGAACAATTAAAGTCTCTAGGTGTAAACCTTTAGTTCACCTTCAGCATATAAAAAGATTTATGTTACCAATAATAAACCTGTTAATTTTTGAATATAAATTTTCAAAGGGTACTAATTGTTTAGACTTTTGGTGAATCTTGACAATGGGTAACAGTTAGTGGTATTCTTGAACAAACTATGTATTAAAGTATATCGATATAAAAAAAGTTTATTAATTAACAATTAAAAGCAATAAAATATATTATTATATAAATCCTCGGTTTTGTAAGGATCGGATATTTTTAAATCTTATCTGGGGAGGTGTTAATAATATGGTTTTGGCAGTTGATAGAGGAAAGAGGTTATTAGGTGAGAAAATATTTCAAAAAGTTATACGTTATTTAGAAAAAGATCCTCATAATAACTTTGACAAAGTTTTAGACCTTGTTCAAAAAGCTCCGATAGCTTCACACCATAAAGATATATTCAAAAGTATGAAAACGCAGATTGAAAATAACCCTGCAAAGAGGGAATATGTTAAGCGAATATTCGATAATATTAGCCCAATTGCAAGAAGAGGTGCACTGCTTAATTTTTTTATGAACTCTATGATTTTGGGGGTTCCCAAACAGTACCAATGGTCTGAAATATTAGGAGTTGACGTTCCTTATGCTATACTGATAGATCCTACTAGTCAATGTAATTTAAACTGTGTTGGTTGCTGGGCAGGTGCATATGCGAATTATGACAGCCTTAGCTTTGAAGAAGTTGATCGGATAGTTACAGAAGCAAAGGAACTGGGTATCTACATGATTGCCATGTCCGGTGGTGAGCCTTATCTATGGCCTCATATATTCAAGTTATTTGAAAAGCACGATGATGTAGTGTTTATGACTTATACCAATGGTAGTACAATTACCAAAAACAGGGCTAAAAAGCTTGGAGAACTTGGGAATGTAAGCCCTGCCATCAGTTTAGAAGGTGGTCGCGAATTTACAAATGCTCGTCGGGGCGAAGGTATGTTTGACAGAGTAATGTCGGCTATGAATAACTTAAAGGAAGAGGGAGTTCCTTTTGGCTTTAGTATAACCATTACAAGCGAGAATTGTAAAGAAGTAATGAGTGATGAGTTTATTGACTTAATGATAGAAAAGGGTGCTCTTTATGGTTGGTCTTTTCACTATATCCCTATTGGGAAGGATCCGGATTTTTCATTAATGCTTAGCGGTGAGCAAAGGAAATGGTTACTTAATGAGGTTCGTCGCCTGCGTGAAGAAAAGCCCATACAATTTGCAGATTTTTGGAATGACGGTTCTGCAATGAAGGGATGTATAGCTGGAGGGAGAAGATACTTTCATATCACAGCTAGAGGTGATGTTGAGCCTTGTGCTTTTATCCACTTTGCAAACGATAATATAAAAGGGAAATCATTAAAAGAGATATTGCAGACACCGATATTCAAATCATATCAAAAGAGGCAGCCATTTAGTGAAAATACCTTGCAGCCGTGTCCATTAATTGATGTACCTCATGCACTGAGAGAAATAGTAGAAGAGTCAGGGGCAAACCCGACTCATCCTGGAGCTGATGATATCTTAGAAGGGATAAATGCTGGAAGAATACAAACTATTGCCAGTGAATGGGAACAAATTACTAAAAAAGAGCAGTTAATGGAGAATGTAGAAGACTGCAGGCAGGTTGACTTGGATGAATGTAAGCGTATTGGGAATCATCTATAAATTAAATTATATTTAAAAGAAAAGAACCCGGGAAGAAGTTTTGACTTTAGAGAGGTGAAATTATTGCCAAAAGTTGTTATCTATACAAAAACAGGTTGCCCGTATTGTAGTGATGCCATTAAGTATTATAAGCAAAAAGCATATGAAATTGAAGAGGTAAATACGTCTGATGATGAAGATGCCAGGCAAAAAATGATTAATGAATATGGTGCGGATAAAGTTCCTGTTATTTTTGAAAATGATGAAATGGTTTCAATTGGATTTAGTGGGGGCGGCTGAAACATTTGATTAATTTCGGTTGTATACCGAATACAAATTTTTTTGGGTCGTCCTTCCATAAACTAGAAGGTATAATGAAAGAGGTGAATTATGTGAGTATTAATAGCGAAGTCAAAGAAGATGTTCGTGATTCTTATTTGATAAGTGAAACTTCACAGTTAACGAAACTCCCATCTAAAACTATTCGCTATTATGAAGATATAGGTCTTATTCCACGTCCAAAAAGGAATAATAGCGGTTACAGGGTATTTACAAAAGAAGATATTAGAAGGTTGAAACTTATCAAAAAAGCCAAGTATTTGGGAGTATCTTTAGAGGAGATTAAAGAAATAGTTGATATTGCATTTGAAGAGAGCTGTGAAAATTTTGAAGAAAGATTTGTAAAACTTTTGAAAGACAAGATTACTGAGGTTAACGAAACTATTGAAGAACTTTATGATTTGAGAAAAGAGCTTATGAATACAAAAAAGCATTTGATTGAAAATCAAGAAGATTTCAGAAAAAATTGTAAAGCTGGAGAATGTGAAGAGTGTGCTTTCATTGATGAAGTTTGATTTTAAGATGGAGTAAATGTGTAAACTTTTATAGAAAAGAGGGTATTAAAAGATGAGTAAAGAAAATAATCTTGAAAGGCAAAATGAGATTAAAAAAACAGTAAGTGAGGCTTACGGAAAAATTGCCAGAGAAAGCGAAAGCTGCTGTGGACCGTCTTCCTGTTGTGATACCGGGGAGAAAAACAGTAAAAGCTACCTGCAAAGTATTGGTTATACACAGGAAGAAATAAAATCTATCCCTGATGAAGCCAATCTTTCTCTTGGTTGTGGTAACCCTACGGGAGTAGCTCAACTTAATAAAGGGGAGACAGTTCTTGATCTTGGTTCTGGGGCAGGAGCGGATTGTTTACTTGCAGCAGCCAAAGTTGGTGTAAATGGTAAAGTGATTGGGGTTGATATGACTCAGGACATGATTGCAAAGGCCAGGGAGAATGCCATAAAGCATAACTTCACTAATGTAGAATTCAGGCTCGGAGAGATAGAGAACCTGCCTTTGGCGGATAATTCTGTTGATCTAGTAATAAGTAACTGTGTAATAAATCTTTCTGCTGATAAATCAAGGGTTTTTGAAGAAATATACCGGGTCTTGAAGCCTGGAGGGAGAATTTCGATTTCTGATATAGCCTTAACAGAAGAACTACCCGGGGAAATTATTAAGTTAGAGCAGGCCTATGTAAGCTGCATTGCCGGGGCTCTTTTGATTGATGATTACGAAAGGATTGTGCAGGAACAAGGATTCAAAGAAGTTGAAATCATTGACAAGAAAGTTTCTGCCTGCGTGGATTCCTTTACCAGGGATCCTATAGCTAGAGAAATAATAGGAAGTTTAAATCTGGATGGTACAGTTACTGAAAAACTGAAAAAATGTGTTTTAAGTGTAAATATTAAAGGTGAAAAGTAGGCTGTTTACTATCTAAACTATTTATTGTAAACGATATGTGTGAACGGGCAAATTAATGGAGAATAAATGAAAAAGAGAGTAAGCTAAAGAGCATTTTGAGGTTTTCCCGTTAAACCGGACACTATTAAGTTAGCTATTCTCCTAGTATCAGCCAATCGCTGATTATTTCGAAAACCCCCTTCTTGTAGTCATGCCGCCAATGCTAAATTGCGGCATTGTCAGCCCTCTTATAGGGTGATAAATCGTCTTGGCTGTAAAGGGTCTCCGGCTACGCCTACGATGAACTCGCTACGTTCGCCCTTGACAGCCTGAGATAATTTGAGTTTCTAAGCCGCTAATTTCTCTGCAAAAGATTCTCTATATCCTGCTGGCGTCATGTAGCCCAGGGCCTGGTGTCTCCTTTTGCGGTTATAAAAGATCTCTATGTACCAGAATATGTCTTTATGGGCTTGTTCGCGGGTCTGATATTTCTTATGGTAGAGCATTTCACATTTGATGGTGCTGAAAAAGGTCTCGGCACAGGCATTATCGTAACAGTTCCCTTTACGGCTCATGCTGCATATCATGCCGTGTTCATTTAGTAGTTTCTGGTATTCTTTACTGCAGTATTGAACCCCGCGATCTGAGTGATGAATCAGTCCCTCTATGGGCATGTACCGGTTAATTGCTTTTTCCAGTGCTCTTTTACTAAGTGATGTTTTCATATTATCTGCGGTGGCCCAGCCTACGATATCTTTTGTGTGTATATCTTTAACGGTGGCTAAATACAGCCAGCCCTCTGAGGTGTCCATGTAACTGATATCAGTTACCCATACGGCATTTGGTCTGTCGGTTGTGAAGTCCTGGTTTAAAAGGTTTTCTGCTACCGGCAGCTGGTGGTTTGAGTCAGTGGTAGCTTTAAATTTACGCTTACGTTTTGAATACAGCTTGTTCTTTTTTTGGATTCTATACAATCTGTTTCGACCACATTTGGGGAATTTTTTCCGAACATCTTTAAGTAATTTATCCAGTCCATATATCCCGCCGCTTTCATTGTAGCTTTCTTGGGCAGTTTCAAGTATTTCCTGATTTTCAAGATCTCGCTGACTGGGTTCTTTATTTTCCCAGTCGTAATAGCTGCTCCGGGATACATCTAGCACTGTGCACATATTCGCAACCGGAAATTCGGAGCTGTTCTTACTGATAAATTCGTAAGTTATTTCCGGTCTTTTGTCACGAAAAGTGCTGTCGCTTTTTTTAATATTGCCACTGCCTCCTCAAGCTCTGCATTTCTGCGTTTTTCGGCTTTAAGTTCCGCTTCAAGCTCTGAAATCCTGGCACTTTCAGGCTTCTCCCGGTGCTTTTGTTCGTT
>LKMJ01001633.1_pt1 | contig 20041 bp, 21 predicted proteins | sample 643391 | NCBI WGS metagenome assembly LKMJ01 (sample SAMN04112250, study PRJNA286221) | soda lake metagenome | biome: soda lake; feature: Kulunda Steppe; material: water; isolation source: sample PL-Br10 brine of Picturesque Lake | place: Russia: Kulunda steppe | collected 2010-07 | reverse complement strand
TTCCCTACGGCGCCTGGAAGGAAGTATTGGACGCTGGCGGATGGCTCGGCGCGACCGACCGGCTCGAACCGATTGAAGCGGCCCTCTCTGCGCTAGCGGCCTGTATCAACGTCGGCATTTCTATCAACGCCGCTGCCAACGGCGTGGAGATCGACCACCTTCAGACGCACGTGCGGACGGACTTCGATCCAGCGGTCCTCTTCAGCCTCGAGGAACTCAAAGAGGCCGACTCGGTGTACCAGAACATGACCGCCGAAGTCGAGATTGACGGCGAGGACCTCGATCAGGACCTGATCGACGAGTGGGCACGACGAACACCCGTCTACACGCTCGTCTCGCTCGCCCAAGACGTCGATATGACCATCAACACGCCTGCAGAGGTGGCGAGCGACGACTAACCGGTGAGCAACTATGAGTGAATCACTCGACACTGAGAAACTCGAACGCGAGGTCAAGTCGATGTACGCTGATGTTGCGGAGTCGACCGAGGCCGATTTTCACTTCGAAACGGGGCAGGAGTTGGCCGAACGTCTCGGCTACAATCCGGACACTCTTGCCTACGTCCCCGACGAGGCAATCGACTCCTTTGCAGGCGTAGGCTACTACTTCGACATGGCGGCTCTTGAACCGCGCGAGAAGGTGCTCGACCTCGGTAGCGGATCGGGGATGGACGCCTTCTACGCGGCGATGAATGTTACCGAAACCGGGTCCGTCATGGGCGTAGACATGACGCCCGCACAGGTCGAGAAGGCAAACGGCCTCGCTGCGGCCAACGGCTTCCACAACGTCAGCTTCCGCCAAGGATATATCGAGGACCTACCGTTCGAGGACGAATCGTTCGACGCCGTAATCTCGAACGGTGTTATCAACCTCTCGTCAGAGAAAGACCGGGTGTTCGAGGAGGCACACCGAGTGCTGCGGTCGGGCGGACGACTCATCCTGTCGGATATTATCAGCGAAGAGCAGTTACCCGAGAGCATCAAAAGCGATGCGGATCTCTGGGCAGCCTGCATTGGTGGGGCCGAACAGGTCGACAGTTACACGGACCTCGTCGAGACCGCCGGATTCGACATTGAGGAGGTCCGGGACAACACCGAATACGAGTTCCTCTCTGACCAGGCGGCGAACGCCTGTAACAAATACGGCGTCAAGAGCATCTCGCTCGGCGCGCACAAGTCGTGAATACAACAACATGATCAATAAAAGTGAATTAACCGATGGAATCTCCCGCAGAACAGTACTGCAGGCGAGCGCGGCTGGTATAGGAACCCTCGGCGTGGTCGGAAGCACCGCTGCCCACGATGACGATGATGACGACAACGAGATAGATGAGGACGACGATGACCGAGAAGACGTCATTACGGAGACAGCAGACGTTTACGGGCAAGAGCCCGACAATCGCCTCGTTGCGAGAGATGGGGCGACAATCCACCGGACGAGAAACGACATCCTAATTGATTTCAGGATGCCCACGCCGATACCGGGGACCTACACCTATCCTAGCGGTCCCCCGGGGCTGGAAGATGTCGGTTGGACCAACGAGGAGGGGGACCTCGAAGCGTTCACCTTGTGGGCGTTTATTTTCGATTATCCCGACGAGTGTGAGAACGACTGCGGCGCCGAAGATCTTGGGAGGCCGGCAAGCGGCGGTGCGTTCGCCGTAGCGGGTCGCGCCGTCGAACAAAGTCGCGTTGCAGAACTCACGCTTCACGGCTTCGTCTCGACTGACACCGACGTTTACGAAGAAAACGGGGAGACGTTCGGTATGCCGATGGAACGGCCGCAAGAGGCGGAAGTCCACCTGGCGATAGCCCCACACGGCGCGTTCAACTCCGGCATGATGCCCGAAATCCTCACGACCAGGACCGGCCCGTCCGACATCTGGTGGACGGCTATCTTTGACCCGCTGGAGTAACCCCTCGCTCGAAGCCCCGATTTTTCAGCCAGTCTCATCATGAACACACCTATTTTACCGGAAGCAGCGAGTCCGTCTGTGATAGCGACGGAATAAAGACATCGTTCGTCGGCGCACTCGAAGAATCTGAAACCGAACGCAGCCCGCTACCAGTTGAGTTCTCCCGGTACGTCCTCGGTAAATGGTTGCTCTACCCACCCCTGATCGTATGGAGTTGCATAGGCGAAATCGAACGTATATCTCGAGATCCTCCAGTCGTCATCCACCCGTCGGAAGTCAATTTCGTAGGTACCCTGTATCCAGATCGCTTCCCCGTCACCAGTGATTGAGGGGATTTCTGCGTACCACTTGCCAGTAGCTTCATCGCCATCCACATCGATGACTGGGTTGGAGCGCATATGTCTGGTAAAGAATAGTTCCTCGTCCCAGAGTTCTTCGGCCACCTGCTTGAAGGCGTCTTTTCCTTCGGTTGTCCCCAGTGGACCAGCATCGTAGATAACATCATCAGTACAAAAGGTATCGATGATGGTGTCTGAATCTACGCGCTCGTCAGTGAGGTAGTCCCACTCGTAGACGAGTTCTCTAATCGCATCTTTGTCCAGTAACTCCTGTACTTCGGTGGGAACGGTATTTGCCATCAGTGGTTCACCACTCCCCCCACTTTGGTAACTACCCACATAGAATCATCGCCTGAAAATTCTGCAGGTCTTGCACGGAAGTTCGACATACTATGAGACAGTCGGTGGCCCCACATGCTGTGTACGAAGGGGCCGCTAGTACCTATCACTACCTGAGGGTTTCAACAAGACCCCGGATGTCAGTTCCTGTGTAGGCCGCCGTTCGATGACGAGTATTTGTCAGGTTGTGTAAAACATGGGCGCTGCAGGCTCTCGTTCGCGTGTCGAACGAAGTCCCTTGTAGGGCGTGAGACGCCTGAATTCGGACATCTGAGAACGGGTGTTTGTCCCGGTGTTCGCAGGACAGATACCCATGAGTCTCGAACCAATCGACCCGGAAACCGCACTCGAACTGTACCTGGCTGACAGGGAAAACAACGTCACCGACGCGACGATCTACTCGCATCGCTCACGGTTGGGGCACTTCATCCGATGGTGTAACGAACAAAGCATTACGAACCTGAACGAGTTGACCGGACGGCAGTTGCACGAGTACCGACTGTGGCGACGTGACGAAAGTGATCTTGCACCTGCGACCGAAAAAACCCAGATGGACACACTGCGTGTGTTCATACGGTGGCTGGAATCGATTGACGGTGTGCCCGAAGATCTCCACGTGAAAGTTCGTTCACCGAACCTGACCGGTGGCGACAACATCCGTGACGTGATGCTGGATGACGAGCGTGCTGAAGAGATACTCGACTATCTCCGTCGGTACGAGTACGCCTCCCGACCACACGTCGTGCTGGCGCTGATGTGGCATACGATGATGCGCGTTGGTGCAATTCACGCGCTCGATGTCGAGGATTACAACGCTGAGGAACAGTCACTAGAGGTAGTGCATCGTCCCGAGAGTGGGACATCAATCAAAAACGGCGACGGCGGTGAGCGGTACATCGCTTTGTCCGAGGACGTCTGTGAGCTACTGGACGACTGGGTTGCAGATCGGCGGCCGGATGTGAGTGGGACTGACGGACGACAGCCGCTGATTTCCACCCCGCAAGGACGGGGCCATACGACGACACTCCGGAACGATTGTTACCGCTACACGCGCCCTTGCATTTCGACTGGAGCGTGTCCACATGGACGAGAAATCGAGGACTGTTCAGCGGCAGCATACGACAGTGCTTCGGAGTGTCCATCAAGCGTAAGCCCGCACGCCCTCCGTCGAGGGGGTATTACACACGCACTCCAACAAGACTGGCCGATGAGAGCAGTCAGTGATAGAGCGAACGTCTCTGAGCAGGTACTCGAAATGCATTACGATCAGCGGACGGAGAAAGCGAAGATGGAACAACGACGAGAATATCTCGACAAAGTGTAGGTTGCTCAATCGCGTTCTCGACCATCCTAATCGCTCTCCTTTCGGTTTCGGTGAACAATTTATGAACAAGCGGGGTTTTGGCACCCCTGGCAGAAAGCACCTCCTTTTGGACAGATTCTCTTTTCTCTGCTTGTGGGTGAGAACTTCACACTCCAGTTCGTCAGGAACGCTATGACTCAACAGCATGCTCACAAACTGTCTTCGTCCGTTTGAACCCACATACTCGTACACACGATCCCGCAAACCCCAGTTTTGCCGCCTCAGTCAAATTAACTGAGTATATAAAGAACGGGGAAAATCCGTCATTTAGAACAGCACTCACAAAATTTCGGGTCCTCTCCCCTCGATTCGTACACACGAACGAAGAGCACATCCAGTTGTTCGTGTGCATATTGAGAGAACCGATTGTCTGGACGCGCAACCGGTTCCAGTCATACCATTTACTCTTTACCCGCAAATTCTTGTCTCCGGAGAATCGATTCGTGCCATTATGTAAATGCCTCACGAAACTAGAGTATGAGCACCATAGAAATTCACGGCCTCACCAAACGATACGGAGACATTGTCGCCAACGACGATGTCACGTTCGACGTGGAGCCGGGCGAAATTTTCGGCTATCTCGGTCCGAACGGCGCCGGCAAGACGACGACAATTCGACTATTGCTCGGACTCATCAAACCGACGGCCGGAACAGCAGAAGTGCTCGGTGCAGATATTCGTGACCGGCGAGCGCTAACAGCGGCAAAATCCAACCTCGGCTATCTGCCGGACACGCTCGGCTTCGAGGAGCGTCTCATTGGGAGCCAGGCACTGGATTACTTTGCCAGAATGCGTGGTGACGAACGACGGGACGAGTTACTGGAACTATTTCATCCACCGCTCGACCGACCAATCGAGACGTACTCTACGGGGAACCGACGGATGCTCGGCATCGTCCAGGCGTTCATGCACGACCCAGATCTCATAATCATGGACGAACCGACGTCTGGGTTGGACCCGCTCAAGCAAGATCGACTCCACCAGTTCATCGAGAACGAGCGCGACGCCGGGAAGACGATATTCTTCTCGTCCCACATTCTCAGCGAGGTACAGCGGATCGCAGACCGGGTTGGCATCATCCGGAATGGGGAGATCGTCGCCCTCGAGGACATCGACACGCTGCTCAAACGGAGCGGCAAACACGTGTGGGTCCATCTGGAGACACGGGTCGACGAAGAGCAGTTCGTCACGGAGGATATGATCGATGTCGAAATCGTCGATACTAGCGTTCAGTTCACGTATACGGGTGAGGCGAAGGCACTCCTCGAACACCTCGTCACGTTCGACGTTCGGGACGTCGACATTAGTGCCCCACAACTGGACGATATCTTCAAACACTACTACGGCGAGTCTTCGTCAGCGGGGCCCCCATGACGGCGATTCTACGCAATGAATCGAGGAGGTTGGTCCGAGCTTCTCTCGTACTCACTGGTGTGTTCTCCCTGCTCTCGGTCTTCTTTCTCGCCGTGTTTCCGGCCATGGCCGAGGAGGCCGAAGCTGTCGAGCAAGCTCTTCCCGAGCACCTCACCGGGCTGTTCGGGTTCGAAGAACTCCATACTTTGGAGGGATTCCTCGGCTCCTACGTGTTTGCCTTCGTCTGGGTTGTCTTCCTCGGCGTCTACTTCGCGTACCTCGGTGGTGGGATGATCGCCGGGGACATCCGGGATCGACGGATGGACCTCATCCTCTCGAATCCGGTCTCCCGGGAGTCTGTCGTCCTCCAGAAACTCGGCTCCCTTTGGGTTCCGATTCTCGTGATAAACGGCGTCCTGTTTCTCGTTCTCTATGGAGGTTCGATAGTGCTGGACGAGTCGCTCGATCCAGTCGTCCTGGCGATGGCTCACTTGCTCTCGGTCCCGTATCTGCTGGTCTGTGCCGGAATCGGCGCCGTACTGTCGGTCGTCCTCGATCGTCCCGAGAGCGCCCAGACTGGGGGCCTCGGTGTGGTCTTTCTCCTCTGGCTGGTCGACGGACTCTCCGAGATGAACCCCGACTTCGAGTGGCTCGGCATTCTCTCTCCGAGCCGGTACTTCGATCCGGCAGCGATCCTCGTTCACGAGGAGTACGCACTCGGCGATGCGACGTTCCTACTCGTCGCGTTCGCGGTTCTGGTCGGACTCGCTTTATTCATCTTCACGAGGAGGGATATCTGATATGTCCGAAGATACTGGACACTCAGGCGGTGGAAATCGTACGATGGCCATCTTGCGACTCGAGTCACGGAAGCGACTCAGGGGACCGCTCATTCTGACGGGTGTGTTCGCGCTGCTCGCAGCCATGTACTACTCGATCTTCCCGGGATTTGCGGATGAGGCAGAGGAACTCGCGGAAGCGTTCCCCGAGTGGATGTTCGATTTCTTCGGCATGGACGCACTCCACACTATCGAGGGGTTCATCGCCGCGGAGATGTACTCCTTTTTCTGGGTCGTCCTCCTCGGGGTGTACTTCGCGTACATCGGCGCGGGCATGATCGCCGGGGACATCCGGGAACGTCGGATGGACCTCACCCTCTCAAATCCGGTGTCTCGCGAGTCGGTACTGCTCCAGAAAGTCGCGTCACTCTGGGCCCCATTGCTCATCCTGAACGTCGGGGTTTCGGTCATCGTCTACGCGGGTTCGGTCGTCATCGACGAATCGATGAATCCGGTCGCAATCGCGATGTTGCACCTGCTCTCGATTCCGTATTTGCTGGTCTGTGCCGGCATTGGGATCGTACTCTCCGTCGTCGTTACTCACGTCCGAACCGCTAGAGGTACTGCCCTGGGTCTCGTGATCGTTCTCTGGCTGGTCGAGGGTGCCTCCAACATGGACCCGGATTTCGAGTGGGTTGGAAACCTCACACCGCAGCGGTACTTCGACGAAACAGCGATTCTCGTTCACGAAGAGTACGCGGTCGTCGACGCGGGAATTCTGCTGGTGACGTTCGTCGCCCTCATCGGTGTCGCTCTCGTCGTCTTCGTTCGGCGGGACATCTAGTGTTAGCGGGTTCGTGCGTTCACTGCCATGGTGGGGTCAGATTCTTTAAGCAAGATATAGATGTCAAAGAATACCAGTGTGCCGAGTTGAATAATCCCTAGCCGAGATTTATTAGAGTACGAAGCGGAAGCAATAGCTATGAACGTGCTTGTTCCAGTAGACGGCTCCGACCCATCGTTGGCCGCTCTCGAGTACGCATGTACTACCCATTCGGATGCAACCATTACCGCGCTCTATATAAGTAACGTGTCAACGGGGCAGAATCGCTTCATTGGGGGCGGGAGCTTTCGTGAGTGGAAAGAAATTGAGGAGAAACAGGCCGAAGAACTCTTCGAGAGAGTGCGGGAGCTGGCAGATGAGTTCGATATCGACATCGAAACGGTTCATGACTTTGATGAGCCACTCCGATATATTGTCTCGTACGCAGAAGAAAACGACGTTGATGTGATTGTAATCGGAAGCCACGGCCGCGATGGCATTTCACGTCTCGCTCTCGGCAGCGTCGCCGAGCGCGTCGTTCGTCGAGCACCGATGCCCGTCGTCGTCGTCAAATCGTAGCTGGTACAATCGCCAGTTCTCGGACTCAAGGCCAGCTGGATTTGAAGAGTTGATTTACAGTTTTTTGTCGAGGGTATCGAACACATCGATGCAATCACTGGCAATCAGATAGAGACATCACTCATTTAATAACCGTCACCGAGACGGGGGCGCGCCGGATAACTTTCTCGGCGACGCTGCCGAGTAAAAGTCGAGCGACACCATCTCGTCCAGTGGAACCGATGACAACATGGTCGACATCGTTCTCTTCACAGAATGTACAGATGGTGGCTGCCGGTTCTCCATGGGCGTTCTTCGTCCGAATTGTTCTGCCATATTCATCAGCAATGGCTTCAGCGGTGGTGAGAATTGAGTGAATGTGATCGGCACGTTCTTCCTCCCAGTTTTCGAGTACCTCGAAGACGGTGTCCGTGGGTCCCAACGGGGCGTCTGGTGGGTACGCAACGTAGAGGACGGTAATATCAGCTGACTCGTACTTCTCGAGAGCGTTCTCCAGTGCTCGTCGTGCGGGGACAGACGCATCGAACGGAACCAGTACGTGTTCAGGTGTCTGTGACTCGGAGCGTGGAGTTCGAACAACAGTAACTGGTACTTGGGAGCGGCGTGCAACCGTCTCGGCGACGCTCCCGAGAAGTAACCGTGTAGCTCCATCCCGGCCGTGACTACCTATCACGACGTGATCGATACTATCTCTGTTAATATACTGGACAATTGCGTGTGCTGGGCGGCCGTACTGGACGACAGTTTCGACGCGCTCAGATTTGTGCTCGTCCCTGACGTTCTCGAGCATCTTCTCGGCCGTTTCCAGCTTTTGCTTGTATCGTTTCGCTTCGTATCCACCGGCTCCGGTATGATCGGCGAACGGTTCGACGACGTGCAACAGTACGATCTTCGCGGACCCAAACGAATCTAGCGCGTGGGACAGAGCGTAATCGGCTTGTTCTGATTCATCGTACGGAACGAGAATACGACGAGTCATACCTGTTGGTTTCCCCAGCAGAGTAATAAGTGTCCTCTGAACCACGGTAGTGGGACGTGAGGAGATACTGACGCTGATGAAGGAAATTCACATGGTATGAAAACAAAACCCGTGGAGTGACGGTAGGTTCGTATGTCCGTAAGTTCTCATAGTTCAGGCGATTTCTTAACTCGAGCGGTCGGAGACGGCCGCCGAACAGTCACCGATGTCCGACCTCTCGTCTGGAGATAGAGCGACTAGATAATCCGGTCCCGAAGCTGGTCGAGCTGCTTGGCGTTGTAGACCAGTTTGACCTCGTCGGTCGTCGGCGTGGCGATACAGGTTAACCGCAGATTCATCTGGTCAACCTCCTTGTCGGAGAGGCTACGGTTGACCTCCATCTCAACCTCGCCAGCAACCAGTACCGCCGCACAGTTGATACAGCCACCACCTCGACAGTAAAACGGCCAGTCGTAGCCTTCGGCCTCGGCCGCTTCGAGGATGTACTCTCCCTTCTCGACGGTCATCGACCCGTAGGCTTCCGGCGATAGATCATCCTCGGCTGCCTTCTCGAAGAGGTTGTCGTCTTCCAGCGACCAGTCCTTGTTCTCCATGACCTCGAAGTCGAGGAACTCGACGGTGGCTCCGACCGATTCTGGCTTCACGGAGACAACCGGAACCGGCGAGAACCGAACCGTGCGTTCGGTGACGCTCCCGAGCAGGTATCGTCTGAGGCCGGTGCGACCGTGCGTACCCATCACGACGACGTCGATCCCCGCCTCCGCCGTGTACCCGGCTATCGCCTCGTGTGGCCGACCGCTCCGCGTAGCCGTGATGACATTCACGCCGGCGGCTTCGCCCTGCTCGCGTACGTTGGCGGTGGGCAACGACTCCTTGTCGGGCCCGCCCGAGGTGACGTGAAGTGCGTGGAGTGTCCCGCCGACTTCGGTCACGAGGTCTATCGCATGCTCCGTGGCGGCCTCGGCCCCCTCACTCCCGTCGGTTGGGACGAGGACGTTATCGACTTCGAAGTCGATGACGGTGTCCTCGTGAACGGTCACGATTGGGATCGGAGACTCCTGGAGGATCTGTTCGGCCACGCTGCCGAGCAGGAACCGACCGATCCCCGTTCGGCCGTGTGTCCCCATCACGATGACGTCGATGGCGTGCTCCTCGGTAAAGTCGATGATCGCCCGATGGATCGCCGTTTCTTCGTCGTCGATAATCTCGGTCTGTGGGGTGATTCCGGCCTCGGTCGCGGTCTCCTCGATATTTCTCACGGCCTGTTTCGCTCGCTTTTCGTTGCCCGGTTCCCGAACGGAAACGACGGTCAGATTGGCACCGAATAGCTCGGCCATTTGGACGGCAACAGTTCCGGCTCGCTCGGCCACTTTGCTGCCGTCCGTCGGGACGAGTATCTCGTTGTACATGTACAAAACTACATTTCCGACTTATATCAATCCACGCGTGGTTAGAGAATGACACGTAGGTTTTTCACGAGAAACAGTGAATTTCGGTGTAGAGAATGTATGTCGGTAGACACAAACAATGAACTCGCTCACCATTTGGTGGTGGGTATCGGTAGCGTCGTCTTCGCCGCGTTGTTGTGGGTGGCCGGGTATCACGAGCAGCGGGTCGTGGGAGCAGTTCCGTGGTTCCTTCTAGTTGTGGTGCTAATGGTCGGGCCAACGGTGCGGCTTTGGCCCGGAATCAGGCGCCGGTTCTCGGGAAATTTCCCGGTGAACTGGCGGTCCGAACTGGGAATCTGGTTCGCTATCTGGAGTGTCGTTCACCTAGTTTTCGTGTTCCAAGCGAGGGATTGGGATGTTGTTGGCTACATGGCCGACATGAGTCCGTGGGCTTTCGGTTCGTTCGTGGCCGTGATCATCGCGGTCGCCCTCGCGGCTACCTCGAACAACAGAGCCTACGATTACATGGGTGGGAAAGCGTGGAAGTGGCATCAGACCGTCGGGACGTACGCAATTTTTTGGCTCCTCGCCGTCCACATCTACGACAGGGCTTTTCTCCGACCTGGGTTCCCGTCCGACGATCCAATCCACTGGCTATACTTGATTACGCTCGTTCTCGTCGTCGTGTTCCAGATTGCCGCGTTCACCAAGGTCGTTTCCCAGTACAGGAAGACGGGTGAGTATCCCTCCGGGCTGAACTGATCGGTTAGGATAAAGCCGACACGATGGGTAACAACCTCCCGTTCATTCAGCGTGTGACAGAATCTAGTTGCTGATCTCAGAGCCGATGAAAATCGAGAACGGAAGTCGACCGGCTCGGAGAAAACCCGAAGTTCAGGCGATAATCCATCCAGCCACTACGACGTATCCGCCGACGAGTACCAGCACGGTGGGGACGAGCCAGCGGTCCAACCAGTCAGGAATGCCGTCGGTGGCGACGCGAGAGACGATCACGAACGCGACGAGAAACACGACTCCGGCACCGATCAGGTAGACAATGATGATGAGTGTCAATTCAGATGGTGAGAGATCAACAAAAAACGGGACGAACACCGCGATGTTTTCACCGCTGAGACCGAGTCCCGCGACGGTTACGACGCCGATACGACCCAGGGAGTTCGGCACGATCAGTGACTCCTCGACCGTCGTTTCCGGCGGCTGGTGGAGTAGTCCCCACAGCCCCAAACTGAGGGGGACGACACCCAGAAGGAACGTCCACTCCTGTAGGAGTTCGGCGGCAAGAATCGCTCCGACGACCGCCGCGACTAGGCCGACACAGAAGCCGACGTAGTGTCCGACGAGCACCTCCCAGAGCCGGTAATCGTTGTCCGCGCAAAACACCCCGATGACGAGCAGCGTGTCGAGATGTGTTACGGCGAACAACCACACACCCACGAGCAGAATCGTTTCCATAGAAACACAAAACCCGTCACATCGAGGCTGTATAGTGGTTTCTCTCCGCAGATATCGCAAGGTGTATCTTTCGGGCAGTAGCGTGAATACCGCTCACGATGGCTCTGTTGAAACCCTCTTCTTCTGATGTTTCTGATCAAAAAGCATGTCTTGAAAAATTGCCCTCAGTTATCGATTCCAATCTTCACATTACACCTCATTCGCAACGCTTCCCTGTATTTCCTTGAGTGGTAGTTAGTCCAGTACTCGTCCTCGACGACGTACAGAGTATGAACCGTAGACCCAGTTGTTTCCCCCCAGATTCAGGCCCTATTCAATTGCTCATTCCACGACATCACTTCCATCAGTGGAGTGAAAATATTCTTGTAAATCTGTGTATGTAGGTTGTTCGGAGGAACGCAGTGTGTATGGTTCTTACTGGGAGTACAGGAGTCTAGTTCTCTTCGGACCCGGTTTGTGGACCACCACCAGTCTGTGCCTCGTGAGCCTCGCTCCAGCCGCCAGCATCGACGAGCTCAAAGAGCTTCCGCCAGTTTTCGTCGTCTTCGCTCTCCGGAAGCTGGTCACGCAGTTGCTGAAAGTCCGATTCTGGGACGGCGGTTTGAACGAGGTCGATGATGACTCTGGCGTGATATGCCGCCTCGGGCGGGTCCGCGTTCTCTATTTCGCTGACTCGCTCGACGAACTCAGACCAGCCGAACCGCTGCCCGTGTTCGTGGACAGCCCCCGTCATGTACCACTTGATTTCGATCGGCAGCGAAGCAGCAAAGTCTTCGGCATTCCCTTCCGGAATCCGTTGGCCGAGCGTCATCAACGTAGCCCGAATCGCACGCACTGTCTCACCAGTTCCCGGTAGTTCAAGCCGGTGCTGCACCTGACCGGTAAATTCGTCGAAGTCCATATTCTCTAGTTCGACGGGGACGCATATCAACCGTAACTCCTGTTCTCAGATTGAAAGAACCATACTCTCTTACCAACGGTATCGGCGGGGACATCTCCCGTCGTAGTATGTCAACCAGTATCCGGCCAACGACTTATGCGACATCCAGCCCACTAGTTAAATGTATGACAGTAGACGAACTACGAGAGTACGGACTCGAGGAGATGAGCGACGAAGATATCCATAATTCCCTCGTGAACGAGGGACACGGTGTACTCGGGTTACCAACCAAGGACGCCCCATACCTCCTCCCGATGTCATTCGGGTTCAACGGACAGTCGACGCTTTATTTCTCTTATTTCGTTGGAGAGGAGAGCAGGAAAGAGGACCTTGCTGAGCAAGCAGACGTGGCAAGCTTTCTTGTTTACAGTCCCGATTCAGTCTTCTACTGGAAGAGCGTTCTCTTGATTGGCACGCTCAGCAAGGTTCCGGAAAGCGAGTGGGATGCTCATCAGGACGCTCTGGACAATGCGTGGCACCTGGACCTGTTCGAGAAAGGCACCACGGCGGGTCACATCAAGTTGTATCAATTCGAGATAATGGAGCAGTCTGGACTGAAGTGTATGGGTCTTCCGCCAGGGATGGAAGATAACCGACCGTCGGATGCGTAATTGTCACCAATATCGCTCTGTGACGCCTATCACTCTTCGTCCAGATATCGCCGCGTGATGATAACGGAATTTCCAGCGGTACGCCCGACGCCCTGAGCAACTGATCCCGCCAGTTTTCGTCCCAGGAAGGGGTCCCGAGTTGCACCGAGGATTGTGAGGTCATGATTGGTTGTCTCGTCAGTAATCGCACCGGCGACGTGGTCGCTCTCGACCAGAAGTTCTTCCACCTCAATGTCGTCAGAAAGACGCTGATGACGCTCACGGAGGAACGCGGCCTGCCCCTCGTCTTCAGTCTCTTCTCCGTCCGGTTGCTCGACGTAAAAAAGTGTAACCGTCGCGTCGTGCTGATCTGCAATCGTCCCGGCAAGGTCCGTAGCCAGTTCGTCGTGTGGGCCGCCCGCGACGGGAACAAGAATCGACTCGGGTGATGGTTGTGGAAGTTTGATGCGCTTGACGTAGACGTCACACGGCGCTTCGCCGAGAACACGGTCCAGGAAACTCCCGAGAACAATGTCCCTACGGCGGGGTCGACCGCGCCAGCCCATAAGAAGAGCGTCAACATCGTACGCATCGACGCTGCCGACGATTGCAGGTGCTATTTTTCGTGAGTAACGAAGTTTTGTTTCGACGGTGATATCGGCGTTCGTTACCCTGTCAGCAGCGTATTCGAGTAGCTCAGTTTCTTCGTCACCCACGAGCTGGTCGCCTGCATCCAGTGGCAGTTGATCTGGGACCTCGACGACGTGGACAGCGACTATCGACATCGATTGGCCACGTGCGATGTCGATAGCAGTATCGATCAGACGGTCGACGGTCTCTGAATTCGCGATGGGGACAATCAACGTTCCCTGGGATTGTGATGCGGTCATTGTCTGTATCTACGACAGCCGTATCCATGAAACAGGGGGTTGCATCCATAGACCTGGAAAACAGGTCGCCGAACAGTGCAGTTACTCTTCGAGCAGCCAGCCGAACCGTTTCTCCCAGAACTCCTCTGTCGGTGGCTTCTTGGTCTGTCCGTATGTTTTCTTGTCGCGGATCCGACGCTCGAGGACGTCACGTGCCTCATTGAGAGCGTGGCTCGCGCCGTACCCCTCTCCACTTGCCATGTAGAGTCCACGGTCAGTATGCAACCGAATCCGCGCGAGGATGAGCGGCGTCCCGCGCCGTTTTTCGTCGTGTTTGTGCAAATGTATCCGCGCATCCAGGACGTTCATCCCGTGGTCCCTGTCGTCGAACTTGTCTATCATGTTCACGACCTTGTCGTACGTGATGTCGTCCAGATACTCGACCCCGTAAATCTGGACAGCTCGATTACCCTCCGCTTCCCAGGTAAGCGAATCGAGGACGTCGGTCTTGGTGAGAATACCCAGGGGATGGTCTTCCTCCGTCACCAAGAGTGACGACCCAACGACCGCGAACATCTCTTCGACTGCGCGATCGAGGGTCTCTGCCGGACGGATGGTACGAATCGGAGAGACCATCAAGTCCCGGACAGGGAGGTCCAGTATCCGTGCCATTTCACCTTCCCGGGCTCCGAAGCCGCCCCGCCGTGCCCGACCGGCGCTGGTCGAGATGGCTCCCCCAAAGGAGTCTTGTCCGCCCGCGTCGCCGCCCTGGCTCTGTTGTACCGATCTGACAGTAAGGTCGGTGAGGTCATACAGACTGAGGATTCCGACGGCAGTTCCCTCGTCGACGATCGGAAGGTGGGTGATTCGGTTCTCCCGCAGGAGGTTGAGTGCTTTACCGAACGTCGTGTCGGGTTTCACAGTTACGAGGTCTCGACTGTACGCATCGTCAACGTGTGCCGCGTCGAGGTATGGTTTTACCTGCTGCAGAATGTCGTCCGCAGTCACAACACCGAGTAGCTCACCATCTTCGAACACTGGCAGGATGTGTGAATCGCTATCTATCATGAGCTGTGCAACCTTTCGGACGTTTTCGTCCGGGGCGAGACGGGGGACGTGCCAGACAATCGACCCGAGCTTCTCGTCCGGTGGATGGTGCGACGTTGCGAGTTGTCGCCGGGTGACGACACCTCTGTACTTCCGTCCCCGGACGATAACTCCCTTCACAGCGGGGTCGTCGAACGTGCCAACCAGTTTCGATACCTGAGTCTCCGGTGAGAATTCGACGTAATTCGTCGAAATGATTGTATTAATTTCCATGGTCGGCTCCACGTGAGACTACGGCGCCAACTAGTAAATACTAGACACCCGTTCTCAGATTCCGGCACTCATCCCGCTCTGTTATCGTTGCCCAAGAATGAGGCGTACACTAAACTGCCAACGCTTCGAATATCCACTACATGCCCTTTCCAATCCGCGTCGCCGACGTGATGAGTAGCCCAGTCGAAACGATCGGCGTACACGAGACAGCGGCCGTCGCAGCAGCGGAGTGTTTCGAGAAAGACATCGGCTCACTGGTCGTCATTGAGGACAACGAGGTCGTCGGAATCGTGACTGGGATGGACTTGCTGGAGGTTCTGGGAGATGCGGACGAGCCAGAAAGACAGTCACTCCGTGACGTAATGTCCTCCCCGGTCGTTACGATCAGCTCCGAGACTCCTGTCGGGGACGCAGTTACAAAGATGCGCGAGAACGATATTGCCCGCCTCGTTGTCATCGATGATGGGACTCTCGTGGGACTCGTCAGCACCGACGACATCGTCCGGTACGTACCCCAGGTACTCCACCGCCACGAACTTGCGTACGAACCGGACTCTGCGGAAGTGCATCACTATCACGTTCGTCAAGAGACGGCCTACGAGAAGGCAGACTGGGAGTTCGAGTCTAGTAGCGTGTCTGATGAACAACTGAGTGTTGGTGATCGTGTTGCGTTCACGAAGACGCTTAGCGAACAGGACGTGCGGACGTTCGCGGCAGCCAGCGGTGATACGAACCGGCTCCACCTCGACGAGGAGTACGCCGAAAAGACGCGCTTCAGGAGGCGAATCGTGCACGGGACGCTGGTGAGCGGATTGATCAGTGCTGCGCTTGCACGACTGCCGGGACTCACCATCTACGTATCGCAGGACCTGTCGTTTTTGACTCCCGTCGACATCGGCGAAACAGTCACGGCAGTCTGTGAAGTCGCCGGGACCTTCGGACAAAATAAGTACGAACTCACGACTGACGTCTTCGACGAGAGTGACGAAAAGGTAATCGAAGGTGAAGCAGCGGTTCTAGTGGACGAGGTTCCAGAAACTGCACGTCTCGAAATCGAAGCACTCTCCTGAGTCACACTGTGGCTGCTCAGCGGTCTGTCTCACTTGACCAATCTGCTCCAATGACTCAATCAGGTACATACACAGGTCTCACCTTCATCGATGAATAGTGCGACAACATCGAAGGTGCGACAGTCGTCGATGGAAACGCGTGGCTCGCTGGCGTTACCGTTGTTCGACGAGCGCGTCGGCTTTGCTCCGTACTCGAATCGGCTCGAGTTGGCCTGAGACAGTTTCAGCCTCGTCCAATTTCGTGGCCGTCTCAGCATGAATGGTGTAAAGCGGATCGCCCTTCTGGACCGAATTTGTCGCGCGCTGGTGAACAACGATGCCCGCTCTGGTGTCCTTTGGAGCGCCAGCCCGCCGGGCGAGATCACAGAGTTGACGATTGTCTACACGGACGACGATTCCGTCTCGGGCAGCCTCGACTGTCGTTTGGGCCGATCCAGGTTCAAGGTCGTCGGACTCGATTGCTGGGTCACCGTTCTGTGCGGCGATGATGTCGCGAAACTTTTCGAGCGCCCGGCCAGAGTTGAGTATCTCTGTCGCAGAGGCGTCGACATCGCAGTGTTTGAGTAGCATCGATGCGAGTTGAACCGATTTCAGTCGGAGTGGTTCCGGGCCGCCCCCTTCGAGGACTCGGAGGACGTCCCTCGCTTCGAGAACCGGGCCGATTCCACGGCCGACCGGATCCGTCCCGTGCGTAATCGCACAGCTGACGTTCATATCCAGATACGCACCGACCCGTTTGAAGTCGTCTGCAAGTTCGCGCGCGGTGACGAGACTTTCGACCTTTGCTCCTTCACCATGCGGGATATCGATGATGACGTGTGTTGACCCTGCGCTACGCTTTTTTGATAGAACTGACGCGATGAGTTGACCCGGCGGGTCAATCGACAGCGGATTCTCCGCTCGAATAATCTCGTCGTCCGCAGGCGAGAGGTCGACACCACCACCCCAGACGAGACAGCCATTCGTTTCCGAAACGATCGCTTCGATTTCGGCGATCGAGAACTCGACGTCACACAACACGTCCATGACGTCAGCAGTCCCCGCTGGAGATGTTACAGCACGCGAGGACGTTTTCGGCATCGTCAATCCTGCTGTTGTGGCAATCGACACAATAATGGGTGTGACGCAATCACCACCTACTCCACCGATCGAATGTTTGTCTGCGACCACCGGGGCGTCCCAGCGGAGTCGTTGCCCGACGCCGGTCATCGCCTCGGTCAAGTGTTTCGTCTCCTCGAGCGAGAGGCCGTTGGTGTAAATTGCCGACACGTACGCACTCAATTCGACATCCGAGAGGCGATGTTCGTGAATATCGCTTACGATCGTCTCGAAGTGATGAGACTCCAGTTCGACATCGTCGAGCTTCTGGCGAATGTAACGAACCGAACCGGGTGTGCTCGCAAGCTGGACGGTGACCGAGCCAGTGATGTGATGGAGGGGTTCGGTCACCCCGAGCACACCTTGCGCCACTAGTTGGTCGGTCCGTTTGACGATCCCTGTCGTCACCGACTGATCGTGTTCGATACGCACACGGTCAAGTGGGTGTGCCCCAAGTTCGTCCGCATCTACCGTGTTCAACAACACGAGTGGACGGCTGGTTCCGATGTCCACTCGCGACGTATCAAGTTGCATCTATCCTGCACTCCTCTTCCGAACGTGAAAACTGTAGTGGCCATATGTTCCGGGCGTCTGGTCGTATCAAACGTATTGTGACGTACGTCGCCGCAACGAGACGAGCGACCGGATTGGACGACGCCATCGACGAACCCGAACCTTCCTGGTAATAGCACTCCTTCTCCTAGTAGAAAGGTCCACAGAACCATGAGTGACCCTCGCGAGGAGATAACCCGCGTCCAGCGGTCGAGACAGGAAGCGCGGGCGTGGTACGACACGCTGAGTCCGTGGTACGACGTAACCATGGGCCCGTTCGAGCGGACGTATCGCTCGAGCGGTATCGAACTACTCGACGCGAAACGCGGGGAGCGGATAGTCGACGTGGGAAGTGGAACCGGCGAGGCACTCGTTTCGATTGCTTGCTCAGTCGGAGAAATGGGTCACGTGGTCGGCGTCGACATCGCCGAAGGGATGTGTGAACGAGCACTTGAGAAAGCTGAGACATCGACGGTTCCAGAACGAATCGACATCGTTTGTGGTGACGCGTTATACCTTCCGTTTCGGAACGATTCACTGGACGCCGTCTTCATGAGTTTCACTCTCGAACTGTTCGATACACCGGACATTCCTGTCGTTCTCGATGAGTGCAGACGGGTCCTGGATGATGGCGGGCGGATCTGCGTCGTTGCACTCTCGAAGCGAAATGCCACCCTCGCCACCAGTATCTACGAACGGATACACTCGATTGCGCCCCGCTACGTCGACTGTCGGCCGATATACGTTCAGCAAACCCTGCATGATGAAGGGTTCGACATTGTAGAGGGACGGAATGAGCGAATGTGGGGATTACCGCTAGAACTCGTGCTTGCAACGGTGTGACTGGACTTCACTCTGACTCGGTCTTCGCCTTGGTCGCGATGACCGGAACGTTCGTTTTCCGGATCACCCGCTCCGTGACGCTCCCGAGCAGAACCCGATTTATCCCGGACCGGCCGCGCGTTCCCATCACGATACAATCGACGTCTGCCTCGTCTGCGTAGTCCACGATTTCTCGGAACGGTGAGCCGACGACCACCGATGCCTCACCGACGTCGACTCCTACTTCTTCGACCCGCTCGACGACCGACTCGAGTGCTTGCTCACCACTCTGTTTGAGTGCATCCAGAACCATTCCCGCGTTGTAGTCTCCGCCTGCAACGACGGCGTGGTCGACGACGTTGATGAAATGGAGTGTGGCGCTTGTCTCGCGTGCCAAGTCAAGTGCGTGGTCGAGGGCACCGTGAGAACCCTTGCTCCCGTCAAACGGGACGAGTATCGAGTCGAACGTTGAGTCAACGATAGTCTCGCTGTGAACGGTCATCACGGGAACTGACGATTTACGTAACGTCTGCTCGGCGACGCTTCCGAGAAGGACTCTGCCGACGCCGGTCCTGCCGTGGGTCCCCATGACGGTGAGGTCGATGTCGTGGTCGTCGGTGTAGTCGATGATAGCCTCGTGGACAGGCTCACCGTTCTCGACAACCGTCGTGGTCGTCTCGACGTTGGCGTCGTAGGCCCAGTCCGCAATCGTATCCAGGGTCTCGTTTCCGTGCCGGGCGAGTTCGGACATAGCATCATCGAAGACGACCGGAAACGGTTCGAGTTCGACAACGTATATTGCGTGCAAGTCGGCGTCGAACCACCGGGCGAGTTCGATTGCGGCTCTGGCCGCGGTCGTGGCAGCGTCGCTCCCGTCAGTCGGAATTAAAATACGGTCGTACATGAGGTCTTCTGTATAGAGATTGACGGTGAGGCGCCTTTAATACAAGGTGCTATCCCCCTATCCGAGAACGAGAAAACATTCAAAAATATCCGTTCTCACGCTGCAAAAATCATCCTGGACTATATTTCTACGCTCGACGAAGCTATTGTATGGGAAACACTGTTCTCGTTCCGATCGATGGTTCACCTCTCTCGTACCGTGCGCTCCGGCACGCGCTGGAAACATACTCCGACGCAGAAATTACTGCGTTGCACGTTGCCGACCTGTATGACCCTGGATACGGGCGAGACGCTGACTCACTGTATGAACCGCTCGCCGGGTCCGAAGAGTGGTACGCTATGGAGGAGGAAGTTGCAAACAATATCCTCTCTGAGGCCGAAACGATTGCTTCCGAATACGAACGAGAAATCGACACGGATTCGGAGATTGGGGACCCTGAGCGCATTATCCCTGAGTTCGCGAGAGACCAAGACGTGGACCACATCGTAATGGGTGTCCATGGTCGGGAAGACGAGGAGCGAACACTGTTCGGACGGGTCGCTGAGAG
>LKMJ01001632.1_pt1 | contig 20046 bp, 23 predicted proteins | sample 643391 | NCBI WGS metagenome assembly LKMJ01 (sample SAMN04112250, study PRJNA286221) | soda lake metagenome | biome: soda lake; feature: Kulunda Steppe; material: water; isolation source: sample PL-Br10 brine of Picturesque Lake | place: Russia: Kulunda steppe | collected 2010-07 | reverse complement strand
GGGGGGGGGGGGGGGCCGAATGCGCTTGGAGCATGCAGAGGAAGCTCCCTTTGAATGGGGCATGTCTTGCCACTGGGGGCATGTCTTGCCACGGGCATGTCTCGCCACATACACATGTTAGCGCGCGCACACACAAAGACACACAACACCACACGCACACACACACAACACCATGTTCACATATCCAGACACACGCACACGCATGCGTGTGCACATGTACACGTCGACACCAGCGTCCACACACTGTGTGCACTCATGCACACCGGCTGCCTACACTTGTGCGCACTCCCGCACACCGGCTGCCCACTTTCAAGCGCTGGAATCCCCCACCTCAAAGCACACAATGAAGGACAGCACGCGCCGCTCCCAGCCGCACAGCCCAGCAACAGCCTCCAGCAGCTGCGAGTGCGAGGGACGCTGCTTGAGCCCGCCACACGGGTGCTGCGCGCGCAGCTGCAGTGAGGGGGGTGCCAGGAAGTCTGTGACTCCGCGTGCGGTGTCGGCCAGCAGTGTCGCGCGCGTGTGGGGCAGGAAGAACGGCGGCCCCGCCGCCGCCCCCGCCTGCATGAGCATGGACCACAGCCCCTGGTACGTGCAGCGTGGCGCTGGGGGCCGCCTATCACTGTCCATTCCCACCACAGAAGCCCCCCCGCCCGCGCTGCCAAGCAGCGCCTCCTCTTCCTGTTCTCCCCATGTCCGTGCACTGCCACCGTTTCGCTCTGCCCCAGCTGCCCGCTTCGGCGCCGGCGCACCACCCAGGCGCGATCTCTTGGCAGGGCTGACGGCCGCACCTGCGCCACCCACAGCTTGCCCACTGGCGACACGCGGCCTGACAGCCAGTGGGTGCAGCAGCTGCAGGCAGCGCAGGTGCTTGGCTGCCCTGGCGGCTGCTGCACTGACACTAGGGGGCCCTGCTGCACTGACACTAGGGGGCCCTGCTGCACTGACACGAGGGGGCCCTGCCGGCACCGGCTGCAGCTGCGACGGGCTGGGCAGGGGGGGGTGCGGAGGCTGCGGGGCTAGGGCCGGCGGCAGCCCGGCAGCCGCACCGTTTGTTGCATTCATGGCGGGTGGCGGCGCATGCTGTGGCGATGCCGATGGGGGCTTGGGGCCGCGCAGCGCCAGCAGCACGCCGTCCGTGTGCAGGCGAGCAGCGTACAGGCGGGGGGAGAACAGGCCGACAGCGTCCAGGGCGAGCAGCAGCGCAGCCGTCCTGCGCGGCAATCAGGCAAGGGGGCAGGTGAGGGCCCGTGGGCTAAGGTGCTGATGGTGTGGTAGGAAGACATGGATGAGAGCTGATGGGGCGCCACTCGGGGGGGTGAGGGAGGGGGCATATGGGGCACGTGCTGCTGCATCCTGTCAGGCTCCAAGCCTGGCACCGCATTCTGGGGCGTGGCATCACCTCACATCAGAAAGGCGCCACACAGACATCACTGGCTCACCTAGCTCAGTCCAGGGGGCCTGGACTCGATATGTGTTGCAGAAGACTTTGTTGCAAATGTCTAAGGAGCTGCTGACTGGAGCAGAGGGAGCGCAATGGGGTGGCAGCAAGCAGACCTAAGAAGTGTGTGTGTGTGTGCTCACCAGCACAGGGTCACACATGCAGCTGCACACAGCCAACAACACAGCCACCGACACGTGCACAGCCACCGACAGCTTGGGGCGGGAAGAATCTGCCAAGGAGCAAGCTTAGAAGCAGGAGCAGGTGCGTGAAGGCACCACTCTTACCAACGCATTGAACACTCAGACACCAGCCGCCACCACCACCACCACCACCGCCGCTTCCCACCTGTCGTCTGTCTCATGCAGCCCATCAAGCCATGCGTACAGGTCAGGCTGCAGAAGGTAGCCATGTTGTGCAGCTGCCGTGCGCAGCGCATGGCTGGGCCCCTGCACGGACGTGCACCCAAAGGGCAGAGGAATGTCTGTGCATGCACGTGAGCTGAGATTCTATCTGCAGCTGTGCCTATGTCGGTGTGTGTGTGTGCCTGTTTTGCTGTCTGTGTCTGTGTCTGTGCCTGTGTTGGTGGCTGCGCCTGTGCCAACGGCTGTGCTGTTGGCTGTGTGCATGTGCATGTGTGACGCTGTGCTGTGCTCATACATACATACTCCCCAGGTCCTAACATTTGGGCAAAGAGGAAAGGAGGTGTCTCAAAACACCTGTCTTTCAGCTCCTAGGGTTCTGTGATGTGCTCAGAGCTCACAATGGTGGTTACGCATGCCAAACCGCTCCTGCCCTTGGTTTGGCATGCAGCATGGGGTACAGCTTTGGCGCACCACCCTGCATGCTTCATCAAACCAATCGCACAATCCAATCCATATCCAAGAGGCTCTGAGCAAGAGGGGCTGCCTTCCACACATGCCTTACCTCCACCACCTCAAATGCACTTACTTGCACATTCATGCAGTGCGGGTTTGGCTTCTTGCCAAAATAGGCACTGCAGACCCCACACAGGATTTCAATCAATATCTACTGCCCCTCTGCATGCATGCCAAAATACAGATTTCCCTCAGCATGTTCCTGTTCAGGGTGTTGCCACAAAGCTTGATTCCCCTGAAACACAAAACACACATTACTTATACATGGACATGCACACACAGGAATACATGGGGGTGTGCGCACATGCGCACGCACACGTGCACATGGGCGTGTGCACCTGCATGCCGCCCGCACCTGCCCAGGGACAAGCAGTTCGGTCGAGGTCGGACCCTGGGCAGCCGCCGGCGAGGCGGCCGCAGTTGCTGAGGGTCTGGCAAGGGATGCCGACAGGGGCGTGTTCCCCGCAGCCTCGCCCCGGGGGTTGCCCGCACCCTGCCTGACGGCGCCCACCATGCCTGCTCTGCTTACGCCCGCTCCACCTGCTGCCGCCCCTAGGCGGGCCGCTCCTGCTGCCATCCCGGGCCGCGGTGGCGCCGGCGCCACGCCCCTGCTGCCCACGCCGCCCACCCCTGCTGCAGCCGCCGCCCCCCTGGCAGGCGCAGCAGACCCGGCGGCTGCGGCGCCTGTGCCCCGCGTGCCTGGCAGGGTCGCTGCTCCTCCATGCCCTGCAGTCGCCACCAAACTGCTGCCGCGGTGCGTGCCCGTGCCCGCCCCTGCCTGCCGCAGCCCCCGCCCCCCTGCTGCGCCACCCGCCAGCGCGGCAAGCTCGTGCGCGCAGCTCGCCAGCCAGGCTGCCAGTTCGGTATGCAGGCGCTTCAGGAGGCGGCACACAAACAGCAAGCGGGGCTGCAGGGGCGGCTGCAGCGATGGATGGCCCGGCTCCAGCCAGCTATGTGCCCCACTGCTGCTACCAGGCGGCCCTGCAGCGCCGCCGCTTTGCTGCTGCTGCTGCTGCAGCGGCGCACCCTGGGGAAGGGCAGCCTCAGGGACCGCGGCGGCAGGCTGCAGCTGCCCCTGCTGCGCAAGTGTAGGCTGCTCCTGGCTGCTGGGAAGCTGCTGGGGACGCTGTTGCAGAGACGTGGGCTGGGGTCTGGCTCCTCTGGGGCAAGTGTATGCGTTGAGGAAAGCAGGGGACACATCAAAGGGCTGCGCCAGCGCAAAGTTGCAAGCCAGGTTGACTGCCAGGCTGCTGTTCCTCAAGCCCGCCTTGCCTGTGGTGAAGGGATAGCGAGCAGGGAAGGTGAGCAGCCCACTCGTTCCCCCAGTTTGCAAAGTGGAGAAGCTGGTTAATAAGCCTCCTGGCCTATGGCTTTTCGAGCAAGAGGAAGAGCAGGGGCCCAGTAGGGTTGGGCCGGCTGTGCCCAGAAATTGGTGGAGCACATGGGAGAGCAGCTGTATTAAAGTGAGTCACACGTGTAGGGGTCTGCTATATGGACAAATCTATAGCGCTATATAGCGATATAACGCTATAATGCGCTATATTTCAGGCCTTAAATACGCTGGATCCCCCCCGCCAGCCCGAATTTCGTCATCAAGCTTGAATGTCGGATGGAATATGATTTGTGCACCCCTCTTGCAACTTTAGAACGGAAAATACTCATTTAAGTGCGTTTTATGGCGTCGTAGGCTCCTATTTAGCGCTAATTTTGGTGCACCTGGGCTACCAGTAAGGGCCAGGTGCCTCGAGTGCACCATCCTCTCTGCACCCCTGCACCCCCATTTTGGTAGCTATCTACTTGGATGGGTTACCCACACTCATTACTGGCATGAATACATGTGCCACAGCTTGTTTGGGCCCTGTGCTTGTGCCCATAGCACAGCCGCACCAGCGCGTGAAGGCATGCAGCAGTAGGTTTTCCCCATGTACGACATTAATTTAATTTAATTTAATTGATAGAATCGATTCAGGCCAACCAGTCACTTGAGGGGCGCCTGAAACGAGCGAATCAGCAGGGGACCATTTTGGCATGTTATATCCTGAAAATTTTATAGGGCTATAGGCCAACGACGACCCCTACACACATGCCAGAAGTTGATAGACGCACGCACGCCATAGTTGCATGTGCCAAAATCTGACGGACGCACGCACGCCGTAGTTGATTGCGCCATATGTAGGCTGACGCACACAAACAAGCTGGACAGGTGGCTGCAATGAGGTCGGGCCTGGGGATCACTGGAGCTGAGGGGTTTTGGCACGCTCTGGCATGCCCAAGCATGCTCTGGCCTGCCCTAGCATGCTCCAGTCAGCCCTAGCATGCTCTGGCCTGCCCTAGCATGCTCTGGCCTCTATGGTTTACCAGGCAGTGGGGACCACAGGCAGGGCCCACCACGCCGGCAGTGTGCCTACTTCAACGGCACGAATGGTGACAGTGTTGGGGCGGACCATATAGCACTCCGGTACACCACAAGGGGAGACGGGCAGTGCCTCTCGTGCCGGCAGTGTGTGCCTGCAGCACCTGAAGCTCATGTTTCACGAGCTCACGAGCAGAAGGCCCTGAGCCAACGGGGCGCCTGCTGCCGTCGTGGCGCATGTGATTGCGCTCAGACAGTTCCATCAGCTGGGAATCAAGCTCCAGCAGCTGCGGGCATCAAGCTCCAGCGGCTCAGCAGAGGCCAAGCCAGCGGAACGTTTACTGCATGCGACTTTGGTGCATGTGTGTTTGTGCGCAGCCTTGCTTCTGAATGGAACACTCGCAGGCTTCTGGGGGGCACTCGCGTGCGTTTGGGGGGCACTCGCAGGCTTCTGGGGAAATGGCACCATGAAGCCCACGGCAGGGCAGGCACTTGGAAGGCCCGCGAGTAGCATCAACTCAAAAAGCTAATGCATGAAAGCGAGGTCAGGGCGCCTACAAGTGGGGGGGCGCTCGACAGGTCAAGGACTGGAGGGACACCCATGAAAAGGCTCGGGAGCGAGAAGCACCCAACAGGCACACGAGTGTGGGGACACACCCGTGGAAGCATTGCAGAGGAGGGGCACCCAGCAGGCCTTGACAAGCAGAAGAAGGAAGGCTTTGCCCGTCAGGCCGACAAATGGAGGGGCACCCAAAGGGGCTGCAAGCGGAGCAGATGCGCGCAAGTTGCAGAGGCAGCGGTGGACAGAGGCGCTGCCCAGCCACATTTGCGCAGAGCCGGTGCCCAGGTTCTAGCAAGCTGCTCGCCTCTGGACCCAAACAAAGGGCCACGCACGGCACCCTGATGTGGGGAAGGGCGGCAGCTCTGGTGCCATTAGAGGCACAGCGCTCTCTAATGCAAGACCACCATTTTGGCTCTGATGCGAGCGCACCCATGTCCATGAGCTCTGCGCCCTCTGGTGTGGTCACACCCATGCGCCTTTGGTGCAAGATCACCCACACGCACCCCCTGCGTGAGTTCACTCGTATGCATCTCCAATGCGAGCCCACGCACCCATACATGCCCCCAGCTGCTTGTAGCCTCGGTCAGCATCCCCAGCCTGCAGGCACAGCTCCAGCTCCTGCATCGCCTCCGCCTCGTTGAAGGTGAGCAGCCTGTCAATTGCACGCGTATGTGTGCAGCAGACAAATGTAAACACGCGCTTGCATCGCATCTGCCTCGTTGAAGGCGAGCGGCATGGCGGTTGTGTGCGCGCATGCGTCATAGACGAGTGGAATCATGCTCCTTGTACCGCATCCGCCTCGTTTTAAGCGAGCAGCCTGACGGTTGCGCACGCATGCCCAGGAGCTCTCACACACCCAACACAGCACGACGCGCCGCACTGCGCCACCGCACCTTGGGTGGACGGCCGCTTCAAGCGCGCTTGCGCGCTCCATGAGATGCTGCACGGGGTACAAGCAGCCGACATCAGCAGGCGCAGCCCCATGTCCAGCCCCCAGCAATGCGCCGCAGCCCCCGTCACCCGCAGCACAGCCTGCGCAACCGCCTTGGACCGCCCCACCCAGCGCGCCAGGCCCCGGAGCTGCTGCATCCTCGGCGACTGGGCTGGTTGCACCACTGCGCGGCCTGAGCGCCACCAGGTCGTCCCAGCAGCAGCACAGGGCAGCAGCAGCAGCCGGTGAGGGCAGCGCTAGCACGGAAGGGCTGCTCGCGCCTCCGCCCTGAGTGATGTGGGTGCGGCCTGGCTTTGATTGGGTGGTGTGAGGGGATGGGGCGGGTGGGGAGGGGGGAGATGGAGCAGGCAGACAGCTAACCCTGGCCAGGCCGAGTTCCAGAGCGACCTGCAGCCCAAGGGTGCAGCGCACGCGTATGGTGCACGGTGGTGAGGCACCTGCCCATGCGGTCACACGCTGCGCGAGCGATGCGGTCCATCAACGCATGGTTTGATGGCGGAATGCATGCAAGGTGCGCGGCTGCGCGACCTGAGCACGTGATTCCTCGACGCCGGAAAGGTGCTTGAGGAGCGACGGGTGCAGATCCGGGGGCATGGTGCAGACGAGTGAGTGCCGTGCATGTGTGCGCAGTCATGCGCACCTGGGGTAGGGCCTCCACAGACAGCAGCATGCTGGGCCAACGAGCAACCAGGTGCTGCAGCAGGCCCACCGCCTGCTGCCGCAACGCAGCAGGCGGGGCGATCGGGATGGCAGCAAACTTGCGCCTCTTCTGGGCAAGCTGTCCTCTCCGGCTGACGCTGCCGCCGCTGCTGCTGGCTGCGCTAGGGGTGGCCCTACTGTGGCGCTGCCTGTGGGACTCCAGGAAGCGGAGCAGCAGGTGCAGCAGGGTGCGGCTGCTGCTCTGCGACATCGCCAGGCCCTGCGCGCGTCCAACATGCTGCTGTTGGCGGAGGCATGAATGCGGGCAGCGCGCTGTGGGGCCTGTCTGATGGGATTTGCAGCCTGGTGACTTCAAAGGACAGCAGTCCCGTTCGTCTTGGCTCTGGAGGGATGTGAATACTGGGCTGTGCAGAGCCAAGCACATCAGCTCCGCCACAACCACAGAAATGCGCAGGCACAAGCGCGTGAAGGCGCAAGTTCACACCACCCCACGCTCAAAGTGACAACAGCCTGGTCAGCCCTCGCAAGGCATGTCTGCTAAAGGCATGTGGCGAGGATTGCGACCCAAAAATGGCAGAGGGCTTGAGCCATTTGGCACTGGACATCTGTAAGTGGACGGTTTCCAAGCAGGAGACACACACTCCCTCTGCGCTCCTCTCTGCGAGCACACATCCAAATCACATGCACACTCCCACAGCACACGCACTCGTACGCAGGACACGCACGCATGCTCCCACCCTCCTGCATGCCCAGATGCACGAGCGCTCCTGCGCGCGCCCCTGCCCGCCTGCTCACCTGCACACAGCACCGCAGCAGGGGCAGCGCCAGCGACGCTTTGAAGTCCTCGCCCTCTGGCCCACACCGCCCCAGCACCGCCCTGCTGCCCACGCCGCGCGCCGCGCCCCGCCTTACCCCGCTCGCACCCGCAACTGGGCCAAGGCCGCTGGCAGCCGCGCCGGCAGCACCCGCACCCCCAACTGCTGCTTGGGCGCTGCTGCTCTCAGCCCCGCTCGCACTGTCCACAGCACCCTGGGTGAGCAAGTTGGCGGCCCAGTCTACCACATGCGCCGCGTCACCCATCCCTGCGTGCCCGACATGGAACGCCGGCAGTAAATGTCGTACACGCGTCATAAGGCGCAAATGAGCACATGCTGCCCAGCCAAACAGCACAGGCAGGTGGCGAGGCAAGCGCTGCGGCGCAAATGAGCACAGGTTGCCCAGCCGGGAAGCATGGGCAGGGGGGCGCATCTGCCAGCTTTGCTGTCAATGGTCGGTGCCAAACAGGCACGCAGCATAGAACAGGCACGCAGCACAGGCCGTGTGCGCAAGCGCGCTATGGCGCATAGGGAGCAGAAAGGTTGCACAGGCGTGGAGCTCAGACAGGAAGGTGCACAGGCAAGCCCCTGCTCACTTGCGAGACTCGGGCATAGCAGCAGCATCCAAGACGTCAAAAAGGCACTGTCCATGGGTCTCACGCAGGCAGGGACCCACAACCAGCAGCTTTGCTGCTATCATTGGCGCTTTGTCGTAAACTCAAAAATGCTAGTGAGCATGCACCCTCACACAAACAAATGTACACATACGGATGCAGAACAGACCAAGAGAACAGGACAGACCCAGAGAACAGATCAGACCAAGATGGGAACACCGAGGGAACACAGGTGCAGAACAGACCAAGACAATAGACCAAGAGAATAGACCAAGAGAACAGACAAGAGAAAATGCTGCAACGCGCACGCAGGACAGTGCGCCCTCTGAAGGGGGCGTGCGCAAGCACGCGCCACGCACCTTGCTCAAAAGAGTGGCACGCAAGGCTTGCAAAGTAGTGCAGTTGCACATCAGCGCCGGGCTCCAGAAACAGCGCGCCCGTCTTTGCGAGCACGCCTGCCGCAGCGGAGGCCAGCTCTGCTGCTGAGCGTGCCGTTGTGGTAGGGGTGGCGGCAGGGGTGCAGGTAGCTGTGGACGCACCGGCAAACGGGCTGAGCTTTGTACTGGCCGCTCGCTGCAGGGGCGGCGGCTCCACCTGGTTTTCTTGCGCATGTACATGCTGCGGTTGCTCAGGCGGCCCTGGCTGCTGTCCAAGCACAGCACGTGCTGGCTTGGCCACACTGCTGCCCCCCCCACCGGAGCCTGCCTTGCTGAGACCCACCGCCTTAGGGCCTCCCCCGCCTGCGGCACCGCCAGACCCCGCCCTCGAGCCGCCGCGTAACAAGCCGGCCACCCGGGCGGCCTCCGCCTCCTCCGCCACAGCTGCCAGCACCGACGGCAACAGCTGGTCCAGCATGCCCAGCACCTGCCTCGTCCACAGCGCGGCGCAGCGCGCCAGGTCGCACGGCCGCAGCTCCAGCACCTGCCAGTCAGAGGCATGGTCGCCGGCACCCTGGCAGGCCCCCGCGGCCCCCCCCAGCACCCGGAACCGGACGGGCTCCTGCGGCAGGCCAAAGCCGCGGCGGCGCACGTCAGGCGCAACTGCGCTGTCCTGCCCTCCAGCGGCGCCTTGGGGGCTGCCCACGCTCCCCACGGGGGCCGTCCCAAAGCCGGCCATGGCCAAGGTGTTGCCGCTCACGCCGTGCAGGTACAGCACGCGCACCTGTGAGGAGCGCGTGTTCGTGACCTTGGGCACGGTTGCGTGCCTGTGACCGTGCTTGTTTGTGCACGCATGCGTGCGTGTAAGGCGTGGGGGGAGTGAGCGCGCCCAGGCACGAGTGTGTGTGCCTTTGTGCTTGTGCTGTGCGGCAAGATCACAGGCTCCGGAGTCCCACAAGCATGCGCCCCCCCTCCCCCTCCCCCTCCTCCTCTGCATCCCTTTGCGACCTAATGGGTCCCTCATCGTTTCACAGGTTCTACACCCATATGCCTGCCTTGTGGCCACGTCAGCTCCACAGGCACCCAGGGAGCCGAACGCCCTGTCCCCCCTGACAACCCCCTTTTTCCCGACCCCACCATTGGCCGCCTGGAACGGAGCACTTCCCCGCACACACAGATACACACATGCACATGCACGCACACCCACACGCTCGTACCAGCCACAGCGCGCGCTCCACCGGCACCGCCGCCAGCCACAGCCCCTGCAGCAGCTGCTGCGTTGTGCGCATCGCCGGCGCGCTGATGCTGCGCACCGTCCGTAGCCCGCCGCCGTGCATGTGCGGCCCGCCCCCGCACCCTGCCCTGCCCAGGTCGTGAATCCAGTTCTGGGCCTCCTCAGGGCCACACACAAACACGGGGGGCAGGCACGGTAGCACCTCCACAGCATACGGGCTCTGCGCCGGCATAGGCTGATGCAGGCTCGGGCTGCTCGCGTGCCCATACACGCCTTCAGTGTGTGCGTGCGAGTGGGGCCCTTCCGCGGCCGCCTCGGCCGCTGCTGCAGCTGGCCCTGCGCCTGATGCTGGGCACGCTGCTCGCGTGGGGTGCTGCTGGGGACGCGGGAGGGCTGGCACCTGGTGGACCACGGGGTGCGGGGGCACGTGCTTGTGCTGGAGTCCGACAGACAGGCACTGCATGGGGGTGGTGGGCAGCGTCTCCCTGCAGCTGGCAGCGGGCTGGCAGGCGCGGCTGAGCTGCTGCTGCTGCTGGTGGCTGCTCGGGAGGCCCGCCTGCAGCAGCCGGGCTGCCGCCTGCATTGTGTGCAACACGGCGCCACCGGTGGGCTTGGGCGCGGGCTGCGCGCAAGTGGCACTTATAGCCAACAAGGGACGCTTGGGCTGCCTGCTCAGGGTGGGCAAACTGCCTTCAAAAGGAACCTTGTCAAGCTGTGCCATCTACTTAGCAACATGCACGTCTCAGGTATCAAAGCGTGGGAGGCACCAAGAGTCAATTTGTGCGCAGCCAAGGGCGCTGCTGCTCTGTCACAGCTGCCTGAGTGTGTACCCTGTTAAAACAAATGGCTTAGCCTCACCGCTCGCACAGCTGCTCCACGGCCTGCATCATGAAATTGGGGCTGCTGCAGGAGGGAAAAACCATACTCGTTCTTGTCTGTAATCCCCAGACCCTTCAAGTACTCCTCCTGGTACCCATATCGAATGGTGGACTCAGACAAACTTTCCTCTGGACAATCCTGTCACAGGGTAGAACAAGATTTAGGAGGGAAGGAAGTTGGGGCAGGGCTTTGGCCGGTTGATGATTGCGTGCAAGTCAGGGCAGTTGGTGCAGTCAGCTGCAGCTCCGCCTGAGGTGGGGGTGCAAGCAGGCTTTCGCGGCTTTGATCTAGTGGGCAAACTATCCCATACTAACATGGTCCAGCTTGACATGCCAGTCCATGGCTGCCTCCAGTTATCAAGCCCCAAAAGTTGGGGAAGGTTGCGTAGAACGCATCTGATCCCGTAAAAATTTCTTAACTTAATAGTATGAATGAAATCATAATGAACTACGATGGTATCCGTCCAATCAAATCCAAAGTCAAATCAAAGGAGGTTGCCAGCCAGCCAACCAGGCAAAGTACCACCACTTTGAGAAGTCCGCATCAGATCGGTCGAATGTTAGTAACATAAAATGTTTGCCTACTTACGTGGAAATAGTCAGACCTTTTGGAGAGTTCCGATCCACTAGTCAGCGTTATTTCACACACTATTTAGATTGGGGTCTATTAGGGACAGGTCTGGTGCTCCAGACCCGAGTATTCCCCAAGAAAGGAAATAAATGACTTGTTTGCATGAAAACCCTTGTTTGCATGAAAAAAGAAAAGGAAAGCTTTGCAGGCAGCAAGACGCTCCCTGCATCAATTAAGGAAAAGGATACACATTTGCCCGAAGTGCCGTGAGTCTCCACCAATGGAAAGGATAAGTAGTGGGGATCTGGAGGGTGGCTGGCAGCCCCCTGCTCCAGACCAAGGCCTTGTTCGTTTTTTCAAGTGCTCGTCTCGTTGTAGTCGGTTTGTGAGTGTAATGCATGAGTGATCACTCATGGGCTTGCAATTTAAGGGCAGTCTTGAGGATCCTTTGTGAATCGAGGCCAATTGCGTAAGCTCTTAAAGATGATGCAGAGTGTTTAAGGTGTAGGTTGAACGTCCAACACCGGTGTTCTAGGTACCAAGTAGGGTGGTGTGGAGTGTAATTTTTTGGCTTTCAAGCGCCGCAAAGACTTTTGTATTGTTTGCTAGAGGCCTCCAGCTGGTGTCCAGGCCTGTTGTCCTCACAGCATTTGACCTCTTTCAGGTGTACCTTCCTCTTATAAGCTTTGAGCTCATGAGCTCAGCGCAATTCTCCATGAAATCTTGCATGCTGCACCTATTGCAAGTGGGGAGTGGAAGGTGTTAAGATTTGATCGGTAGGGAGGTGACCAAAATGGCATCAGGGCGCCTTGAGGTATGTCTGATAGATGAATGAGCATCAAAAAGCCAGCTGGGTAATGTCCTATTATTACCGGTAGCATGCTCAGGAATTTGAAGGTTCTACTGGGCCGAACAGTCAGTGCGGCCAGCATCAAAATGAACCAGACGTCCTGCTGGAGAGCCGTTGCCGATCACTTTCATGATGAGCCTGCAGGCAACATTATGGCGTTCAGTGATCATCAGAAATAATATTGTGTTGACACCCTGATGAGAATGACAAGGAGAGCACTATCTGCTTGCTGACAGAGTGGACCCTGAAGGCTGGTGGACTTGTCAAAGCGGACAGCGTGTCTGACTAACAAGGGTGCCTGTGCGGTAGTGAAAGTTATTGCGCTTCATTCGGAAGGAGAGATGCGTGAATTGTGGAAGAAGTTACATCTAGTGCAAGCACCAGGCAAAGCCCCACCATCAAAGTCCCCCAGGATATGAGAATCAGTTGATGAGTTGTTGGAACTAGTCTCTGCGGTGAACTGTACTACACTAGTAGTGCAGGCGCTACTAGTGTAGTACGCTAGCCTGTCACAATTTGTTTATATCTTTTATTTAGTCCATGCAATTCCAACTGATTCAACCAAACTTTTGGCCACAATGTGGCATAAATCTGACACTGCACTTGTCTAGCACGACAACTAACATTACCTTGTTGACCAAGATTAACTGGCGTACAAAAAATGAAGCTGGACATTTGAGGTCTTATCTACTCTTTGCGACATACCTTGAGCTGATGTGCACACCTCTGCTATCATGAGCCATTCCAAAATCAACTTGAGTGACTTTGAACCGTTGCTGCGCAAGCAACGAGAATGAAAAAACCTGGCCATATTCATCTATATGATGCGCACGTTTACAGCAGAGTCATGAAGACATACCAAACTCATGTTGGTATCCCTGTAGGGAGTCATGTCGGCTGGTGGGATGATCAGAAACGTGCATCCAATTTGACTCTTCCTTTAAACTTCGACAAAATATCCCCAACCATCTCTCTCGCGCTCTCCAGACATACTCTCCAGTCATAACCTGAATGTCAAGCTGCTCCGGCAACAACGCCACAGAGTCCCTTACAAGCTTTGAATTTTTACTAAATGCAATTGGCACTGTGTGCAAGATGAAGAACATGTAATTTCAGACTGACCGAGTGCTGACTTGGCAGAACTTTTGCATCAAGCACCATCACCTCTTCCGCACCCTCTTTAGTGGCTCAAGCAGGCTGAGAGACTCTGTTAGCCAAGCAGATTTGATTTTGACTTTTTCAGATGATGGATGGTTGCGAGTTGTGGGCAGATGTTCTAGGCCACCTGCCTTGGGTGCGCATGTGCTCAGGTGTCGTCAGCTGCGTAGCTGCAGGCACAGAGGGGCCCCCGCGGTGTGTGTGCACGCGCCCCCCAAGACTTCCTGTAATTGAGTTCACCTGGCTGAGCCTGGCACATCCAGGCACAAGAGAGGGCACACAGTGCCCTGCTCAGCTGCTCCCCTGTAGGGCCTGTGCAATTGGAGCAGCCGTGAGTGGTGCATAGATACCATGGGCCTGCATGTGTGTGCTGCTACCTCGTGCGTGGTGGGGCTGCTGCAGGATCCCAAGAAGATGGTGCAGGAGCAGCAGCAGACCCATGCCCTGGCGTCCATTGTGCAGCAGTGGCTCCCTAAGGGTTCTCTATGCCTCCAAGGTCAGGCTGACGCAGGAGACTGTTTATGGGATGTTGTGGTAATGACATTCAGTTCGCCACTTGCCTTCTAATCTTCAAGCTCTCTGGCTTCCACTTGTTGGGCTTCTGTAGGCTTGGCACTAATATACAGCTTTCTTGTGTCAGCTGCCAGCTAAAACATTATCTGAAAAGAAAGAAACTAAGCAGGCGGTTGAACACTCCCTGCATCAACTAAGGAAAGGGATGCACATTGGTTTTTCAGATAAACCACAAGCATGAGAGCCATAAGTTTTTTAAAAAAGAAGAAAGATTGTGCCAAAAGGGATAACCCTGGTGGCACGTATGACAACTTCACAAGGCTAGGATTGTTCACCAGCCTGGCCATTAGGCTGACTTTCTTGTGGCTGGTCATTGCTTTGATATCTGAAATGGAATAACAAAGTTGACTCAGAAGATCACCAAGCTTGCTGTGGAGCTTCATGCTCATTCGGTTCAATATGCTTATAATCTTGTTAGTACCAGAGCTTAATGTCAACATGAGGGAGATACACCTCGTTGAGGTTATATACTGTGAAGATACACAGCGTGGACACCAATTAGAGGTTAATAACAACACGAGGTTCTTGAAGGCCAAGAAAATTGTCCATCACACCATTCTTCTTGGTGTGGAAGGCTCTATCTATACCTCACACACTTTGAACAAACTTAAAGAGCCCGGCCTTATACAAAAAAAGCCCATAAGACTGCCCCCAAATTACTTGCTCATTCTGTGCTCTATGCACACAAACTGACAACAACTAGACGCTCTTTAAACATCCAGTTGCTCTCAAGGTCTTGGTCTGGAGCAAGGGGCGGTTTGTCACCCTCCAGATCCTCACTTGTTCTTCCTTTTCCCTGGTGGAGGAGACTCAAGGCTCTTTGGGCCAATGTCTCTCCTTTTCCTGAATTGATGTGGGGAGTGGTTTCACTGCCTACGTAGCTTTTCTATTTCTTTTCTCTGCTGGAGAGAGACTCCACCTTGGACATAAATCATGCCCTAGGAATAGACCGACCACGAGCCCAGGTTCACGCTTCCCGCAGTGTGGAGAGTGTGGGAAGATCCACAATCCAGCTGCTTTCTACTTTGGCAGAAATTACGAGATGTATGAGACGAATGTCAGGCCTGAGCTTCATGGCAATGCACAATCCTATGCCACCACCACCTTTGCCTCAAACGCGGACTTACAATGGCCACCTGTGCACACGCTGATGACAAGCTTGCCAAGCACTGAAACATTTGCAGCTGCTGCGGCCCTGGTGCCGTTTGATGCGCCCGGTATGGACCTGTCTTGTCCTGCTAGAGCACACCCCACACCCACTCAAGCAAAAATTAAGGGCACAGCTGAGCAGAGAGAGGGTGGCAACACCACGTTGCAGCTGACATTGGGGGATTTGGGTGATGAGAGGATCAAGAGATTGCTCAAAGAGCAGCCTAACACTGTGATTAAGGTGCAACTCAATGCAAAAACGGCTGTGGCACTCCTTGACAGGACTGATTTGTTTGCAGCTGGGGCACCAGCTGCAGCATCCGCTGCCCCCCCTAGCCCACCTGATAGTGCAGGTGATGTGCCTGCACGTGCAAGCCGATCCACTGCCTCAACAGAGACTGCCAGCCTGTACTGGCTTGAGGACGGCTGCTCACTAGAGTACAAGGGCCAAGGCTATGGTGACTGCAGTAAGGTGCTGTATGACACAGGTTCGGAGATTGGACTGATGTCTCAATCCTATGCTGATGCCCAAGGGTTCATGTACAATGCATGTGCCACCCAGATCGCCACCTCCTTGGGGGGCGTAGGTAGCGTGGTAGGCATAGTGGATGCACCTGTCCGTTGTATGCTTAATGCCAACACCTCAGTGGAAGCTAAGACATGCAGCACACCAGCTACGCAGTTCTTAGCAGTGAAAGGGGTAGAGCACATGTACGACATGCTCGTTTCACACACCGTGCGCAGGATTGGGGTGGGCGCCCTGACCCCATTACCAAGCTGCTCGAGTACAGGCCTTTCATGGCAAAGGGTAACTTGCACACGTTTGCGGCAGTCCCTCTCCTAGTCACTTCAAACCAATCATGGAAGGATAGGGCCGCAGCTGGTGTATTCATGTGCAATGTCAGCATGTACTGCAATCATACCGCCTGTGGAGGATCGCATGCTGCATACGCTGAACCTGTGCAGCACAGCTCAGATCAAACACACAAAGGTACTTAAGTTCCGCCCCCACCACTTGTCAACTCGTATGAGCCTCTGAACCAGACCAACAAACGCAAGGGACACCGCGCACAGTGGGATTTTTCGCATGGATGGCAGCGTAGGCGCGCCTTGATCATGGCAACCACCACCATGTACGGACTAGATCCCTTGGTGAAGGTGGGACCACCTCAATGTTTGGCAGTTACTGCTGGCATTTGTGTGCATGCACAGCATGAAACATTCCATGGGCGCAGAACACCAGGCTCTGCCAGAGTGCAGTAGGCTCGATGCTTGTATTTATGTGCCTGGTGTGTAAGAATGGGGAGAAATACCTGCTCAAATGCACACCACCAACATTAGAGGCAGCATGCCAGAAGGTATTGCAACAGGGCACGTGCCCTTGTTACATAACACGGTCACAGACCCGAACCTGCCTGAATATGTTTGTTTTCATGCAACACCTCTGCCTAAACTATTAAAGGCCAATTTGCGGGTTCATCATGATGATGTTGCATGCAAGGGGGGTGTAATGCCTGATTTTGACTGCAGCATTCTTTGCATGCAACACCACAGCACCTGAGCTTGAAAGGTTAACATCATGGGGCCCATGCGCAATGGGCCGCGGCCTGAACCCTACTTTTCACAGCCAGATGTCCACACCAGATCAGCCACTGCAGCAAATCACATGATTTTTGGTGTTTTGGTGCTATTGTAATAAATGAAGATCATTGCAAAAGATTTGGATTGAATTCACTCAGTAGTTGGTGAGATGTGCATTTGGGGTCATTTCCCTTAAGAAAAATCAGCAAAAGGGGTGCCAAAAAGGGTCAAAATCCGACCCCCTTCAAACCTCAGTTTCAACATCCAATATCAATTTGCAACATAATAGAAATATGTTGATGGTGTCTTGGGGGTAAAAAGACGTGTGGTTGGGTCGTGATGAGGGCATACGTGTGCTGTTTATGCCAAAATAGGCCAAAAACAAAGGCTGAGCACCCACCCAGGCCACCAGGGGCGTCCATTTCACCCCAAATTCTGCCAGTAGCCTAGTTGTATGATGAAAATACAATTTACATCAAAAAAGGATCATGCCCGGACTTTTGGTCAGATAGCCTCCTCTGGCATTTTCTATCGCAGGGGGGTGGACATAGGGACCATTCAACCCTTTAAGCGAGAGTGGCAACTGCTACGTGATGGTGATAATAAAACACTTCACCAAGATGGCAATACTCCCATTCCAGATAAGTCTGCCTCCTCCACAGCACAAGTCTTCCTAGAGAAGGTTCTTTGTCGTTATGGCAAATGTACAGGAGTCATTACTGATGGTGGTATGGAATTTGCTGAAGATTTTGATGATTTATTGCAGAAGAATTTTATAGATCTTAGGAAAACTGCACCCAATCATCCATTAGCAGATGGACTTGCAGAGAGGGCAGTGCAGACCATTAAGCGTTCCTTGAGGAAGTTCTTTGAGATGAATGCAACCCCCAAGCTATGGGATAAGAGCACACCATTGATCATGCTGGGGTATAACTGCAGCACCCAAGCATCCACTAAGATGTCTCCTTATTACATGCTGTACGCTAGGTATCCTGTTGTACCACCAGCGCATGTGCAGAAGTTTAGCAAGCCCATTGGCTTAAACGATGTCAAAGCTGCGGCGTGTGCAAGAGAGAGCTGAAGTGGCACAAAAGGCTGGTATCATAGCTGCGAGCAACTTAGAAATTGCTCAGCATTGTGACACCTTGCGCTATGCCAACATAAGGGGTGGTGATTACCTGCCCAGCATCCGGCAGTATGCAGTTGAAGATTTTGTCTATTTGCGTCGTAGAGTGTAAGATAGCACACTGCAAATCCCTGCCAAAAAGGAGATTTACAGAGTTAAGATTGTAACTCCTAATGGGGCAATACAACACCAAGGCATATTTGGAGTCACACTCGTGAACAATGTGTGTAATGTTGGTAATGTTGCGCCTTGCCATCTGCCAGATATTGATCCTATGATAGATCACACGTTGGCACGCCCAGACAAAAATCTGGCTTGCAAAGTTTGCGCTTTTATGGATGAGGAAGACAAGATGTTGTTATGTGACGGTTGCGGCACCGGTTGGCACACTTTGTGCTTGAACCCACCATTGAGTAGTGTTCCAAGAGGGGAATGGCTTTGTCCTAGATGCCAGCATGCTGGTATCACCATGGCATATGGTGGCTGATCTTTGACTTGCACGCTCTCAACAGCATCCTGGGTCTGGCCCATTATTAAGAGGGAAGCATGTGTCCTTGTTTTGAGACGCTGTGGTACGCAGGTGCACCCAGGAGCTTCAGGCCTTTGAGGGTCGCACCATAGCTCACAAGGAGAAGCGTGGAGGGCGACTGGTTATAGACTTGGCAAAGTCAAGTATCTGGGAGAGGCGCATGGCCTCAAGTGCTTAGAAGCAAAGTTTGATGATGGAAGCCGTGGACGCGTTTCAGTGCGGCTGAGATTAGGAACAGGCTTATGCCTGATGGAACTTGAACGCAGATGAGCTGATAGGACAGTGCGCAGTGCGTCCCCACTCACACACGGAAGAAGAAGATGAATAAGTGTGGCGCTGTGCTTTGCACCTCAGTCAGAGCTGATGTCTTGGAGCATTTGGGTGGGTGGCTATCTTGCCACTAGGATGAAGGTTTTAAGTGGGTTTTCCCAATTAAGACCCATCTGGATCTGCTCGCAGTAGTCAATTGCTGCCATCAGACCTCATTGTACAAAGGGGCTGATTCTGCTTGTGCTTTGGCATGCCATTCACCTTGTGATGTCTGCCCTCTACCCAAAATTGTTGTGTTTCACTTAGAAATCAGGGGTTAGTTGTATGGCTTGCCATGACGCTTGTTTCTATGTGACGTTGATTCCACCTGACAGCTCGTACTTCTTACGACAGTATTGGACAGAGGAGTTCATAGTGTGTGAGGGTCTGCGTGTGTCAATTAGGTGTACCGACTGTGTTTAAGCTGCCATCCCCTTCCAGCACAAAACTTTGTGGTCGATCTGTTTGAGCGGGTGCGAGCAGTATCGATGGAATTGGATGCTCACAAGCTAGCTACTTATCATGCATGGATGGCCTCACCTTTCAAGCCAAGCAATGCGCAGGGCCCTCCCCGTTTGCTGCCTAGATACCTACAGCTGGGACTGAGTAGGCACGTGCTTTTTAACATTGCTCGCTATCGCTTGTGTGCCCATACCCTGAGAGTTGAGACTGGATGTTGGCAAATCCACAACAGGCACTGTGACAAACATGACTTGCATGATCATCATGATGTACAGGATGGGAAAACATGTCCTTTTTATGCCCTTGCTTGGAAACGTGCTATGTGAGAAGGAATTGCGCATGTCACGCCAGGTTAGTGCAGTGCCAGATTTATGCTGCATTGTGACCTGGAGGTTGGTTGAGTCAGTTGGTAGAGTATTTGATCCCTTGCTCAGTTCAGCTATAGCTGTATTCGAGCACGTCAAAGATGAACTCGCAGTAATACCTTGTTTGCTCCTTGCGACCTTGTAACATGTACGTCAGGTCAGGTAAGGTTTCAAGGCAGTATCCGCCAAACGAGGGCAGCTTAGCCGTTTGGCCTCCAGTGAGGTTCGAACCCCGAACCCACAGGTTGCGAGGGTGGAAAGTGTGCGTGTTTGAAAAACATGTTGCTTCTCTTTGAAGGAGAAGGCACCAAAGAAGAAGCTTTCATAGCTTCTTCTTTCTTCATTATGAAAGCAAGACAGGCTTTCTGTGGATGACATGTATGGATAACATGTACGCCAGGGAGTAGACCCCTCTAGCCCTTGGGGGGCACACAGGCGTGGCAGCGCCCAGTCAGTCCAGTCCAGTCCAGTCCACCGTCCAGTGTGAGTGCAACCGACAGCAATTTTTTCCAGGCTCCGGATACTCGAGCAGGCGGCGGGGCACCTGAGATGGAAAGTCGATTATCCACCCTCGCAACCTGTGGGTTCGGGGTTCGAACCTCACTGGAG
>LKMJ01001630.1_pt1 | contig 20068 bp, 17 predicted proteins | sample 643391 | NCBI WGS metagenome assembly LKMJ01 (sample SAMN04112250, study PRJNA286221) | soda lake metagenome | biome: soda lake; feature: Kulunda Steppe; material: water; isolation source: sample PL-Br10 brine of Picturesque Lake | place: Russia: Kulunda steppe | collected 2010-07 | reverse complement strand
CTGCTGGAATGAAGTCCTATTTTTCTGTTAAAAAGGAGGCAATAATCTTGTATGATTTTGACCGGGAAGTGGATCGAAGAAATACCAATTCAATAAAATGGGATAAGAGAGAGGAAGTTTTTAATACAGCAGAAGTTATCCCCTTATGGGTAGCCGATGCTGACTGGCCGACTGCGCCGGAGGTCATTGAAGCCCTGCAGCAGCGGGTGGATCATGGAGTTTTTGGTTATACCTTTGCCGGGGAAGAGTATAAAGAAGCTGTACAAGAATGGTATGAAAGGAGGTATGGCTGGCGAATCAGGAAGGATTGGATAGTTTTTTTAAATGGAGTCATGCCGGGCATGCATCTTGCTCTAAGAAGCCTGAAGAAAAATTCCTTTAAAGCATTGATTCAGCCTCCAGTCTATTTTCCCTTTTTTAAAGCGGTGAGAAAAAGCGGTCTCAGGGTGGTAGAAAATCCACTGCAATATAAAGAAGATTCCGGATTTATCCTGGACTTGGATGACCTTTCGGCTAAAATAAATAATCAGTCTCCGGATTTTCTGCTTTTCTGCAGTCCTCATAATCCGGTAGGGAGGGTCTGGGAAAAGAAGGAACTGCTGGAAGTTTATAAAATCTGCCGGAAGAATGAGATAATAATAATTTCTGATGAAATACATGGTGATTTTGTTTTTAAAAAAAATTTCACCCCCCTGGCTTCAATTATTCCGGAAGACCAGCCGGAGATCATCACCCTGAACTCTCCCAGCAAATCCTTTAATATTGCCGGCCTGCAGATAGCCTATGCCATTATTCCCGAGGCTGGGCTGAGGAGGAGTTTTAAAAACAGCCTGACCGGTATTATGCCCCATCCGGGGCCGTTGGCTCTTGAAGCTCTCAGGGCAGCCTACAGTAAGGGGGAAGACTGGCTGGAAGCCCAGCTAAAATATCTCAGGGGTAATATCAGGGCAGTCCGGGAAATTATTGCTGAAATACCGGGGGTTAAAGCTGCTGAGCCTGAGGGCACCTATCTGATGTGGCTTGATTTTTCCGGGACGGGACTGGAGGAAAAGGAAATTGAAGATAAGCTCTACCACAGGGCCCGGGCCGGACTGCAGCCTGGTAGATGGTTTGGAACGGGAGGGAGAAAATTTTACCGGCTGAATCTGGCAACCAGCCGTAAAAGACTGGTGAAAGCCCTGAAAAATATAGCTGAGAATCTGGGTTCCGGGGGCTTTGATTGAGATGGCTGAAAATGGTGGTAAAAATACTAAGGTTATTGTAATAGGAGGTGGCCCGGCAGGATTGATGGCCGCAATTCAGACTGCCTGTCGGGGAAGAGAGGTTAGACTGCTGGAGAAAGAGCCAGAGCCAGCCCGGAAACTGCTGCTGACAGGTGAGGGCAGGTGCAACCTGACCTCAACCCTGCGGCCGGTAGAGGTAATTGAAAAGGTATTTACCGGAGCCAGCTTTTTATACAGCGCTCTGTATCAATTTACTCCGGAAGATACCAGAAGATTTTTTGAGGACCGGGGATTGAGATTAAAGGAAGAAAGAGGCCGGCGGCTCTATCCGGCAAGTGACAGGGCAGAGGATGTTAAAAAGGTACTGCTGGAAGAAGCAGTACGGCAGGGAGTGGAAATCTTAACCGGTGTGGAGGTAAAAGAAATAATAACCTCCGGTCAGGAGGTTAGGGAAGTGAAGATCAGTGGAGGCAGGGCGTTACCGGCCCGGGCTGCCGTACTGGCCACAGGAGGAAAGTCCTATCCCGGGACCGGCTCGGATGGTTCCGGTTACCGGCTGGCATCCAGGCTGGGACATAATTTGGTAGAGCCGGAACTTGCCCTGGTACCGTTAAAGGTAAAAGAAAATTGGACCAAAGAGGCAGCCGGTTTGAAACTGAAAAATGTAGAACTCAGACTTTTTTATCAAGAGAATAAAATTTTCAGCAGCTATGGTGAATTTATAGTAGAAGAGAATAAAATAACCGGAGCCGAAGCCCTGCGGTTAAGCTGTCATATTACCGGCCCAGACTATCACAATTACCGGATTGCAGTTGATTTAAAGCCGGCTCTTACCGGAGAAAAGCTAAAAAGAAGGCTGCAGAGAGACTTTGACAGATACAGCAATAAACACTTCAAAAACGCTCTGGGTGATCTTCTTCCAGCCTATCTCAGGCCGGTGGTTGTCAGACTGTCAGGCATCAGTCCTGATAGGATCTGTCATCAGATTACTGCCGGAGAAAGAGAAAGTTTAGTTCGACTGCTCAAGGGAATTGAGCTAAATGTGACAGGCAAAGGTTCGGAAAATGAGGCCATTATTACTGCCGGCGGGATTGCTGCTGCTGATATTAACCCGGGAACCATGGAGTCCAGGATAGTCAGGGGTCTTTACTGTACCGGAGAGGTTCTGGAACCGGCTGCCTATACCGGAGGACATAATCTGCAGATTGCCTTTTCCACGGGATATCTGGCAGGGTCTCAGATCAATTGACTGATGAAAAAGAAGAATTATTTATTAACATAAAAAATCCGCAGACCGGGAAGCCTGCGGTAAAAACCTGCGGAAAAATAGCTATAGTTTTTTGGATCCGGCTGATTTATTCGGTAATGATCTGGCCGGAATCATTTTCTTCAATAGCTGAGGAAATTATTTCATTAACCTCCTGCATAACTTCATTAAACTCCTGCTGGGCCTGAATAAAGTTCTTAATGGTTTGATTGGTCTGCATTTTAGCCTGCAGGTTTTGAATTTTTTTCTGCTGGGATTGATCTAGCGATTTGCCATTGCGCTGGGCCATCTGGACCCTTTTTTGAGCAGATTCAAATTCCTGGAGTAATTCATTGGCTTCCTCATCATTTTTAACCTTTTGTTCAGCAAGTTTCATTTCTTTAAATTCAGCAGACTGGACAATTTCGTCTGCTAATTCTTCTGCTTTTTCTTCAAGTGCCATATTTTCACCTCACTATTTTTAGGCTGACTACATGGTAACATTTAAACGTCAGGGTGTCAACTAAACATAAGGTCAGCTGAATATGAGAAAGAACTGTATTGGGCTTTTTAAAAAAATTTCCCTTAAATAAGAGAAAAATAACTTTAAATAGCAGTCGATAAACTATATAATAGTAATGATATCGGACAAAAAGCTGGTAAAAGATATTAAGATCAGGGAAAAAAACTGCTGGAAAAGCTTATAATTTTTTATGTTAATAAACATTGAGAGATTGAGTTATTCAAGTTTTAAGTGATAATTAGTTAACCAGGTTAAAAAAAGAAATTAGATAAGATAATCATGAAGATACCAGCAGGGAAGGAGAAGTCATGAAGTCAGACAAACGCAGCCATTATATTGACCAGATAATTGCTCATCTTCAGGAAAATGAAACAGAGCCTGAAGATTTTCAACTGGGGCTTGAAATTGAACATCTTCTGGTTAAAAAATCAGACTGCCGTTCTGTTGCCTTTCAGGAGGAGCGGGGAATTGCTGATCTCTTTGATATTTTGACCGGGAAGGGCTGGAAAGCCTGTGAGAAGAGCGGAAATCAAATTTTATGCCTGGTCAAGGAGGAAGATGAAATTAATCTCGAACCGGGGGGGCAGATTGAATTCAGCTTTGGACCAAAAAACAGCATAGCAGAGATTAAGCGCTGTTATCTTGATATCTGTCGTGACATTATGCCGGTTCTAAAAAAACTGGATTACAGCCTGATAAATCTGGGCTATCATCCTGTGACCCGAATAGAAGAAATACCCCTGCTGTCCAAGGATAGATACCGCCAGATGTATCACCACTTTAAATCCCGGGGGAGGTTTGCTCATAACATGATGAAGGGAACGGCCTCAACCCAGGTAAGTGTTGATTATCAGAACCCTGCTGATTTTGATAAAAAGTTGAAGGTGGCCAGCTGGTTGATCCCCATCTTTTATGCTATTTTTGATAATTCCCCGATTTTTGAAGGGCGCCGGGAGGATAAATGGGTCCTGCGCTTTCGAATCTGGGATCAGTGTGACCATGATCGCTGCGGAATTTTACCAGGGATATTTGATAGAGATTTTTACAGTTACCGGGATTATGCCGGCTATATTATCGATTTGCCTGCTATTTATAACCCCGAAAAAAAGAAGGAATACCTGGGGGAAATAAGCTTTGCTAAACTTTATCAGAGGCTGGGCAGAACCGAACTGCAGCCGGAAGATTTTGAACATATGCTATCCTTTGCCTTTAATGATGTCAGGGCCAAGGAATATCTCGAGATCAGAATGGCTGACTCTCTGCCCTATCCGCTGTTTTTTGGCTATCTGGCTCTGATCAAGGGGATTTTTTATCAGGAGGAAAATCTCAATTATTATTATGATAAAATCAAGGATATTAACAGGGATTCAATCCTTCAGACCTTCGACAAAATTTCTGAGAGGGGAATTGAAACCTGCTATCTGGAAGACAAAACCCTGAAAGAATGGGGAGAGGATTTAATTTTTAGAGCCAGGAAGGGCCTGGATAAGGATGAGAATTTGATGCAGCTTACCAATCTGGAAAACTATCTGGCCAGGACAATGCCGCCGAGAAAGAGGTTTTCCGGAAAGGAAATCTCCTTTGACAGTTTAAAATATGCCGACCTGGAGACCGGACTGGGATGTGAGCTAGCTGATGAAATTAAGCTATCCTGAGGGCACCAGATATCTGCAGGAGAAGTATAAGGAGATTATTTCCGGTCAGAAGGAAGCTTTTGCTGCTGAGTACCGGGAGGAGCTCTGGGCTATGCTGGAGGAAAGCAGCGCTAAATATAAAGGTGAGCCGGTTCCTTTTTTATACAATCCCTTTATAATAAGTCTGGAGGACTGGCATTATCTCAAAGATTTGATGTCCAAATTTAATCAAATATTAGATAAGGTGATACAGCAGTATCTCAACAGTAAAAAATTTCGCAGCCTCTTTCCCTTTGGACCCAGCATGGAGAAACATATTCTGGTCGATCCCGGTTATGAGAGCTCCTATCCTATTGCCCGTTTTGATTTATTCTGGCAGGATGGCGAGAACCTAAAGTTTTGTGAGATCAATACCGATGGAACTTCAGCTATGAATGAAGTCCGGGTTATTCAGGAAATTGTCCGGCAGGGAGAGGCTGTCAGAGAGCTGCAGTTCCGGGAAAATATTACCCTGGCCGGATTTGAGCTGTTTAACAGTTGGATAGATATTATGCTGGGTATCTACCGGGAATTTTCCGGGCAGCAGAATAAGAAGCCTGTAACCGCTATCATGGATTTTGAGGGAGAGGGTGTTATCAGTGAGTTTTATGAATATCAGGGATATATGGAAAAAAAGGGCTGGGAGGTTTATATAGTTGACCCCCGGGAATTTGAATACCGGAATGATAAATTGTACTATAAAGACAGGGGAATTGATCTCATTTACCGCCGGGCAACCACCCAGCGGTTATTTGCCGATCAGGAGGAAATAGAGGATCTGCTTCAGGCCTACCGGGAGGGAGCTGTCTGCCTCTGCGGTAGTTTTCGTTCCCAGATTATCCATAATAAGGCCCTGTTTAAGATTCTGACCGAACCTGATAAACTGGACTTCCTCACGAACGGCGAAATAGAATTTTTACAGCAGCATATTCCCGAAACTGACTTTATCCGCCCGGATGAAAAGACACTGAGAGAAATTGCTGAAAGGCAGCAGGAGCTGATTGTCAAGCCCTGTGATCTCAATGCCTGCAAAGGGGTGCAGACCGGCCAGGATTTATCTCAGGAGGAATGGCAGAGCTGTCTCAAGGAAATTGTCGGGGCCAGCAGGGTAAATTATCTCTTTCAGAAGTACTGTCTTCCCCCCGAGCTGGAAATGTTTCTGGTTACCGGGGAAGAGCCGGCTGGTTTTAAGGAGTTTGACTATATTATTGGACTTTTTCTCTATGATCAGAACCTTCAGGGAATCTATAATAGAGCAGGCAGGAAAAGTATAATCGGAGCGGTAGCTGAGTGTTTTACCACTCCGGTTTATTTGACGGCTTCCCGAGCAGAAACAGAAAAACTGAAAAGGCATTCAGAGGTGATAATTTATGAGTGAGGTCTGCAAGCATATTTTTCTAACAGGTAGAGTGCAGGGAGTAGGCTTTAGAGCTTTTGTCAGGAGAAATGCCCGCCGGCTTAATCTTCAGGGTTGGGTTAAAAATTTACCCGATGGCCGGGTTGAAGCTTTGATTTCCGGTCCGGAAGAGGAAGTTGAGGAACTGCTGGAATTAATGAAGGAAGGACCTTCTCTGGCCAGGGTGGCAGATATTTCTGTTTCCAGCAGTGATGACTGCAATTTTTCCGGCCACTTTGAAATTAAATATTAAAGGGGGTTCAAAAGGTGAAAGAAGCACTGCTGTGTGTGGATTTGCAGAATGATTTTTATGAAGATGGTGCTCTCCCGGTGGAAGGAGCCAGTGAGATAAATTTTCAGGTTAATAAACTTTTGAGCTCAGGGGACTTTACTGCCGTGGCGGCCTCCCAGGACTGGCATCCACCGGAGCATAAAAGCTTTGCCAGCTCTCACGGAGTAAAACCCTTTACTCCCTATGAAGCAGATAGCGAGGGGCTGGGCCCGGTTCTCTGGCCGGACCACTGCGTGCAAAACAGCGAAGGAGCCGAATTTCATCCAGAAATCAGTACGGAATATTTTGATCTGATTATCAGAAAGGGCCAGCTGCCTGAGATTGATAGCTATTCGGCCTTTCGGGATAACGACGGCCGGGAGCTGGGGCTGGCCGGCTATTTTAAAGATCTGGAGATTGAAAAAATTCTGGTGGTGGGCCTGGCTCTTGATGTTTGTGTATTTTTTACCGTCCAGGATGCTCTTAAATATAGTTTTGAGGTGGAGCTGATTCAGTCAGCCACTAAAGGTGTTGAGGCCCAACCGGGTGATATTGCTGCTGCCCTGGAAAAGATGGAAGATATGGGAGCAGTAATCAGAGAATAAGAGGGAGAGATTTTTTTGCAGGAATATAAGATTATGATTACCACAACCTTCGGGGTTGAATCTGTGGTTAAGCATGAATTGAAAAAGCTTAATTATGAGGTTGACAGGGTGGAAAATGGCAGGGTAGAAATAACCGGCAGCGCCGGTGATCTGGCCCGGTGCAACCTACGGCTGAGAACAGCAGAGAGGGTTTATCTTAAACTGGGTGAATTTAGTGCCAGAGATTTTGATGAACTTTACGAAAATATCAGAACTTTGCCCTGGGCTGATATTATACCCTACCGGGGAGAGTTTCCGGTTCGGGGAAAATCCAGCCGCTCGGAACTGCACAGCGTGCCGGCCTGTCAGTCAATCATAAAAAAAGCTGTGGTAGACAGCCTCCAGCAAAAACACGGTCAGGGACGTTTGCCTGAAGATGGCAGTCTCTATCCAGTTTTTTTTTCAATTCTAGATGACAGGGTGATAGTTGCCCTGGACAGTAGCGGTGCCGGTCTGCACAAGCGGGGTTACCGTCAGGAGGGGGGAGAGGCTCCGCTCCAGGAAACCACTGCTGCTGCTATGGTGCTGTTAAGCCGCTGGGACAGGGGTAGAGTTCTGCTGGATCCCTTCTGCGGCTCGGGCACAATCCTGATTGAAGCGGCCCTTTTGGCCAGAAAACAGGCTCCGGGCCTGAAAAGATCCTTTGCCGGGGAAAACTGGTTCTTTCTTTCTCCTAAAACCTGGCGGCAGGCTCGAGAGAGTGCCCGGCAGGCCAGCTGGCTGGAGGCTGAGCCCCGCCTGATTGCCGGTTATGACATTGACGGAGAAGTGCTGAAATCTGCCCGGGAAAATGCCGGCCGGGCCGGGGTGGATGATATTATTCATTTTCAAAAACGGCCCTTTCGAGAGTTTTCCGCCAGCAGAAAATATGGCTATGTAATAACCAATCCGCCCTATGGTGAGCGGCTTAAATCTCAGAATGTGAGGGAATTGTACCGGGAAATGGGAGAAAAACTGCGGGAACTGGATACCTGGTCATATTATATCTTAACTGCTGATAAAGAATTTGAAAAATATTTTGGCAAAAAAGCCAGCAAAAGAAGAAAACTTTATAATGGAGGAATTGAATGTCAGTTCTATCAGTATTACGGCCCCTGGCCGCCGTCAGGAGATGATGGCAGCAATGAATAAAGAGATAGATTTTTCCAGATACCTGCCTTACCTGGCGGGGATTACCTTCAGTGTTGTTTTTGGCTTCTCTTTTTTGTTTTCCAAGGAAGCTCTGGAATTCCTGGATCCCTTCCAGCTTTTAGGCTTTCGCTTTCTGCTAGCAGCCATTTTTATGACCCTGTTGAAATTTATCGGATTGATAAAGACCAACATCATCGGCAAACCTCTGCTGCCGCTGCTGCTGGTATCTTTGTTTCAGCCCGGAATTTATTTTCCCTTTGAAGTGCTGGGAATTCAGCTGACCACCTCCTCTCAGGCCGGACTGATGATATCTTTAATACCTGTCAGTGTGGCGGTGCTGGCCGCTATTTTTCTGAAAGAAAAGCCTGGCAGGATCCAGCTGGTCTTTATTATTCTCTCCGTTATTGGAGTGGGGATAGTGGTTTCCTTCCAGGGGGAGCTGGCCGCTGCTGAATCCCATTATCTGGGAATTGTTTTCCTGCTGGGGGCAGTGCTGGCTGCCGGATTTTACAACATAGTTTCCCGCTATATTTCGGTAAGCTTTACCCCGGTGGAGATTACCTTTGCCATGTGCTATTTTGGGGCACTGCAGTTTAATATAATTGGTTATATAAGCCATGAAGGGCCGATGGGGGAATACCTGGGTGTTATTTTTAATCCTGAAACGCTGATGGCAGTAGTGTATCTGGGAATTCTCTCTTCGGTACTGGCTTTCTTCATGATGAATTACTCTCTTTCGAAATTGCCGGCTTCCCAGGCAGCAATTTTTGCCAATTTAACCACGGTGGTGGCCATTGCTGCCGGGGTATTGATCAGGAATGAGCCTTTTTATCCTTTACAGGGTCTGGGAGCAGTCCTGATTATTCTTGGTGTCTGGGGTACCAATTATTTTGGTATAAAGGAGAGGACCGGAAGCAGAATTCCAGAAAAAGCCAGAGAAAGCGAGGTATAATTGATGGAAAAAGTCATGATTAGAGGAATTACCGGCAGAATGGGCCGGGAAACTGCCAGAACCGTGCTTGAAATGGAAGGTTTTCAGCTGATTGCAGGCCTCTCCAGGCGCAAAAGAAAGAAAACCCTGGCTGAAATACTGCAGGATCCTGAAACCCCTGAACTTGAGATTGGGGTTAAACTGGAGAGCGAAATAGAGTTCAGAAAGCCTGATATTATGATAGATTTTACCGGGCCCGAGGGTCTATTGCCGGCCCTGGAAAAGGCTTTAAAGCACAAAATTGATCTGATTGTCGGCAGCACAGGTTTAACTCCGGAGGAAAAGTCCCAGCTGGAAGAGTTGAGCCGGGAGACTGGCCGGAATGTTTTTCTGATTCCCAATTTTGCCCTGGGAGCAGTACTGCTGATGAAATTTGCCCGGGAGGCCAGCCGATTTTTCCCCCGGGCTGAAATTATCGAGAGCCACAGCGAGGAGAAGGCTGATGCCCCCTCCGGAACCTCGCTGGCAACCGCAGAAGGAATGGAGGGAGCCAGACCCAATCCCGGAGAAGACGAGATCAGCTTCTCTCTGCCGGGAGTGCGGGGTGGAAGCAAAGAAGGGGTTAATATTCATTCCATCAGGCTGCCCGGGATTGTAGCCCGTCAGGAGGTTGTCTTTGGGGGAGAAGGGCAGACCCTGACCCTGACTCACAATTCACTTTCCCGGAAATCCTTTATGCCGGGTGTTAAGCTGGCCCTAAAAAAAATAAGGAAAAAAAGAGGTTTTGTCTATGGCCTGGAAGAATTACTGGAGTAAGGAACAACAACCGATCCTTAAATTATTTGATATCTGAATAAATGGTTGCTGGAGGTTAAAAATTAGTTTTTTTAATTACAACAGCCTATGTTAGATTTTTTAATTACAACAGCCTATGAAGGTGAAGTATTTAGTTGCGGGACAAAACAGCAATAAGACATATTTGTAAAATAAGCAGGCAAAGAACCAGTAAACAGATTAAATGATTTCAGGAAGTTATGATATGAGGTGAAGGATTATGGGAATTAATGCATCTGTCCTGGGAGCAACCGGACTTGTAGGAAGAGAAATTATCAGACTGCTGGAAGAAAGGGACTTTCCTGTTGATAATTTATCTGCCTATGCCAGCGCCAGATCCCGGGGAGAAAGGATAGCATTTAAAAACAATCAAATTACAGTTGAAGAACTGGATACTAACAGAATTGCTGACTGCGAGATCTATCTTTCCAGTCTGCCGGGCAGCGTCAGCCAGGAAATACTTCCGGAAATAGTCGGAGAGGACCGGGTTATCATAGATAACAGCAGCGCCTTTAGAATGGATGAGGAGGTCCCCCTGATTGTACCTGAAATTAATGGAGATCTGCTGGAGGATTATCGGGGTATTGTAGCCAACCCCAACTGCTCAACCATTCAGATGGTAGTGGTACTCCACCCTCTGGCAGAGAAGTTCGGACTGAAAAGAGTGACCGTTACCACCATGCAGTCAGTCTCGGGCAGCGGCCAGCGGGCCCTGGAAGCTCTGCTGGAGGAGAGCCGGGAATATCTGGATGAAGGCCGAAGGTCAGCCAGATACTATGCTCACCCGATTGCCTTTAATCTGCTGCCGGCGATCGATTATTTTCACGATAATAATTACAGCAATGAAGAGATGAAAATGGTGAGAGAAACCAGGAAAATTTTAACCAGGCCAAAACTTGAGGTCAATGCAACCTGCGTAAGAGTGCCGGTGAGGTTTGGCCATGCTGAATCCTGCCAGGTTGAGCTGGGTCGGGAATTTCAGCTGCAGGCTGTCAGAGAAACCCTGGAAGACATACCGGGAATAGCGGTGCTGGATGACCCCCGTAAGGATGTCTACCCCCTGGCAATTGAAACCGAAAAGGATGACAGAACCCTGGTAGGCCGTCTGAGGAAGGATCTGGATAGAAGTCGGGTATTAAATTTTTACTGCGCTGCTAATAATATTCGCAAAGGGGCAGCCCTGAATGCAGTTCAGATTGCGGAAAGATATCTGCAGGTGAGCAGAAAATGAGAGTTTTAGTACAGAAATTCGGGGGAACAGCTCTGGGAGATAGCGAGAGACGTCGAACTGCGGCCGGCAAGGTAAGAGAGGCGGTTGAGGCCGGTTACTCTCCGGTGGTGGTTGTTTCGGCCATGGGCCGGAAGGGACAGGCCTATGCCACCGATACCCTGCTGGATTTAATCGGGGATGAGGGCTGCCCGGTATCTCTCCGGGAACAGGATCTGCTGCTGTCCTGTGGGGAGGTAATTTCAGCGGTTGTCATGGCAGTGGAGCTGAAAAAGCAGGGGCAGGAAGCCCGGGCTCTAACCGGGGCTCAGGCCGGCATTCTGACCAGCAGCGAGCACGGCTCCTCCCGGGTTAAAAAGATAGCCACCACCCGGCTGCAGTCTCTGCTGGAGAGCAGAATAATTCCGGTAGTAGCAGGTTATCAGGGAATCAGTCCGGAGGGAGAAATAACCACCCTGGGCCGGGGAGGCAGTGATACCACAGCCAGTGTGCTGGCTTATGCTCTGGAGACTGAAAAAATAGAAATTTACAGCGATGTTTCTGGCTTCATGACTGCCGATCCCGATCTTTATTCCGGGGCAGTAAAAATCAAGGAATTGACCCATAAAGAAGCCTGTGAGCTGACCAATCTGGGAGCCCGGATTATTCATCCCCGGGCAGCCGAGGTGGCCCGTAAGGCCCGGATTCCCATCAGGGTGAAATATAACGGTGAGGATAACAGCGGAGGCAGCCTGATTGATAGTGAGGTCAATATAGAGCAGGATAAAGCGATTACCGGAGTTGCTACCAGGAAGAATGTTATCTTTGTTGAGGTTTTTCTGGAAAAGGCCGAAAGTTACAGTAAGGATCTTCAGATTTTTAAGTTAATGGCTGAGAAGATGATCAGCCTGGACATGATTAATATCCGAACGGATAAGCTGACATTTTTACTGGATAAACCCCGGATTAAAACAGCCCGGAAGGTTTTATCGGATAATGATTATAAATTTAGCTTTCACGATGATTTCTGCAAGGTTTCTGTGGTGGGCGGTGGAATGACCGGCCAACCGGGAGTTATGGCCAGAGTGGTGGAGGGCTTAAATTCAGCCGGGATAAAGATCTACCAGACCGTTGATTCCCATACCACCATCTCCTGTCTGGTCAAAGCCGAAAAGGAAACCGCCGCGGTTGCGGCACTGCACGAAGCATTTAATCTCAATGAGGAGGTAGAATAATGGAAGTATTTGGTTCTTTACTTACTGCGATGGTTACTCCCTTTACAGCTGCTGGAGAGGTGAACTATAAGGCTGCCGGAGAGCTGGCAGAGATGCTGGTGGCTGAGGGCTGTGATGGGCTGGTTATCTGCGGGACAACCGGGGAAACACCGACCCTGGAGAAGGAAGAAAAGCTCAGGCTGCTGGAAACAGTGGTTGAAAGGGTCGGAGAGCATGCCAGGGTTATTGCCGGAACCGGCTCCTATAATACCAGCGTAAGCATTGAATTCAGCCAGGAGGCTCTTATGCTTGATGTTGATGGGCTGATGACGGTAGTTCCCTACTATAACAAGCCCCCCCAGGAATCCCTTTACCAGCATTTTTCCACAATTGCCAGGGCCTGTCAGGCTCCCATCATGCTCTATAATGTGCCCGGAAGAACCTCCCGGAATCTGGAAGTTGATACTGCTGTCCGCCTGGCAGAAATTGATAATATTGTAGCAATTAAGGAGGCCAGCGGGGATCTGGAACAGGTCACCGCCCTGGCGGCCCGCTGCGGGGATAAAATAGACATTTACAGCGGAGATGACAGTCTGACCCTGCCGATTATGGCGGTGGGTGGCAGTGGAGTGGTTAGTGTTGCCGGACATCTGGCCGCCGGGAAAATCAGAAAGATGCTGGATCAGGCCAGGAATAATAACTTTGCTGAGGCTGTCAGGCTCAACCAGGAGCTGTTTCCTCTCTTTAAGGCTATGTTTGTCACCACCAATCCCATTCCCGTGAAAACGGCTCTCCGTCTGCAGGGCTGGGAGGTAGGAGGTTTCAGAAAACCCCTGACCGGGATGGGTGAAGAAAAACTGGAAGAATTTAAAGCAACCCTGAAAGAACTGGATATACTGTAATCTATCATTTTCATCAGTATTAAGTGAAAAGCAGCTGAGAATACCGATCTGCTAACAGCAGTGCCAGGGAAATGATAATGAAAATAATTCTAAAAAGTGAAAAACAGGTTTACAGGATAGCAATGCAGGATAACAATCGTCAGGGGTCAGAGTCAGGGGAGGCTAAATAATCCTGATATTCCGGGACCTCTGGCGATTTCTTTAGTTATGGCTTGTATTTTTGGTCATTAAAAGATATAATGTTTATAATGGATTGAATTGTGCGGGTAAGCTTTATCTGGTCGGTTAATTACTGGGTAAAAAAGATGAAAATTTTTCTTTTAAGTCCAGGACTATTTTTATGCCAACAAAAATAATAAAGAAATTAATTCGGAGGTGCTTTTTTTTATTTATGTCTCAAAAAAAGAATATAGAATCTGTTAGAATGATTCCCCTCGGGGGTGTGGGTCAGATAGGTAAGAACATGATGGTGCTGGAATATGGTTCTGAAATGTTGATTATTGATTCTGGAGTTATGTTTCCCGAGGATGACCAGTTAGGAATTGATCTGGTAATTCCTGATTTTGAATATGTCAGGGAGAATAAAGACAGGATCAAGGGAATTGTATTAACCCACGGCCATCTGGATCATATTGGAGCAATACCCTATCTCTTAAAGGAGATTGATGTTCCAATCTTCGGTACCAAGCTGGCCCTGGGGCTGCTGGAAGGTACACTTAAAGAACACAGGCTTTTAAAAAGAAGTCAACTCAAGGTGGTAAATGCCGGCAGTTCAATTGATATCGGCCAGTTTAAGATTGATTATATCAGAGTTAATCACAGTATTGCAGATACCTGTGCCCTGGCAATTCACACTCCGCTGGGCCCGATTGTCTATGCCAGTGACTTTAAATTTGATCAAACCCCGATTGAAGGGGGTGTGGCTGATTTTCATAAGCTGGCTGAACTGGGTAATTCCGAACCCGGAGTTCTGGCTCTTTTTTCTGACAGCACCAATGTGGAAAGGAAGGGCTATACCATGTCAGAAAAGGTGGTGGGTGAAGCTATGGATGATATTTTCTATGAAGCCCGGGAAAGAATAATCATAGCCACCTTTGCTTCAAATATTCACCGGATTCAACAGATAATCGATGCTGCCATTAAATATGACCGGAAAATAGCCATCACCGGCAGATCCATGCTGAATAATGTTGATATTGCCAGGAAACTGGGTTATATTGAGGTTCCCGATGATATAATTGTTAATATCAGGGAATGCAGCAACATTTCAGATAGCAAAATTACCCTGCTGACAACCGGAAGTCAGGGGGAGCCGATGGCTGCCCTGACCAGGATGGCCAGAGGTGATCATTATCATATTAATATTAAAGAGGGCGACACGGTGGTATTATCGGCCTCTGCCATACCGGGCAATGAAAAGTTTATCGGACAGACAATCAACCAGCTCTTCAGGCGGGGAGCCAGAGTGATTTATGAAGAGGTCTCGGGGGTTCACGTTTCCGGTCATGCCAGCCAGGAAGAACTGAAATTAATGCTCAATTTAACCAGACCAAAATACTTTGTGCCCACCCACGGCGAATACCGCCATATGTACCAGCATGCTGATCTGGCTGAAGAGGTGGGGGTAAAAAAAGAGAATATCCATATTGCTGATTTGGGTGATGTCATTGAGTTCAGCGAAGAGGGAGTGAATAAGGTAGAGAGTGTTCAGGCCGGTGACGTGCTTGTAGACGGTCTGGGAATTGGAGATGTGGGAAATATTGTTCTCCGGGACAGAAAAACGCTGTCGGAAGATGGTATAATAATAGTGGTTGTTACAATTGATCACAAAGGTAAGCTGCTGACAGGACCGGATATTATAACCAGAGGTTTTGTCTATATCAGAGAATCGGAGGAACTCCTGGAAGATGCCACCGAGCGGGTCAGACAGGCTTTAAAGGAATGCGAAGAGAAGCAGATCACGGAATGGAATGTGCTTAAATCAACAGTTAAGGATTCGTTGAAGAATTATATCTATCAGAAGATCAAACGGAATCCCATGATTCTCCCGGTAATAATGCAGGTCTGATTTGGTTTAAATAATAAATCAGGGGAGGCAAATTATTTTTTGCCTTCCTTATTTATTTTTTTATGCCTGCTAATTGTTACTATAACTGTTTGTTATTATACCTGGCATTATAACGGATTACTAAAATACAATTATTCCTAATTCTGATTTTAAGCACCAGGAAATTTTAGCCGGCAGCTTTAGGCAACTTTAAAGCAGTCGGAAGTTCAGGCTGAAGCTCAGATGGGAGTCAGCCAGGGCGGCAGCTGATATTGCTGGCAATATTACCAGCAGGTAATATTAACAGGGGTGAATTTATGTTTTCAGAAATATTTTCTCTTGATGAAAGAAAACAGGAAATAGCAGGAATAGCTCTGATAGCCTGGGGTATTTTCAGCGCTATTGCTCTTTACGGAGGAGCAGCAGGAGTGGCCGGGGTTGTTTTGAAGGATTTTTATCTTTTCTTTTTCGGGCAGCTGGCCTTTTTTCTGCCGGTCTGTTTTGGCTATGCCGGCATCAAGCTTATCATTGATACTCCCCTGCAGGTTAAGGAAAGATTTCTGGGTTTTATACTGTTATTTCTCTCGGCGATTGCTCTTTATCATCTTTCTTATGAATTTGCCAATCCTCTGGAAAGGGGAATGACCGGAGAAGGCGGCGGTCTGATCGGGGGGCTCATCTCCTTTGCTCTGCAAAATTTATTCGGGATTACCGGTTCCCAGGTAATTCTTTTTACTCTGGCCCTGATTGGAATATTATTATTTCTTGATATATTTTTACGGGAAGTTGTTATTTCTTTAAAGCTGAAGATCCAGGAGACTGTTAACTCGGTAAGATCATTTTTTGTCAGGCTTGGATCAATCAGTCCTGTTAGATTATTTTCCGGAATAAAATCCCGGATTGGCAGGATTGCTGGAAAAAAGGGAGAGGAAAAATATCAACCCCCGGTTGAAGCCGGGCAGTCCGATTTGGAAGGGTTTGAAAAACAGTTTGCCGGAGCAGCAGAAAGCAGAGCGGATTCTGCTGAAAATAATTTTAATCAGGCTGCTTCAGACTCGCATAATAAAACCTTATCTGATGGAGCAGTGAAATCCAGGGCTGATTCAGGGGCTGAACCGGCTGCAGATGGTGAATTCGAAAGACCGGGTAAGGCAGGTGCCAGCAAAGGAATAGACAGGGAAGAAGAAAGCGAAGATATTCAAGTTTTGGCCGGAGATTTTTCCCGGAAAGATTATCAGCTACCTCCTTTAAATCTGCTGCAGGAGAACAGAGACCGGCAGAAACCGGGACAGAATCAAAGTGAAAAACTGGAAAAAACTCTTAATAATTTTGGGGTGGAGGCCAAAGTAGTTAATGTAAGTCAGGGGCCGACGATAACCAGATATGAGGTCCAGCCTGAGACCGGGGTCAAGGTCAGCAAGGTGGCAAATCTCTCCGATGATATAGCCCTGGCCCTGGCAGCTCAGGATGTCAGGATTGAAGCTCCGGTACCTGGCAAGTCCGTAATAGGAATTGAAATTCCCAATCAGGGCTCCTCGATGGTTAGATTCCGGGAGATAGCTGTCAGCAAAGAATTTCAAAATAACAACAAAAATCTTCCTATGGGGCTGGGCTGTTCTATTGAGGGAAAACCGGTGGTGGCTGATCTTTCCAGCATGCCCCATCTGTTAATAGCAGGAGCTACCGGCTCGGGGAAGAGTGTCTGTATCAACAGCATCATAGCCAGCTTTTTATATCGTTTCACCCCCCGGCAGATAAAACTGCTGCTGATTGATCCCAAAAAGGTTGAGCTGGTAAATTTTAAGGGCTTACCTCATCTTTTTACCCCGGTTGTAACCGACAGTAAGAAGGCAGCAGGCACCCTGAAATTAATCGTGGAAGAGATGGAAAAGAGATATGACCTCTTTGCGGAAACCGGGAACAGAGATATTTACTCCTACAACAATGAAGCTGAAGACCCCCTGCCCTTCATCGTGGTTATTATTGATGAACTTTCCGATCTGATGATGGTGGCAGCCAGCGAGGTGGAGGACAGCATCTGCCGACTGGCCCAGATGTCACGGGCGGCCGGAATACATCTGGTAATTGCCACCCAAAGGCCATCGGTGGATGTCATTACCGGTCTGATTAAGGCCAATATTCCCAGCCGGATTGCCTTTGCAGTTTCCTCAAATACCGATTCCAGGACAATACTTGATACCAAGGGGGCCGAGAAACTTCTGGGCAATGGTGATATGCTTTTTTATCCGGTAGGAGCCAAAAAGCCATACCGGATGCAGGGAGCTTTTATTGAGAGCAGGGAGGTTAAGGAAATAGTAGAGTTTCTGAAAAACCAGTCTGATCCTGAATTTGCTCTGGAAGAAGAGGAACTGGAAGATATTGATCTGGATTTTGATAATGAAGAAGATGAGCTGCTGGAGGACGCCATCAGGCTGGTAGTTGAGTACCGGGCTTCCATTTCCATGCTGCAGCGTCGCCTTCACATCGGTCATTCCCGGGCGGCCAGATTGATCGATAATATGGAAGAAATGGGTGTGGTGGGCCCCTATGCCGGCAGCAAGCCCCGGGAGGTTTTGATTTCCGAAGAAGAACTGGAAGAATACCTGGATTAACCGGTTAGCTCCTGCAAGGAAACCAGGAAGGCTAATTTCAAAATTATTTAAGGATCCTGACAGGGATTTAAGGATTTTGCAGGAGTATTGAATTTTATTTTAAATCTAAAGTCACTTTATCTCTCTGGAAAAAAGGAATCCTAATATATTTCTAGAATTACTAAAATGCAGGACTAATGCAGGACTACAATGACAGGAGTAGAACAGAGGGTGGAGACTTTATATTTAGAGTATAAAATAATTAAAAATAGACCGGGACTGCTGGGAGATTTAGCTTCTATACTGGGTTTAATGCAGATAAATATTAAAACCGTTACCAGTATTGAAGATCTCTATCGCGGTTTCCTGCTGGAATTTAAATCTCCGGAAATTAAGGAAAGACTGCTGGAAACCTTTAATGCCGTGGAAGAATTGAAGATAACAGCTTTGAGGCCTCCGACCCTGGAGGATCTACTGGCCCTTAAACATGGCAAAAAGGTCTCCCTGAGATTACAGGAGGGAGTCTATGTTTTTCCCCGCTATGAGCTGGAAATTCTGATTAATTTTCTGAGTAATTATCTGCAGCATAAAAAAGATGTTTTAATTGGGGTTAAGGGTGAACCCCGCAGTGGAAAAACAGAAACTGCCATAGCGGCAGCAGTACATGCCAACAAGCACTGGAGACTGCTGTCCACAACCCTGCTAAGAAAAACCACTGTTATGGAACTGCCGGAAAAAGAATTGAAGACTGATACAGTCTATATAATTGATGCTATTACTTCTTTCCATCGGGCTCCTGCCCGGCATGTCAGGTTGATAAGAAAGTTTTTGCCCAAAAAATTTCCCAGAATAATTGAGCATCCCGAGGTTGCTATTCAGGAGGGTAACCTGCAGCAGGAGGATTTTGATATTCAGGTGGAGCTTCGTCTGGGAAAGGAACCCCAAGAGGAGAAAAATTCCGATATTACAAAATATATTAGCAGCATAAGCAGCTTTGAATAACCTGCAAAATTGTTGTGAGAAAGGAGGTTTCATTATTGTCTGCTGGAGAAAAAATTAAAGAAAAGCGTAAAGAGCTGGATATCTCAATCGAACAGGCACAAAAGGACACCAAAATCAGAAAAAAATATCTGCTGGCAATAGAAAACGATGACTATTCTCAAATCCCCGGACTGGTTTATGTCAGAGCTTTTATTAAAAATTATTCCAGCTATCTGGGACTGGATCCAGAAGAAGTAATGGAAGAGTTTGAAAGGTGGAGGCACCTGGAAGGTGTTGAAACAGAGGGGATGAGCAGAAAAAAGCGAACTCATCGTTCACGCAGAAGCAAAAAGTCTCCCCTGAGCTTTTTTTCAGCTTCACCCCGGATTCTGGGAGCAATAATAATTTTACTGGTTATATTTTCAATAGTGGCTTATAATTTTGCCTTTCTTCCCGGCGAATCTCCCGGACCGGAAAACGGTAATGATGTGGTAAGTGAAGAGGTTGAAGAAATGATAGATACCGGCGATGAACTGGAAGAAACTGAAGAAGCTGCAGAAGAAGAGCCGGATGAGGAGGCAGATGTGGTTATTCCGGATCTTGATGGTGAAGAATTTGAGGATCTGCTGGCAGAAGATCTTACTACGGTAGATCCGGTTGCAGAGGAAGTCGATCCCGTTGAAACTGATATTGAAGAAGCAGAGAATGGCGATATTGATGAGGAGCCTGAAGTAGATCCGGCTGAAGAAGACAGGACCTTTCGGGTAATGGCTTCAGGAGAAAGCTGGGTTAGAGTGACTGTTGATGGTGAAGTCCTTTATGAAGCAATTATGATCGATGGAGATGTTGAAGAATTTGAACCAGAAGAAAATCTCATTCTGAGAACGGGAAATGCCCCTGCAATTACCATAGAATATGATGACCAGCAAAGAAACATGGGTGGTTCAGGAGCCGTGATTGAAGAAGAGTTTACTTTTTAGTATTTTTAGTTTTAGCTGTCGGGGTAGTAATTTGAGGAATTTTTTGAGGGATTATAGTAAAGTATATTTAAAAATATCTTTGACTGGATATATTTAGAAAGCAAAAATTCCCGGTTAATACCGGGAATTTTATTTAGCAAATATGGTGATAAAAATGGTACCCTCAAGGGGATTCGAACCCCTGTCGCCAGGATGAAAACCTGGTATCCTAGACCCCTAGACGATGAGGGCATAAAATGGTCGGGCTGCTCGGATTTGAACCGAGGACCCCCTG
>LKMJ01001629.1_pt1 | contig 20076 bp, 19 predicted proteins | sample 643391 | NCBI WGS metagenome assembly LKMJ01 (sample SAMN04112250, study PRJNA286221) | soda lake metagenome | biome: soda lake; feature: Kulunda Steppe; material: water; isolation source: sample PL-Br10 brine of Picturesque Lake | place: Russia: Kulunda steppe | collected 2010-07 | reverse complement strand
GAAACAGCGCGGTCTGTCGGAGCGTGTGGGCGAGTCCGAGGGCCGTCCCCTGCATGCTGTTGTAGCGTTCGGCGAACTCGGAGACGGAGAACGTCTCCTCGAAGACGATCCGGTCCCGGAGATCGACGTCGGTGTTCTCGGCGACGTCGTCGAGGACGAGATCGCGGTACCACGTCCGGACTTCCTCGGTGTCATCGAGGCCCGGGGCGATCGGGACGAGCGCAAAGAGGTTCGAGTGACCCTCCGGGGCGACGCTGTCGTCCGTCTTCGAGGGGACACAGAGATAGTACGCCGGGTCCTCCGGCCAGGCGGGGTCGTCGAAAATCTGCCGGAAATGAGGGTCCCAGTCGGTCGGCAACACGAGCGTGTGGTGTGCGAGCGGTTCGACGTCGCCCTCGACGCCGAGATACAAGAGGAAGGCCGAGGGCGAGTACGTGCGGGAGTCCCAGTACTCCTCGTCGTACTGTCGTTCGTGTTCGGGCAACAGCTTCTGTTCGGTGTGGGCGTAGTCGGCGTTGCTGACCACGTAGTCCGCCTCGAAATCGCCGGCTTCGGATTCGACGGTAAAACCATCGCGCCGGTTGAGGATCTCGCTCACCTCCGCGTCGGTCACGTACTCGACGCCCATCCCCTCGCCCAGTTCAATGCAGGCGTCGACCACACTCGCCAGACCGTTCTCGGGGTAGTAGACGCCGAGATTGAAATCGACGTGGCTCATCATGTTGTAGATCGCGGGCGTGTTGTGTGGGGCGCCGCCCAGAAAGACGAGCGTGTACTGCATGATCTGGCGGAGCTTCGGGTTCTCGAAGTAATCGGCGACGTAGTCGTCCATCGTCCCGAGCAACTGCAGACCGACCGGCGCTGCGCGCATGACGTCGAGATCGACCCAGTCGCGGAGCCGGGATCGGTCCTCGTAGACGAATTTGTCCATCGCGACCCCGTAATGCTTCTCGGAGGTGGCGAGATACTCATCGAGCGCCTCGCCGGCCCCGGCTTCGTAGGACTCGAAGAGGGTCCGCATCTCGCCACGGTCGCCGGTGACGTCGATCCGATCGCCGTCCTTGAAGAAGATCCGGTAGTGGGGATCGAGCGGTTCGAGGTCGTAGAAATCCGACGGTTCGTGGCCGAAGTGGCCGAAGAACCGCTCGAAGACGTCGGGCATCAGATACCACGACGGCCCCATATCGAAGCGGAACCCGTCTTCCTCGAGCACCGAGGCGCGGCCGCCGAACTGCTCGTTCTTTTCGAGTACCGTCACGTCGAGTCCGGCGTCGGCGAGATAGCAGGCCGTCGAAAGGCCGCCGAAGCCCGAGCCGACCACCACGGCGGATGAAGAGCGAGACATGGAGTCGTCTACGGGTGGCGGCCTCATTAAAACGTGTGTGGAGGACGATACCACGGGGAAACGACCTTACTCGTGGCAGCCGTACGACGGGTATGGACACAGCAGTCGTGACAGGTGGGTCACGCGGCGTCGGGAGGGCGGTCACAGAACTGTTCGCGGAACGCGGCGTCCACGTCGTGACGTGTGCCCGCGACGGCGACGCGATCGAGGCGGTGGCGACCGATATCGAAAGCGCCGACGGAACCGTCACGCCAGTCCGGGCCGACGTCCGCGACGAGTTCGACGTCGAAGGGCTGATGGAGACCGCCGCCCGGGCCGGCGAAACCGGAGCGATCGACTGTATCGTCGCCAACGCCGGTGTCTATCACGGTTCATCCGGGGAGACACCGCTCGCGTCCGAATCGTACTCGGCGTTCGACGACACGCTGCGGACGAACGTCCGCGGCGTCTTTGCGACGTTCCGGGAGGCTGAACCCCACCTCTCGACGGAGGCCCGCGGGTTCGTTCCCTCCGGCCGGATCGCGCGGGAAACGACGGGTGGCTACGGGGCTTATGCCGTCTCGAAAGCCGGCGCAGAGGCGGTCGCCCGCCAGTTCGCCGCCGACTCGGGGACGCCGACCGCCGTTCTCGACCTCGGCCAGCTCGAAACCGAGCTGACGGGAAAAAGCGGGGGCCGTGAACCGGCAGACATCGCGCCGATGTTCTGGTGGGCGGCGACGGAGGCCGACCCGGAGACGATCGATGGGACGGTCGTCGGGCTCCGTGAATGGAAGAAGGCGACGCGGTGATGTGGTAACGGAGAGGTTGGGCGGCCGGAGGGATGATGGGCACCGGGAGAGACAGCCGGAGCCATCAAATGATAAGACACCGTATATTTATTAGTAAATATCAATTCAGATATACTTATTATCGGTGTACTCGAAGGGAGTCGCCGACGGGATCATCGCAAAGGGAGAGTTCGAGAGCGGGCCCGTGGCTTTATTCCTTACAGGGGGGAACGAACGGAACATGACCGACGGAGACCAGCGGTACGACGCGATCGTTGTCGGTGCCGGCGTCGCGGGGTGTGCGGCTACCCGGGAACTGGCCGCCGACCGGGACGTCCTTCTGCTCGATAAAGGTTCGGTGGCCGGGGAAGCGTCCGGCCTTGCGGCCGGACTCATCGCTCCGACCCTGTTCTATTCGGATCACCCCGCGGTGGCGAGGCACGCCAACGAGTGTTTCAGGGCGTTCGACGGGACCTGCGGGTTCGAGTTCAACGAACGCCAGCGCATCGAACTCAGGTTACCGGAACACGAAAAACAGGCTCGGGAGAAAGCACAGCGGCTCGCGGACGAGGGGTTCCCCGTTTCGTTTATCGAGGCGGACGAGGCGACGGAGCAGTACCCGCGGTTCGACTTCTCGAGGTTCTGTGGGATCGTCGAATACCGGGACACCGGCTGGGTGGACCCACACACGTACACTGTCGCGTTGAAAAACGACGCCATCGACCGAGGTGCCGACGTCGAGACCGGCGTTGCCGTCGAATCGGTCCTGACCGACGACGGTGCAGTCACGGGAGTTGCGACCAATAACGGGAGCTACAGGGCGTCGAACGTTGTCTTCTCGACGGGATGGCGAACGAAGGAACTCGTTTCGGAGTATCTGACACTTCCGCTGGTCCCGTTCAAACTCCAGTGTGTGACGCTGGACCCACAGGACGCGATCGACGTGACGTTTCCGCTGGGCCGCGTTGCCAGCGAGGAGCTGTACTTTCGGCCCGAACACAACGGAACCGTGCTGTTCGGCGGGGGCGAGTACATCGAGACGGATCCACAGACGGCGGTGAACGGAGGGGATATAGACGCGCCGTTCCGCGATCACGTCGCACGGACGGTGCCGGAGTTCCTGGAGGGGTTCGAGAACGCCGAACTCGTCAACGGATGGTCGGGGATCGACTCCGCGACCCCGGACGCGCGGCCGATCATCGATGCCCCCGACGAAATGCCGGACGGGCTGATACTCTCGACGGGATACAACGGCCTCGGGATGGTCAGTTCACCGATCGCCGGCACGGCGGTTCGATCCCTCGTCACGGGTGAGTCGTGCCCGTTCCCACTCGAACCGTTCAGCTACGGCCGGTTCGAAACGGTCCAAGAGGAGTTCGAACTGTACGGAACGTTCGAGGCGACACAGGAGTGACCGACTCAGTGACTCGCGCAGTGACATCGTCGTGGCTGCCTGCAGAACAGCGGTGGGTACCGTTTACATACTTCTTTTGACTATTATAGTTATTTGATATTCTCCGATCAAACGGTGAGTCAACAGTGACCCGATAGTCGAAACGACGATCAGATTTCGGTAATCCGGCGGTAGTCGTCCGACAGCGCCGCGGCGTCCTCCGGGAGCAGCGCCACGACGAGATACTCGCTGAACCCCGCGATATATTCGACCAGGGCGGCGATCCGCTCGGAGTCGATCGCTTCCAGCGAATCGAGCAGCATGAACGGGACGGTTTCATAGACCTCGTGGGCGAGATAGCCGGCGAGCGCGAACACGAGACCCGTCACTTCCCGTTCGCTCTCGCTGAGGTGATCGATCGTGTCCTCGTAGGTCGCCCCCGTGTCGGTCTGTCGGACGATATGGAGCTCGAAGACGCTTTTCGTGACCGTGCGTCGTCCCTCACGGACCTCCCGTTCGAGCCGTTCGAGCCAGATCCGTTCGAGGTTGCTGTAGCCGAGGATCTCGAGGACGGAGTCCATGTGTTCGTTGAACTCCTCGATCGCCTGTCGTTCGATCCGGTCGATCCGGGTCCGGAGATCCTTGACTTCCTCAGTGAGCTCGGTCCGGCGGCTCCGGAGCTCGCTCTCGGCGTCGAGGCTGTCTTCGACCTCGGCGAGCTCCGATTCGACGTCCTCCAGTTCACCCTCCAGTCGGCCGAGTTCGTACTCGAGCTGGTTCGCCTCGCGATGGATGTCGAGTACCTCCTCGTAGCTTTCGTCCTCGAGGTCCTCGATCTCCGACTCGAGGGTTTCGATGCCCGCCCGGAGCGTCTCACGGCGGTCGGTGAGCCGGTCGATGGCCGACTCACCGCGATCGATTTCGTTTTCGAGATCCGAACGGCGCCGTTCGAGTTGCTCTCTGCGGCGCTGTTTCTCTCTAAGCGTCTCGATCTCGTCGGTGAGTTCGTCGAGCTCCTCGTCGATTCCGGTGATTTCGCCCAGTTTGTTCTGGCTCAGCTCCTGCAGTCTGGAAACGGTCGTTTCGATCTGGTCGTGTGGAACCTCGCTCCCACAGGTCCAGCAGGTCACCGTCTCGTCGGGGAGCAGCTCGTCGGTGATCTCGCCGTCTTCGGCGCTTTCGAGGGCGTCGAGAAGGTCACCGTCCTCGCCGTCGAGCATGTCCCGGTTGAACCTGATGACGCTCTGGACCTCGTTGACCTCGGATTCGAGACCGCGCTTTCGATCCCTGAGGCGATCGATCCGCGCGTCGAGCTCCTCGATCTCGCCGACCGGCGTCTCCGGAAGCTCCTCGAACTCCCGGTCGAGCTCCCGCTTGCGGGCACGCGTCGATTCGAGGCTTTCGCGTTCGGTCTCGAGTTCGTAGCGGATCTCCTCGAGCTCGGACCGCTTCGATCGGAGCTCCGTGAGCCGTTCTTCCAGTTCGGCTTTCTCCTCGCGCGTCTGTTCGACGTTCGCGTCACGTTCGGCCAGTTCCGCCTCCTTTTCGGCCAGTTCGGATTGGGCCGTCTCGACTTCGGCCTGCAGCTCCGTTCGGCGCTTTTCGAGGGTCGGAAGCCGGTCTTTCAGCCCGTCGAGGTCCGCCAGTTGCTCGTCGAGTTCGTTCCGTCGCTCGAGGAGTCGGTCGATCTCGTCCTGTATCTCGTCGGTATCGACGGGACGCATGATGAGATCCCTGAGATCACCGCTGGTCGCGACAGCGCGACGTGACTCGTTCGATTCGAGGAGGAACGCGAAGAGATCCGCGAGCGTCGGGTCGTCGAGGTACGCCTCCCCTTCATCAACGATCGCGGTCCCGTTTCTCCGCAGCGTTCGCGCGTACGTTTCCCCCGCGAACTCCAGTTCGACGGTCGCGGTGTCCGAATCACCCTTGATCGAGACGTCGTCGCTGCCGAGTGCCGCCATGACGGCCTGCAGCAGCGACGTGCGGTTCGTCGCGTTCTCCCCGGCGAGAACCGTCACCCCGGGGGCGAACGCCACCGAGGTTTCGTCGATCCCCCCGATGTTTTCGACCCGGAGTTGTGTCTCCGCAACCGTCTGTTCGGTACTCATGGACCCCGCTTCGAACCGTCGGAAAATAAGGATGATGGAACCGACCTGTCGTCGGAAACGAAGGAAACATACTAACAACCGCCGTTCGAGGGTGCTGTATGGGAGACGCTGATGGGGCCTCGGGTTCGGGTCGAGGGCGGCGAAGCAAAGTCGCCCGCCTCATAGAGGAGTACGGGATGGAGCCGCTGGGGACCGAACTGGAACAACTCTGGACCGCCGAAGAGGACCGACGAAGCCTCCGAGACCTGGCGTCGTATTTCAATCGACAGCTACTACAGCAGGCGCTGGAGGACGAAGACGTCCGGCCGCTGGACGGGGAGGTCGAGAACATCTACCGGTTGTTGACCGAGGGGGAGGGCGGCGCGGATCGGACGCGGATCCGGCGTCGACTCGAGCGTGACGGGATCGACATCGAGGCCGTCGAGAGCGATTTCGTCACGTACCAGGCCATCAGGACGTATCTGAAGAAACACCGGGGAGCCGAGTACACGCCCGACGAGACCGATCCGATCGAACGCGAGATCGAGAACATACAGCAGCTCCGGGGCCGGGTCGACTCGGTCACCGAGGGAAAGCTGAGCCAGCTCGCCGAAACCGACCGGCTCGATCTCGGAACGTTCCGGACCCTCGTCGACATTCGGGTAGTCTGTGAGGACTGCAACACGCAGTTCGACGTCGTCGAACTGCTCGAGCGCGGGCGCTGTGACTGTTCGGATGGAGAGGTACGATAACAACAATAAACGCGTTGTTCGAAGACGGAGTTTCACTAACAACGATAAACGTGTTACGCACTCGATCCCCCTATTTAAAACGACAGAACAATCAAGTGCCGAACGGGCGATGTCGGCTTCATATGTGTGATAACGATCGGCCACGAACACGGTGTGATAACGATCGGCCACAGACACGAACTGGTCGGGGACGATGAGCGGCGAACCGACCGGGGACGACGGAGGCGTTCTCCTCGCCTTTTACGGCGACGATTTTACCGGATCGACGGACGCACTCGAGGGGCTGGCCGACAACGGCGTTCGAGCGATCCTCTTTTTCGAGCCACCGACGGCCGCGGATCTGGCCGGCTTCGACGGGCTGGACGCCGTCGGTGTCGCGGGTGCGAGCCGATCGATGGACCCCGCGGAGATGGACGGGGAACTGCGACCGGTCTTCGAGTCGCTGGCGGAACTGGACCCGCCGATCGTTCATTACAAGGTCTGTTCGACGTTCGATTCCTCGCCGACGGTCGGCAGCATCGGCAAAGCGATCGACGTCGGCCAGTCGGTCTTCGGATCGCCGTTCGTTCCGGTCTCGCAGGGAACGGAGGTCCCGCTGGGGCGGTACGTCGCGTTCTCGAACCTCTTCGCCGTCGAGGACGGAGAGGTGTACCGGATCGATCGTCACCCGACGATGTCGGATCACCCCGTGACGCCGATGCGGGAGGCGGATCTCCGCCGCCATCTCGGCGAACAGACCGATCGATCGATCGGTCGGCTCTCCGTCGGCGATCTCAATTCCGACGAACGCGCCGAGCGGTCCCTCGAAGATACGACAGCGGACGCCGAGATCGTGGTGTTCGACGCGCTCGACACCGACCATCTCTCGACGGTCGGCCGGCTACTGTGGGGTCACGCGACCGATCAGTCGGACCCGCTTTTCGCGGTCGGCTCCTCGGGGCTGGAACACCATGCCCTCGCTTCCGCGTGGGCGAAGGCGGGACTGGTCGATCGGAATCGGACGCTCTACCGGACGCGCGAGGCGGTCGATCGGATCGCCGTCGTCTCGGGGAGCGCCTCGCCGACGACCGCGAGACAGATCGGGTGGGCCGAAGAGAACGGGTTCGAGACCGTTCGACTCGCCACCGAGCGCCTGATCGATCCCGGCGTGGCCGAGGAAACCCGCAGAGCAGCCGTCGATCGGGCGGCCGACAGCCTCGCGGACGGACGAAGCGTCGTCCTGTACTCGGCGCGGGGCCCGGACGATCCGGCCATCGATGCCACGAGAGACCGATTCGAGGAGCTGGAGGTGTCCGGAGTGTTCGAGATGGAGGCCGGACTCGAGACTCGTCTGGGCCGACAGCAGGGACGGCTCCTCGGTGAAATCATCGAGCGTACCGGGCTCCGGCGCGTCTGTGTCGCCGGCGGGGATACGAGCAGCCACGCGATCCCGATCCTCGGCGGCGACGCGCTCGAGGCGATCGCGCCGGTCGGACCCGGAGCCCCGCTGTGTCGACTCCACTCGGAGCGATCGGCGTTCGACGGGCTGGAACTCGCACTCAAGGGCGGCCAGATCGGTACGGAAAACGAAGCGCCGGACTACTTCGGGGTCGTCCGGGACGGCGGCGCCGACTGGACGTGATCAGACGCTTTTGTCGCGGTAGGAACGGAACATGTCGACGAGAGAGTCCAGTTCGTCGTCGTCCATCACGATCGGCTCGCCGATGGCCGACGCCTGATAGTGGATCCGAGCGACGAACTCCACCATCTCCGCGACCTCCATCGCGTCCTCCCCGTCCTCACCGACGGCGATGACGCCGTGGTTCTGGAGCAAACACGCGTTATGGTCGGTCCCTAGCGCTTCGACGGCCAACTCCCCGAGTGCTTCGGTTCCGGGCGGCTCATAGCCCGCGACGGGGACCTCCCGGCCGGCGTACGCGATGAGATAATGCGAGGCCGGGATCGGTTCCCCGAGAGAGGCGAAGGTGCTCGCGTAGGGGGAATGGGTGTGTACGATCCCACCGATATCGGGCCGTGCGTCGTAGATCATCGTATGCATCGGCGTCTCGTTCGACGGATCCAGGTCCCCTTCGAGGACGGTCCCCTCGAGGTCGACAACCGGAACGATCTCGGGTGTGACGTCCTCGTAGGGGATCCCCGAGGGACTGACCGCCACCCGGTCGCCGGACCGGACGCTGACGTTCCCGCCCGAACCCTTCGTCAGACCGCTTTCGAGTAACTGTCGGCCGAGCGCCGCCACGGCCTCCCGTTCGACCGGTAACGTACTGTCTTCCGTCATCCTTCACAGACGGATCGTGACCGTCGTACAAAGCTTTTGCTTCGGGTCGGGGGTGTCTCGGCCGAACGACCCGAAAAGATATATCGACATCCAGTTCATGGGGCGGTTCGACACGAGCCGTGTTCCAGGCTCCCGGCACGGGGAACACCGCCCCGGACAAACCATAAGTGGTCCCCTCCAAATCGTTACTCGATGACTGATTACGAACACGAACCCGTCACGGTGGCCGACAAGCGAACCGTCGTCATCGGTGGAACGAGCGGGATCGGACGTGGAATCGCACGGGCGTTTGCGGCCGAGGGCGCCGACGTCGCGCCGACGAGCCGAACACGAAAAAGCGTCGAGGAGACGGCCGACGAACTCGAGGAACTCGGCGCGACCACCGTCCGCGAGACGTGTGACGTCACGGATCGGGAGTCGCTCGTGGCGCTCCGCGATCGGGTCCACGAGGCGTTCGGCGGCGTCGACGTGCTGGTGAACTCACCGGGGGCGGTCGCACGGAAGGGAGTGCTCGAGGTGAGCGACGAGGAGTGGGATACGGTCTTCGACGTCCAGCTCAAGGGACCGCACCGCGCCGTCCAGACGTTCGCGGACGTCCTCGGCGACGACGGCGGCGGGAACATCATCAATATCTCCTCGGCGTCGTCGGTGACGGCGATCGAATCGCTTGCGGCCTACACGGCAGCGAAAGGCGCGACTGACTCCTATACGAGGGTTGCAGCGCGGGAACTCGGCCCGCAGATCCGCGTGAACGCGATCCGACCCGGGTTCATCCGTACCGAACAGACCAAAGACGCCTACGCGGAAGGGACCGACCGACATCGGAAAGTGACGGAGCGAACCTACGACGGCCGAATCGGCGAGCCTGCCGACATCGCCTCGACGGCGGTGTATCTGGCCTCGGACGCGAGCCGGTACGTGACCGGCGAGATCGTCACCGTCGACGGCGGGTTCATCCAGTCGGCGCTCTAGCCGATCAGAAGCCGTTCTCGTAGATCGCGATCGCGTCCTCGGGCGAGAGGGTTCGCGGGTTGCGGTCGATGTTGTGTTTCGAGTGCTCGAAGGCGATATCGGCGAACGTCTCGAACTCGGACCGACCGATGTCGCCGAGATCGCGGATGCGGTTCGAGATCCCGATGTCCTCGTTGAGCGCTTCGATCGCATCGGCCGCGTCGGATGCGCGATCGATCGTCGCCCGACCGTCGTCGCCGGTACCGTCGAGCAGTCGGGCGACGTCCGCGAACCGCTCCGGTTCGGCGGGGGTGTTATACCGGACGACGTGCGGGAGCAATACGGCGTTCGCGAGACCGTGTCCGACGCCGTGTTCGATACCGAGCGGGTAAGTGAGCGCGTGGACGGCACCGAGCCCGGAGTTGACGAACGCCTGACCGGCGATCGTCGCGGCGAGGCTCATCCGGTAGCGCGCCTGATCGTTGTGTTCGCCCTGGTGGACCGCTGGCCGGAGATTCGACCCGATCATCTCGATCGCCTGCCGAGCCAACACGTCGGTGTAGGGAGTCCGAAGGGTCGAGACGTAACACTCGATGGCGTGGCTGAGCGCGTCCATCCCCGTCGAGGCCGCGACGCCCGGCGGCATCGTGCGCGTCAGTTCGGGATCGACGAGCGCCAGATCCGCAAAGAGGTGTTCGGAGTAGACGACCTTCTTGATGCCACCGTCTTTCGAGTCGGCGAAGACGCCGATGTGTGAGACTTCGCTTCCCGTGCCGGCCGTCGTCGGTAAGAGAACGGTCGGACGTCCGGGCCCGGGGACGTTGCCCATCCCGAGCATTTCGCGGGGCGACTCGTCGTGTTCGACGAGCACCGAGGCGAACTTCGTCGTATCGAGGCTACTGCCGCCGCCGACGCCGACCACGATATCGGCGTCGACCGACCGAAGGGTTTCCGCGGCCTCGACAGCGATCTTGATCTTCGGTTCTGGCTGGACGCCGTCGTACGTCGATACCTCGACATCGGCCGCCTCGAGTGCCGCATAGACCGGATCGACGGCCCCGGCCCCGAGGACGATCTCGTCGGTGATCACCAGCGCCGAATCGACGTCTCGCTTGTTCGCGAACTCGGTGAGTTCGGCTGTAGCACCCATTCCGTACGCGAGTTCGTTCGGGCTTTCGACGGTGTTGACTGTATCGATGGAACCGATTCCGTCAAACATACGCCGTATATGAATCATGTCGCTTAAAAACGTTCGCCACAGGGATCTGCCTGAAACGGCTGGACGAGAACTACAAAAAGTTAGTAAATAAGAAAAATACGGTATGTTGAGGATCGATCGGCTTACCTCGATAGCGATACACCGACAGCAAATGTGAGATCGAGGAGTTGACTGGAGCCGCTTTTCGTCGCTATAAAACGATTAAACAGAGTATATGGCGATAGATAGCTGCCCCCAAGTAGTATTCACGTCTATCGCCCGTATCTTGGCTCAATTGTCCGATTTAGGCCGTTTCAGTTACACGAGGTTCCGTGAACGGTTGAAGAGATCAGATCAGATTTAGTTATAACATATTTGGCTATTATTTAGAAGTGGTTATTTTCATATCTTTAATCGATCCCGATGAACGGAACGGTTTCAGCAAAAGGCCCTCGACGAAGGGACTGGGCACGGGAAACACCACAGTATCAACCCGCACACGAACCAACGGCTCTTAAAAATGGTTTCAGAGACCGGTCGGTCGGTCGAGATACGACGTCTCGATACCCCACTCCTCTGTGAGCCCTTTCAGTCTCCGAACGCCGAACGTTTCGGTCGCGTAGTGCCCGGCGAAAAAGACGTTCATTCCGGCTTCCTTCGCCTCGTGGTAGGCCTGCTGTTTCCCCTCGCCGGTCACCAGGGCGTCGACGCCGGCCGTCTCGGCCTCGCGGATCCAGTCGGCGCCGGAGCCGGTGACGATTGCGATCTCCTCGATGCGCTCCGGACCGAACTCGAGTACCTGAACAGGACTGCCGCCCGTCTCGAGTTCGGAGAGTCGCCCCCGGAGCGTCCGAACCGAGTACGGATCGGCGGCGCTGGCCCGGTGTCCGATCGTGACACCCCCGTACTCGCCGAAGGGCTCCGTCGGATCACAGTCGAGAAACGCCGCCAGTCCGACGGCGTTTCCGAGTTCTGCGTGACCGTCCAGCGGGAGGTGAGAGACGTACAGCGCGACGTCGTTTTCGACGCAGGCGGCGAAGCGGTCGTACTCACGCCCCGTCACACGGTCGATGCCGCCCCAGATCGTTCCGTGGTGAACGACCAGTACGTCGGCGCCGAACTCGGCGGCCGCCTCGACGGTCTCTTCGACGCCATCGACCGCGAAGGCGGCTCGGTCGACCGTCTTCGAATCGTCACCGATCTGTAGCCCGTTCGAACTCGCATCGACATCGGCGTATCGGTCGTGTTCCAGACGATCGTTCAGACGGTCACGGAAATCGGATAGCTGCATGTCGGATCCCTCTCGGAGCAGACCCTTGTATTCGACGCCAGGTCACTCGGCGTCCGTGTTCGCCTGGCCGGTCGTCGTCGCGTTCCCTTCGGGGTTGTGAACGGTGACGTCGAACGTCGCCGTCTCGAGTGCGGTCACGGTCTCGTCCTGTGAACCGGTGATGTCGACGCGGAGCGTGAGTTCGACCCCGGTCGTTTCGGACTCACCGGGCGAGAGATCGCCGCCGAAGTCGGCGGTCGTCACATCCGACCCGGTGGCCGTCAGGTCGCGTCGATCGGTCCGGAGGGTCCCAGTCCCGTCGGTTCTCCCCATGCGATCCCCATCGAGGTCGATAGAATCGTCCTCGACCGACGTCTCGAGGAGGACGTCGAAGCCGTTCACCCCCTCGAGAGATGCCGCCAGCGTCACGTCGATAGTTTCGATCCCACCGCCGAAATCCGCCCAGCTGACCTCGAGTTCGGGTGCGACGGTCACCGCCATCAGGTCGCCGTCGTTGCGCTCGATCCGGACGTCGTCGGCGAGGAGCTGATCGTCGGCTCCGACCGCGACGGCCGGACGGCTTCCGGCGTAGCCGAACCCGAAGACAGTTCCAGTTCCAACTGCGACCGCGCCGAGACGTTTCAGTACGGTTCGTCGGGGAGTGTCGTCAGTGCTCATCCGGGACGGAGTGGCCCCGTCATCCTATATAAATCAGCGGTCGGCATGGGCGAAGACGAACTCACACAGTAGTCCGCCTGCGAGCGACGCCGCCTGTCCGTCGTCGCGGTCGTTCACCTCGACGACGTCGAAGCCGACCGCGTTCGACGCGACCGATCGGACGACATCGCGGAGTTCCCTTGGCGTCAATCCGAACGGGGCCGGTGTCCCCGTTCCCGGCGCAAAGCCCGGGTCGGCGGCATCGATATCGACGCTCAGATACACGTCTTCATCGGAGAAGGACGGCGACCACTCGGAGACCTCCTCGGGAGAAACGACCGTCACGTCCGCCTCAGTTGTACGGTCCCACTCGTCTTCGCTGCCCGTTCTGGCGCCGAGTACGATGGCTCGATCAGCCGTCTTCAGGGCGTGGGTCGTCACCGTCGCGTGTGACAGTTCGTTCCCGGCGTATGACTCGTAGAGATCGAGGTGGGCGTCCAGAGAGACATAGACGTCGGGATCGGCAGCCCGGACCCCGGCGACGGTGACGGTGTGTTCGCCGCCCACGAGCAACGGTGTCCGGCCGGCGTCGTGGTGGTCGGACAGCGTCCCCTCGAGGAAACGGAGATACTCCGCTGTGTCGTCCCAGGCAGTCACGTCGCCGGCGTCGACGACGAGATCGGAGAACTGTTGATCCGTCCGCCGATCGTAGCTGTCGAACGGTCGCGCGAACCGTCGGACCCGGTCCGGTCCGAACCTCGTTCCCGGGCGAAACGTCGTCGATACGTCCAGCGGCGCGCCGACGACCGCGTACTCGGCCTCCTCTACGGCGGCGTTCGCGCCGGGAAACTCGGCCATGACGGGAGCGTTCAGACGACCTTTCTTTGGCCCTCGAACTCGAGGTACTCGATCTCGTCGTCCGATTCGGGATCGAGATCCTCGGGAATGCGCATCGTGATCGTCTCGTACGTCTCCAGATCCATCACCTGCATGTCGTTGCCGGAGACGGAGACGACCTGCCCCTGTTTCCGGTTGACGATCGGCACCCAGATCTTCGCGTCGACCGGCTGTGTGAAGTTCCGTTTCTGTCCGTCGAACACGCCGGTCCCCTCGACGCGGGCCTTCGCACTGCCGTGCTTGCCCGGTTTCGACGTGCTGTACGCCGTGATCTTCGATGGAACGTCCTCTATCAGCACGTAGTTACCCTCCTGAAGTTCGCGAACTTCGGTCTGCTGTTTCGGCATACCCACCGCTTTCCGTCGGCGCAGTATAAACGGTTTGGATGGCGTCGATCGACGCCTCGTTGCCCGGAACTGCGGTTGCCCGGGACGAATCGAACCGGGTTTATGCGAGCCCGAAGCTCTCTTCGAGGAGCGCCTCGTCGGTTTCACCGACGACGACGGGGCCCTCGCCGACGACGTCGACCGTGATCTGTGCGGGTGCGAACAGCTCGACCGGGAGGTCGTAGAACTCCCAGCCGTACTCCTCGAAGATCTCGGCGAAGGGAACGCCGAACTCCGAACCCGCCGTCGACGGGAGATCGCCGAACCGATCGAACGGCGAGTCGACGGTCATGTGCACTCGGCTGCCGTACGCGAGAGCGTCGTTCGTCCGCGCCATGGCGACCTCGTCGGTCGCCGCGACCGGGGCGAGGGGTGCCGAGGCGGTCACCGTCAACAGATCGAGCGGGTCGTATCCCAACTCGGAGAGCCGGAAGGTCGCCAGTTCCCCGGCCCGTGCAGCCAGGGCGACGCTACCGGTGACACTCGCCGTCGAAAACGTCGGCAGAAAGACGCTCGAGGTGGGAACGCCCGCCGTTTCGGCGACGTGTTCGGCGACCGCCTCTCCGGGGAGCTCCTCGCTTTCGATCGCCAGGACAGCGAAGTCGGCTGCGTCGCGATACCCCATCCGCTGGTACTCCTCCTCTTCGGCGACCAGCGCCCGAGCGGGGCCGCTTCCGAGTCCCTCGAACCCGTCGACTGAGAGCTCCCACCCGGCCTTCTGTGCGGCCAGAAACGCCATCGCCGGGTGGTCGGTCGAGACCTCGACGTGGGTTATCGGTGCGTCGCCGACGCTTCCCATCCCGGTCTGTACCGTCGCAAGGCCGCCCGTCTGTATCTCGGTCAACAGGAGGCCGGCTTCGACCCCCCCGACGGCTTCGACACCGAAATCACAGACGACGGCACCGTTCTCCAGTTCGTGGACATCGATCGCGAGCTCGTCGGCGAAGTCGATCGCCTCGTCGACCAACTCCACAGCCATCCGATTGAGGCTTTCCATACCCGGAACTCGTTCGGATTCGAATAAAAGGTTCGTGGCTTTGCGGTCGCCTTTCTATAGAAACTTGTGTGTATGGTAAGTGTTTAGTTAGACGCATCTACTCTAGGAGTATGAGTGACGAGAAGTCGGCTCGAAACGACCTCCCGAACTGGGTATTCGCGTTCGGGCCGTTCCTCGTGATCGGGAGCGTCGTTCTGCTGGCATTAGCCGTCGTCTCGGCCGTCGATCTCGACTGGTTGCGCGCGACCGAAACCACGAACGTCCTCGCGGTACTGACGGTGATCGGGTTCATTGCCGGAATCCTGCCGGTCTTTATCGGCATGCTCTGGTTTCCCTACATCCGACAGCTCGACCCGAAGTGGATCCACGCGGTTTTGGCGTTTTCGGCCGGAATACTGGCGTTCATCGCCTTCGAGATGGGAGAGGAGGCGATCGAACACGCACTCGAAGTCCCGACCCCGACCTTCGGGGCGTCCGTCGCGTTCGTCGCGGCAGTCGGAACGATCGGGCTGATGGAGATAGCCAGCAGATGGCGTCGAGGCAAGTCGGCCGACTCGGGGGCCAACGGGCTTCGTGTCGCGTACCTGATCGCGATCGGGCTCGGGCTTCACAGCGTCGGTGAGGGGCTCGCCATCGGAAGCGCGTTCGTGCTGGGAGAAAGCGGGCTCGTCGCGCTTTTGACTGTCGGCTTCATTCTCCACAACGTCACCGAGGGGCCGGCCGTGATCTCGGCCGTCGCCCGGGACGCGGCGTCGCCGCCGATCCGCCATTTCGTCGTTCTCGGATCGCTTGCCGGCGGCGGCGTCATCGTCGGCGGGTGGCTTGGAAGCCTGGTCGATTCGGCCCTTCTGGCTGCCATCTGCTTTTCGATCGCGTTCGGAGCGATCGTTCAGGTCCTCTGGGAGATGCGCGGGCTCATCCGTGCGGACACGGATACGCTGATGACCCGACGGATCGCCGTCGCCTTCGTCGTCGGCGTCGTCGTGATGTTCACTCTCGAGGAGATCATCGTCGGTTCCTTGCTGTTGGGCTAGCGAGACGGTCCCACCCGGGCGCTTCCAAAAGGCTTTGCAGCGGGGGTACGCAACGATGTTCTATGAACGCACGCGACATCATGACCCGAGACGTCGAAACCGCATCTCCGGACGACGACGTGGGTGAGGTCCTCGGGCGGCTCGCACGCGCCGATTTCAACGGCTTTCCCGTCACCGAGGACGGACTCGTCGTCGGGATCGTCACGCAGGGCGATCTCGTCGACCTGTTCGAACCGAGCGACCGGACGCTCTGGATCCCGATCGGCTTTCCCCCCTTCCTCGAATCGCTCACCTACGCGGTCGATATCTCGTGGGACGACCTCGATCTCGGCATCGATCTGGCGCGCAACGTCGGCCGACCGATCAGCGAAGTGATGACCGAAGACGTGGTGACAGTCGGCCCGAAAGCGGACATCGACGAACTGCTCGCCCTGTTGGCCGACGGCGAGCGTGACATCAACCGGTTGCCGGTCGTCGACGAAGCCGGGGCGCTGCTGGGGATCATCGCGCGTCAGGATCTCCTCCGGGCACTCAAAAGCGAGCGAAACGCCGAAGGATCGAGCTAACGACGGCGATCGGTCCGGGTGTTCGCTCGTCTATGTCGAAAGCTTGAGATCCGTATCACTCCAGATACGAGCGTGCGCTACCGAAACCTCCTGTTGTTTTTGCTGCTCGCGGCCATCTGGGGGTCGGCGTTCATGGCGATCAAAGCCGGCGTCGGCGAACCGGGGTCGCCGGCGTACTTCTTCGATGCGCCGGTGCTTTTCGCCGCGATCCGATTCGACATCGCCGGCGTCATAATGCTCGGGTACGCCGTCTGGGCGACCGAACGATGGCGGCCCCGCGGTGGTCCGGAGTGGCTGGCGGTTGCGATCGGAGCCGTGCTCATAATCGCCGGCTATCACGCACTGCTTTTCATCGGCCAGCGTGGGACGACGAGCGCTGCCGCCGCCGTCATCGTCTCGCTGTCGCCGGTACTGACGACCGCCTTCGCCCGTCTGTTCCTGCCGAGCGAACGTCTCACGCTGGTCGGCGTCGTCGGGATGGTGCTCGGGCTCGTCGGTGTCGCGGTCCTCTCACGCCCCGAGCCGGCCAACCTCATCGGATCGCGGTTCGAGGCGCTCGTCTTCGCCGCCGCGCTCTGTTTCGCGCTCGGGAGCGTTCTGACGAGACGGTTCGATACCGATCTGCCGATCGAGACGCTCGAAGCGTGGTCGATGATCGGCGGCGCGATACTCATGCACGGTCTCAGCGTCGGCCTCGGCGAATCCATCTCCGGACTCCCGCCGGTCGCCGAAAGCGCCGCACTTCTCTATCTCGCCGTCGTCTCCAGCGCGTTCGGCTTTTTGATCTACTTCGATCTCCTCGAACGGCTCGGGGCGATCGAGATCAACCTGGTGTCGTACGTCGCACCGGTGTTCGCGGCGCTTTCCGGCTTTGTGTTCCTTAGCGAAGGGATCGATCTACCGACCGTCGGCGGGTTCGTAATCATCCTCGCCGGGTTCGTCTTGATCAAACGACGGGCGGTACGGAGCGAACTGCGACAACGGCTCGGCTGATCGGAAACGGGAGGAAAGCGTCCGATTTCTATCGATCCGCGTAGTCGTGGCCGACGACCAAGGCGACGACGTTTGCGGCCACCAGCGAAGCAAAGAGCAGATATTCGACGGTACTCGAGAGGCCGCTCGCGAGCAACACGAGCGCACAGAAGGGCAACAGGACGGCCAGCCAGAAGGCGCCGGCCCTGACCGGCGCCGGGATCGAGCCGACACTCGAAGCGCCCCGGTCGTTCGTCGGTGTGGAGGGGGTCATCTTGAACACCGCTACGTCTGGTACCCATTAATAACCGTCAGAGGGTTCGGTCTGTTTTAGCACGTTTCATCTCTCCGAACCGTAGACGCGAGTCGTTTCATAACGGGCTCAGATTCCTCGAAACGTTTTATTTTCCGTTTAAATTCGGTGAGCCCCATCAGAGATATCGCCACATCGGTCGAGTCAACCGAGCGGTGTGATACGGACAGTGTGCGGACCGTCAGAAGTATCGATCGTCGCCCGCTCTGTGAGCGCCGCACGGACCCGCTCTCGCCACGCTTCGACGGCCGATTCGTGGTACTCGCGGTGGCGTTCCGGCGAGTAGGCGGCGTCGGGATCCGCCCGGAGTTCGTCCTCGGTCTCGTCGGGACTCGGGAAGGGCGGCGGCGTCCCGAGGAACCGCTCCGGAGGGATATGTATCGGGGCCGGATCGTCGTATCGGCTTTCGGCCCCGTCGAGGTGCAGTCTGGCTCGCATCCGGCCGCTGAACGGCGGCGTCACGCGCAGCACCGCTCCAGCGTCGCGTCGCTCGTTCGCCTCCAGCGCCGCAACGATGTCATCGACCGTCACAGCGAGTGCACGGATCTCGGCGGGATCGTTCGATACCACGTTCGAGAGGGCGGCCGCCGGAGATATCAGCGTATCGGCACCGGAGAGGTGGCCGATTCGCCCGAACCGGTACGCGGGTCGGAAAGGCGAGTTCGTCGGGACGGCGTCCGAGGGTACAGATCCCAGTCGTATCCTAACCCGTGTCGATACGGACTGGGACGGTCACCCCCCATCCGGCCGCCGTTCGACGACCGGTGCGCGGAGAACGTTTTATGGTAACCGTCGATGATATACGAGGCATGCCAACACATGACGGGTTCGGGAACCCGATCGACCCGGAACTGTCCTACGCGACCGGACGGATCCTGGAGACGGGACGGGACCAGTACGACGAAGCGTTAGCAGCGAGACGGATCATTCGGGACCGGTGGGAGTCCGAGGGACCGCAGGCGGTATACAACTTCTCCGGGCTCGAGCGTGGGTTCCCGATCGAGGCCGGCGACATCGAAGCGCTCGACGACGAGACCGCCCCCGCGCTCTACGAGGATCGGTTCACCGAACTGGCTCTCGAACATTTCGGCGGAACAGCCGGGGAACACGACGCCTTTCTGGCCAACCGAACGACCGCCGCGACGACGAGTTCGTTCCTGACGCTCGTCGATCCCGGCGAGACCGTCGTCGGGATCGCCCCGAACCACAGCCACGCGAGCGTCGTTCGGGCGGCGGACGTCTCCGGGGCGGAGTTCGTCGATACGACCGACTACGACGAGTTCCTCGCGGCGTTCGAATCGGCCGGATCGGTCGGGCTGGTCGCGCTTTCGCGGATGGACGTCACCTACGAGCTCCTCGATGCCGACACGGTTCGGCGGGTTGTCGAAACCGCACACGACCACGACGTCCCCGTCTACATGGACGACGCCGGCGGGGCACGCGTCGCGCCGGCGCTTTTCGATCGCCCGCGGAGCCTCGAGCTCGGCGTCGACGTCGTTTCGACTGGACTCGACAAATACGGCGTCTACGGCCCCCGTTTCGGTGTCATGGGCGGGCGAAGCGATCTCGTCCCACGGATCCGGTCGCAGGCGTGGAAACTCGGACTGGAAGCCCGGCCGACCTCGATGGTCGCGGCCGTCCGCTCGCTCGAGCGGTACGACCCGGATCGGGTTCGGGAGTTACACGAAACGACCATGGAACTCGGCGCCGTACTCGAGTCTCACGACGAGTTGAACATCGAGCGGACTGACTCGATCATCAAGCTGACCGGCGAAGAGATCCTCCGGACCGCGATGGATCGCGCCGGAGTCACCGAAACGTCGCTGGTCCCCATCGAGGCGACCGGCGCGCTTTCGATGCTTCTGCTCCGTGATCACGGGATAATCACAGTTCACTTCGTCGGGATCCCCTCTGGGACGCCGGACCTCCTGTTGAAGTTTCTGCCACCGGAGGAGACCGAGCGGTTCGGGGGAGTCGGTGCGCTCGCCGATGCGATCGACGACTCGATCACCGAACTGTCCGAGCTCGTAGGCGATTCGGAGTCGGTTCGGTCGTTGCTGGTAGAGTGACTCACGGGCGTATGAAAGATGTAGTGCCCGGGGAGGGCTCCGAACCCTCGATCTCCGCATGTCCCAGGAACGAGACGCAGGCAGCGTCTCAGGACATGACGGCTACCGCCTCGTACCCTATGAGTGCGGCGCTATGTCCAG
>LKMJ01001628.1_pt1 | contig 20086 bp, 15 predicted proteins | sample 643391 | NCBI WGS metagenome assembly LKMJ01 (sample SAMN04112250, study PRJNA286221) | soda lake metagenome | biome: soda lake; feature: Kulunda Steppe; material: water; isolation source: sample PL-Br10 brine of Picturesque Lake | place: Russia: Kulunda steppe | collected 2010-07 | reverse complement strand
GCTCCGTGAACTGAAGCAGGATACGAGTCTCTACCTCTCGACACCTCTCATCGAACACGCTATCGAGTTGGTCGAGTCCGATGACGCAGGTTGGTAGGTTCCCTCAGATGGGGGTCGACTCTAAGATGTGAGTGTCGAGACCGCCGATATATATATACCCACAATGCAACACTTTTTGTCACGATGGGGTTCAGGATAGACGGTGCTCTTGATATTCTCCCCGCTCTAAAGCACGGAGCTTTCTCCTTGCACGTCCGTAGCCAGAGTCGCCAAGAGTCACGAGTCAATCTGTCGCCACATTCAAGAGTCACGCTGACCAGACACCGGTAATGACCGAGACAGAACTCGTTTCGCAGGTGCGGGAGGTGTTGTCCGCTGACCCCGACGTGTTCCAACAGCAGGTTCACGCCGACGCCGAGGAAATCATGACGGCAATCGAGGAGGGTGTCTTCGACAACCCGCAAGCGATTGTCGGACTCGAACACGAGTTCTACGCCGTCTCGACCGAGAGGGGCTCTGCTTCGGGAGAACAGCCCGGAAAAAGCGCCGGCTCGCTCCAGCGAGTCCCCCGCCGACTCCTGGATTTTATCCGCTTCGAGAAGGAGTTGGGGCTGCACAACGCCGAGCTGTCGACGAGTCCGTTGCCGCTAAATCCGGACGGACTGCGGGCACAGGAGGCGACGGTTGCCGCACAGCTCCGGACCGCAAACACCTGCGTCCGCAGGGAGGGGCTGGTGCTCGTCAGCGACGGGCTCTGGACCGTCCCCCCGGAGGGTGAGACTGCCCGTGGATACCTCACTGACAGCGCTGAAGTGGACGGTATTCACATCGCGGCGAACATGTCTGCCTCGCCCCGGTATCACGCGATGGCGAACGCGGGCGGGGACGTGACGCCAGCGATGAAACTCGACGCGCCCCACGTCTCACTCACTGCCAAGACGGTAATGCCCGAGAGCCTCATCACGTCGATACAGCCACACTACCAGATTCCGCTGGCACGGACCCTTCCCGAGCGGTTCCGGTACGCGCTCCGGGTCGCTGGCCCACTTCTCGCACTCGGGGTCAACTCGCCGCTGTTCCCGCCGGACCTCTACGACGACGTCGCCCCCGAGGAGATTCTCGAAGAGACCTGGATGGGGAACCGCATCAGCGTCTTCGAGTCGGTGCTGAACCCCCGCAATGGGCCCGGGAAAGTCAGGTTTCCACACGACGTCGAGTCCGTCGACGAGGCGATTTACCGTATCGTCGACGACGACCTGCTGGTTCCGATGCCCGTCGACGACAGCCAGTACGGCGCGTTCCAGACGAAACACGGGACCTACTGGCGGTGGGTGCGTCCGGTGTTTGGCGGCACGTCGGGTTCGCGAGCCAACGCCCGCATCGAGTTCCGACCGATTGCCGCCCAGCCCACAGTGAGAGACACAATCGCGTTCCAGGCCGTCTTCGGCGGACTGATGGAGGGGCTGCCACAGGCCAACCACCCGGTTGCCGACCTCGACTGGGAGGTCGCTCGCGAGAACTTCTACGACGCCGCAGAGAACGGTCTCGACGCGTCACTCGAGTGGATTACCGGTGACGGCACCGAGACGACCGACACGGAGGAACTCTTCGCGGACCTGTTCGAGTACGCCGCCGAAGGGCTCCGTAACTGTGGATTCTCCGAGGAAGCGATCGGTCGGTATCTCGGACCGCTCCGGCGGCGCGTCCGCCACGGACTCACGCCGGCCCGCTGGAAACTTCGGCAGGTCCGCGAGGAACTCGACGAGGGTGCGTCCTTCGAGGAAGCTGTCACCGCGATGCAACGCCAGTACATCCGCAACCAATCGGAAACGTTACTCGAACGCGATTTCGGCGCGTGGATCGAATCGTACAGCTACCGGGTCCGGTGACGTGGCTGGTGAGTTCGGCCGCTGTCACTCGCTGCAGATGAGTGTTGCACGTCCAGTACCGAACGACCGGCGACACGCTTTGGCTGCAGATACCGAATCGAACAACTGTGAATATAGAACCTAGATACCCCAAGGACTGAATCGAGATAGTTCGAAAGTAAAGCAAAGGAGGTTCACTATACGAACCATGATAGTTCGATTTCCGCTGCAAGTAAGTTCGGATATTAAACGTTAACTCGTTGGACAGAGAATAGACGAGTATGTCCAGAGAGAAGACAGACGAGAGTGTTCGGACTGATGGAGCAGGACAGGTACCGATGGGTGGGTTGATGGACCTGCTCGCCAGCAAGTACGCGATGCAGATCATCCAGGTCGTCGGGTCGGCCGGGACGGCACAGTTCAGTGACGTCGAGGGGGCGCTGCCTGCGGCGAGTTCGTCGACAGTATCGACCCGCCTGCAGGAGTTGACGGAGGCCGGACTGCTCACCCGCGAGCAGTACGACGAGTTGCCACCGCGCGTCGAGTACGAGCTCACCTCCCGCGGCGAGTCACTGCAGGACCGACTCGAACCAGTTCTCGAGTGGGTCACCGAGTACGAAAACGAGTACTGAACGCGAGCGGCTGTCGGCCTGCCGGGAACCACTGCGACACTGGCGGAGACGACTGCGGGACGGCGAGACAACCGGCTCTTTTGCGGTTAGTCAAACAGTCGTTGTACTTTGAAGAAGACGTATATGTCACCGAATGATGAGATTATCCATGCGAACTACAGCCCTCCATCTCACCGGTTTCGTCGTTGTTGTGGGCGTCGCCTTGCTCGTCAGTGCTGTCCTCGTCTCCGGCAGTGTGGCCGACGAGCGCGACGCGAACATCTCGCTGTATACGGCAGACGAACCGTTCGAGAACGCAACGGCAATCGAGACGGCAACCGAGAACGGAACGCTCGAACCTGCAGGCGAGACGGTGTACAGGGAGGACACGCTCGTCGTCGCGCTCGAATCTGAACCGCTGGCGGACGACCTCGAAGAACGTAACGGGACGACAAGCGAGCGATTCTTCTCGGCTCTCGACGACGACTTCTCGTTCGCGCTCATACAGGCGAACCCCTCTCCGATGATGAACCCACTCGAGGTGTCCGTCGGTCCGGACAACACGACAGTGCAGCGAAACGACACGACGACGTACGTCAGCATCGAGACGGCCGAGACTGAGCTGGAGTGGGCGGGAGACGCCGTCCCCGACCCCGAACTTCGCGGCGAGGAGACCTTCGCAGTCGAGTACGGCTACGAACTCGGCGACGACCAGCACACCGAGACCAGCCCGGAGACCGAGTTCCTGCTGACGAGTGCCGAGTTCGTGGCCGCTCCCGACCCGTCCGCACCCGAAGTTACGAACGTCGCTGTCGGCTTCGACACCGAGCCAGACGACGCGGCCGTGGTCCGGGCGACACTCGACGACGGAACGCAACGCAACGAGACAGTCGATTCGGCGTCTCGGATGGAGAAAGCAACCGTTCCAATTGATCTCCGGGATGTGGAACCGGGAACCGGGTACACGCTCGAACTGCTGTTCGATGGGGACGTCGTCGACGAACGGAACAACACTGTGCAGGCAGTCGACGGATCTCTGACTGAGCCCGAGGTGCAACGTGTCGCGGAAGACCGACCCCTGGGTGAACTAACCGTCGACGTGACCGTCTCACACGACAGCTACGTCGACGTACGCGACGAAACTGGGGAACGAATCAGCACGCGAAACCTGGATGCTGGTGACAACACCACGCTTACACTGCCCTTACCGGCCGACAGCGACCAGATGGTCGAGTTCGACCCCGAGAAGTTACACGTGCAGGTGGTCCGTAATACCACCGACGGTGACAGGCCGTTCCCCGGCGCTGACGCAAATCTGACTGTCGACGTCAGCGACATCGAGTGGGCAACACCGACCGAGACTCCCACACCGCACGGCCACACGCCGACGCCGACCCCCGCGGAACCGTCAACGCCCACACCCACCGAGACGCCAGCGACACCGGGATACGAGGACCTGATCGACGATGATGGCCCCGGCTTCACCCCGCTCGTCGCGATACTCGCGCTGCTCGCGGTAGTCGGCGCTGGCGTTCGCCGCGCGAGACAGTAGTCTCTCTTTTCGCCAGGTACGCTGTCTGGTAACGGCTCTCTATGCGGGCGCAATTCAAAGCCTTTGTATCTACGCACTCCTGAGCGGTCGGTATGACGGAGCAGGTCGTCGTACTCGGTTCCGGGTACGCGGGCGCAGGGGCAGTACGGAGTCTCGAAGATGAACTGGATGGCGAGGCGGATATCGTCTGGATCTCTGACACCGACTACCACCTCGTCTTGCACGAGTCACACCGGTGTATCAGCGACCCGGACGTCGCCGAGAAGATCGCGATTCCTGTCGAGGACATCAAATCGCCGCGGACGCAGTTCGTCCAGGCGACAGTCGAGGGAATCGACGTCGACGAACAGACGGTACAGCTTGATAACGGCGACGAACAGGACTACGACTATCTCCTCGTCGGTATCGGTTCTCGCACTGCATTCTTCGGTATCGAGGGGCTTCGAGAGAACGCTCACACGCTCAAGAGCCTCGACGATGCGCTCGGGATTCACGAGGATATCAAGACGGCAGCCCGCGAGGCCAGCCAGACCGACCCTGCCCAGATCGTCATCGGCGGGGCCGGACTCTCGGGCATCCAGTCCGCCGGTGAAGTCGCCGAGTTCCGCGACGAGTACGACGCCCCGCTGGAGATCTATCTCGTCGAAGGACTCGACGAGATCTTCCCTGGTAACGCTGAGAGCATCCAGGCTGCACTCCGGACGCGCCTCGAGAAACGCGACGTGAATATCCTGACGGGCGAGTTCATCAGCGAGGTCGACGAGGAGCGCGCCTACATCGGCGAGGACGGCGAACTCGAGTACGACGTCCTCGTCTGGACTGGCGGCATCACCGGCCGGGAGGCAGTTCGCAACGTCGACCTGAAGAAAGACGAGCGAAACCACCGCGTCAACGCCGGACAGACGTTCCAGACCTCCAACGAGCGCGTCTTCGCTCTCGGCGACGCCGCGCTCATCGAACAGAACAGCGACCCCGCGCCCCCGACCGCACAGGCCGCCTGGCAGGCCGCGGAAGTCGCCGGCCAGAACATCGCCCGCGAGATTCGCGGACAACCACTCAAGAACTGGACGTACGACGACAAGGGAACGGTCGTGTCGGTCGGTGAGGCTGCTGTCGCCCACGACGTCGATATGCTCCCGTTCGTCGACACCTTCGGCGGATTTCCGGCCAGAACGCTCAAGAAAGCCATCGCCGCCCGCTGGATCGCCTCGGTTACCGGCATCGGCGATGCCGTGAAGGCCTGGCCGGATATGTAGCCGTCGTCGCGCTCGATTCTTCCTCGATTACAGTTCCAGCCCCGCGTGCCACGCGCTTGCACACTCGTGTTCGACCTGTTCGTCCATCTCCGCGAGAATCGACACTGCCTTGCTCGCAGTTTTGGCCGCACGCTGTTCCCCTGTCACGTTGAACTCGCCGGTCGTCCGGTCGGCGTAGACCGTACAGACCGCACCGCCCCGAAGGCCGTAGATGTTCGCGAGCGTCAGGATTGCGCTCGCCTCCATCTCGAAGTTGAGCACACCGGCCTCACGGAGCTCTTCGATTTTCTCGTCGGCGTCACGAGCCAGAAAGCCCTCGTAGCCCTCGCGACTCTGCCCGGCGTAGAAGCTGTCGGTGCTCGCAGTGAGTCCGACGTGGTAGTCGTAGCCCAACTCCTCGGCGGCGGCGGCGAGAGCGGAGACGACGGCGTAGTCGGCGACTGCGGGATAATCCTCTCGGATGTACTCCTTGCTCGTGCCCTCCTGTCTGACGGCCCCGCTCGTAATGATGAGATCGCCGACGTCAGTTTCTGGTTGAATCGCACCACAGGAGCCGACCCGGATGAGGGTATCGGCCCCGACGCGTGCGAGTTCCTCGACGGCAATTGCGCTGGAGGGCGCGCCGATACCCGTCGACGTGACCGAGATGGGCGTCTCCTCGTAGGTGCCGGTCGCGGTCCGGTACTCGCGGTGATGGGCGACGAGTTCGTGGTCGTCCCAGCAGTCAGTGACCTTCTCGACGCGCTCGGGGTTGCCCGGCAGGAGGACCGCGTCTGCCACGTCTCCGGTCGTGACTTCGAGATGGTACTGCTCGTCGGTTTTCGGGTCTTCGCTGCCGTGAGTGTCGTCTTGCTGTCGGGTGCCTTCGGTGTTGTCAGTATTTCCTGTCATAGTGAGTCCTCTCGCTTGCTCTCGGTCAGCGTCTCCGCCGAAATCGCATCCGGCAGCAGTTCACCGAGCGTGTACGTTCGCACGCCATCGCCGGTGTCGCAGTGAACCGCGAAACTCTCGTCACAGAACTCCGCGAGCGTCTGCCGGCACATCCCACAGGGGGTGACGCCGTCGCGGGCCGCCGACGTGACGGCAATCGCCTCGAATGCGTGGTGGCCGTCAGCCACTGCCGTCCCGATTGCAACCTCCTCTGCGTGCAGGCTGTTGGAGTAGTTCGCGTTCTCGATGTTACAGCCCGTGTAGACCGTTCCGTCGGCGGTCAGCAGGGCCGCCCCAACCTGATAGTCGGAGTAGGGGGCGTACGACTCCGCGAGCGCCTCCCGCGCCCGGTCGATGAGTTCGTCGGCGTCCATGTTGAGGGGTGTCGGCCGGCGTCGGGAAATAGGCACCGGCCAACGCCTCCGTCCTAGAGACGTATCCGAATCCAAGACCCCAAAACCATAATTTATAATATAGTATAATATATATAGGCATACCATAGATAATTAAGTTAGATGATGTAAAATACACGAGTAGATGTCCCCCCGTTTCTCCCGGGAGCGGATACTCAGGTCAGGAGGATCGTTTCTAGAGATGGTTCGGACCAAGAGCAATATTTATGGCGTTAAAACGGTCATCTCGCGGATATCACAGGTAATGTCACGGCGAGACAGACCGTCGATGCGCGTGTTCGGTTATCTGGCATTCTATGACACCAACGGTAGTTTTACGGACTCTCCACCGGTTTTACGGCACCATCACAGAGAAAGCGAACTGTTTCTGGCAACCAGCACAAAATCAGTCTCGTGAAGCTGTTTTGTACTGTGTTTCGTAGATTTGTGGATTATTCATAATAAAAGTTGAATATAATCAATATTGTCTTTTTTAATTAACTGTCTTAAATGTCTAATATATCGTCGGTAAACCCGTTTTTCGGTTGTACTGGCAGAGAGTCTGGGTGACGACAGTCAGCCAGTCCTGTCGTCTATGCGCTCGAAATGAGCGATTCGAGTCGAGTAGCGAGCGCTGACCGTTCGACCGTTTCAGTCTCGACAGGTCCGCCTTCGACACCTCTCTCCTTGAATCCAGTCCCGGTCGGAAGGAGGACGGCAGTCTCGTCCCCAGCAATCTCTCCGTGCTCGGTTAACTGTGCGACGCCGGCAAGCGGAGTTGCTGCTGCAGGCTCGACACAGACACCACTGCGCCGTGCAAACTGCTGTTGTGCCTCGCGGATCTCCTCGTCAGTGACGGAGAGGACTGCCCCATCCGTCTCCCGGGCTGCAGTCAGTGCCCGCGTTCCGCTTGGTGGGTCCGGATTCCCAATCGAGTGTGCGATTGTCTCCTCGATGTCCTGGGCTGGCAGTGCCGACACCGTCGCTCGTTCCTCGGTAAACGCGCGGGTTATCGGGTCGGATGCAGCCGTCTGAACGAAATACAGCCGTGGTGCCTCTCCGATAAGCCCGGCCGCTTGGAGGTCGAGCACACCACGCCAGATGCCGCTGGCGAACCCACCAGAGGATGCCGGTAGCACAATCGCGTCGGGCGTCTCGGGATGGAGCGACTCGTATATCTCGAACAGCGCTGTCCTGTATCCACTGATCCGTCCTGGTGCATCACTGAGGAGAAACTGAACCGGAAGCGTCTGGTTCAACGCCAGTGCCTCGTGGTACAGCTCGCTGTACTGCCCCTCCACCTGTAGAACTGTCGGCCCGTACTGGGCAATCAGCTCCAGACGGCCAGGCGGGATAGCTGTGGGGACGAGCACGAGACACTCACGGCCCAGGCTGGCCGCGTGAGCCGCAGTGCTCATCGCCATGTTCCCGTACGATACTGTGCCGACGACGTCGTCGCTCTGCGCGAGAACCTGTGGAACCGCGACTGCACTCCCACGGTCTTTGTACGAGCCCGTCGGGTTCTGTCCCTCGTCTTTGACGTACACGCGACAGCCGGCAACCTCGTCGAGGCGGGACGTCCGGACCAGCGGTGATCCCCCGACTGTCTGTGCGATTCCGTCCGGGGTGGAGACCGGGAGCGACTCGGCATACCGCCACATCCCACAGTCGTTCTCACTGGTGCTCCAGTCGAACGCCGCCGAATCATCGTACCAGAGCGGTTCGCCACAGTCACAGCGCGAGCGACTCCTGTCTTCGTACCGGGAACCACACTGGTAACAGATCGTCGACAGTGACATACCTGTCCTGTTCGGTGCGGGAGAATATATATGAACCTCTCGTTTACGACGAAATTGCTGGAACGGCCACTTGGGGTTAGGTCGACTACCCACTCATAGTGGTTGTTGCGATTATTTTCGCGACAAGGTCACAGATATCGGCGTTTCACGCCGTGGAACCCGGCGTATTGTTTCGTCATGGCGGTAAAGACTCGCAACAACCACTATCACAAGAGATGGGCACGGCCAGTGCGTATTTTGAGGTGTCGCCGACAATCGTAACAGCGACCAACAACCAGACAAAAGTACTTTATCGCTCCTTTGCGTCGTAAGTTCCGAGTTAGCATGAACGAGGCCACTCGAAAGCAGTTAGTCGAACAAGCCAAGTTCGGCGAAAAGCCGACAGTTACAGCGGATAATGCGATGATTATCTGTTCCCATCCGCTCGCAGCCAGAATCGGAAAGAACATTCTGAGCGAGGGTGGGAATGCCGCTGATGCAGTTCTTGGCGCTTCTGTAACACAGACCGTAGTGGAGCCACATATGACCGAGCTGACTGGGGTGTTGAGTATGCTCTATTACGACGCGGATGAGGACGATGTCACATACATGAACGGGAACATGAACGCTCCGCTGGAGCCGCTGCCCAATTTCTCAGAGGAGGATCTCGAAACGGGACGCGGTGCCGGTGTCCCGGGATTCTGGGCAGGTTTCGAAGCTGCCCTCGACCGCGTTGGTTCTGTTGACCGAGAGCGACTGATCTCTCCGGCAATCGAGTTCGCAGAAGATGGGTTCGAGATGTATCCGTTTCTGTACGCCGAGCTGTTCGAGATGGCCCACAAAGTCGGGCACACTGACGCAGGCCGGCGTGTGTACATGCCAGAAGGACACCTTCCCGCACCAGGCGAACTGTTCAAGAACCCCGAGAAAGCCTCCGTACTCAGACGGCTTCTGGAGGACGGAAACGACTACTTTTACGAGGGGGAGTTCGCTGAGCGATACTGCGAGACGGTCCAGGACGCGGGTGGTGTTCTCACGCGAGAGGATTTCGAGAGATACGAGGTCCGGTGGCAGGAGCCCGCAGAAGGGACCTACCGTGGATACGATATCGTTGCTTCGCCCCCGCCAGACACGGGTGGCACTCACGTTATCGAGGCGCTAAATATGTTCGAACAGCTGGATTTAGACGAGGCTGGCTCACCCAGCGAAGATCCCGAAACGATGTACTACCTTGCCCGAATCCACAACGAAGTGCTCGTCGAAGGGGCGCGACAACGGGACCCGGAAAGCCACGGGATGCCGCTCGAGACGATTCTCTCGAAGGAGTACGCGAAGATTCGGCTGGAGCTTCTCGAACAGGAACGTCCGAAAAACTCCGCCTCACTCGTCTACCCCGGTAGCTGCCAGGTCACAGCGGTTGACGAAGACGGAAACGTCGCTACTGCGCTCCACTCTTGTATGGCATACCCGTGGACGAATGGCCTATTTGTCGACGGTGTGAGCGTCTGTGCGTCGGGCGCCCACTTTCTGCGCTCGATGCCTACTCCCGGCCACCGTGCCTCGACTGTCCTCGTATCGAACATGGTTTTCGAGGACGGGACGCCGGTTATCGTCTCCGGCTCGCCCAGCGCTGGGCTGCTCTCGAACGTCTTACAGAACACCGTCAATATCCTCGAGTTTGGGTTGGATATCGAGGACTCGGTCACCAGACCGCGCTTCGGTGGGCCACCCAGCGACAGCGTCAATCAGATGGGAAGAGGGGAGATTACCGTCGAAAGCGATCTCCCCCAGGAGAATATTGAGACGCTGCGAGACAGGGGTATCGACGTGACGGTCGTGAACCCCTATAGCTGGCAGTGTGGGAGCTTCGAGGGGATTCACATCGATGATGGGACTCTCCGTGCAACACCTGATCCGCGGCGAAACAGCAGCGCTGAAGGATACTAATCGATTCTCCAGCGCCGGAAGCTGTCTCTGAGAGACAGTTCGAGCTCGGTGATGCTAGTAGTGCTTTTTCGGCCGTGAGAAAACGGTGGTTTCCCGTGGGGAATACTTAAGTTACGAGATGCGGAAATCTTGGGATATGGATACCGATGCAGGGTCGATAGTCACTGTAGAGGGACGTATCGAGCCATCAGAACTCGGAATCACACTTCCCCACGAACATATTCTCATCGACAACGTCGAGAACTCCTACGACCCGCCCGCTACTGCGGTCGGAAAAGAAATCGCAGAACGGGATGTCAGGATGGAGGACCTGTGGTGGATCCGCGAACAGCCCTACTCGCACAAAGATAACCTCCGGCTCGGATCGGTCGACGAGGCCGTCGAGGAGCTTTCGCATTTCCGTCGGGCCGGTGGTGACGCTATCGTCGACGTGACGACGAAAGACAGGAGTGATCCCGAGCGGATTCGGGGAATCGCCCGTGAGACCGGACTCACAATCGTCCAGGGGACGGCGTTTTACACTCGAAGCGCTCATCCTGACAGGATCGAAGAAGCGACTATCGAAGAACTCACGTCTGAGTTCGTCGGTGATGTCCGCGACGGAATCGGTGACACGAACGTTCGGGCGGGAATCATCGGCGAGATCGGAATTACGGGGGACAGACACCCGGACGGTGACACAGAGTTCATCCACCCACAGGAAAAGAAGGTACTTCGCGCCGGTGCGCGGGCAGCAGTGCGGACGGGGGCACCGCTGAGCATCCATCCGCCGTCTGAACGCTCCCGAGAGTATCCAACGTCCCGTCGATGTCTGGAAGTACTCGACGTCGTCGAAGGCGAAGGGTTGGACACGGAACGAGTCATATTCTGTCACCGGGACCAGTCAAAGTGGATCGAGTCAGACCTGAAATATCAGCGCGAACTGGCAGACCGCGGTTCGTACGTCGAGTTCGACCTGTTCGGGCACGAGGACGCGTACCACGAACCCTTCGACGACGCGCAAGGCTCCGATCGTGATAGAATCAAATGGACAGAAGAACTCGTGTCGGATGGCTATGCCGATCGCCTGCTACTCTCTCACGACATTTATATGAAGATTTTCACTCGGAAATACGGCGGGTACGGGTACGCACACATTCTCGATAGCATTGTGCCAGACCTGAAAGCTCGCGGTGTAAGCGAGGAAGCTATCCAAACGATCCTGGTCGAGAACCCTCGTCGTATTCTGACATTCGACGAAGCCGAGTGAACTGCTGTCAGCATCGGACTGTTTTTGTTCACCACGCATGCTTTCTTACTGAGAGGAGTTGGTCGAACGTTGTAATGAGCGGACATGACAGGTCGTGACCAGAGGCTTTTTGAGGTATCTCACCGATCATGCACCATGTCAGATTCTGACAACGAAGTCACTCGCAGCGATGGGCTTTTGATTCCCGTCGGGGACGAGACGGTCTCGGCGGTCCGGTACGAGTCAGTCGAGGAGGGCCCACAACCAGCACTGCTTACGTACACACCGTATCGCTCCGACGATTATGCGACGTATCACGCGTACGATCCGCTGTACAGATATCTCGCGGCATCTGGATACGAGGTTATTGCAGCGGACGTCCTGGGGACAGGTGCATCGAGCGGACTGAAGAGCCACCCATCGGAAAGTGCCGACGAGGGTGAAACAGCAGCCGCTGTCGTCGAGTGGTTAGCCGAACAGGAGTGGACGACCGGCAGCGTTGGAGTGTTCGGGAAATCCTATCCGGGCGGAACTGCTTACGCTGTCGCTGCCGAGGATCCCGAACCCTTAGAGGCTGTCGTGACGACACACGCGGACTTCAGGAGACACGGAGTCGGACGGACAGCAGGCGGGTCGAGAGGGCTGGGGTTCCTGGGTGGCTGGATTCCGATGCTAGCGACATTCGCCGTGTTACCGCCCAGTCGCCGTGATGCAGAGGGACGGTGGGCAGAGCTCTGGCGGGACCGTCTCGACGGGCTGGTAGAACAGGAGGTGAGTCCGGCCACGTGGCTCCTTGATTACGTCGAGACGACCGAAGAAGACGAGTACTCACGCGAGCGAGGAATCGACTCGTCGAAAATCAACGTCCCTGTGCTGACGACCACCGGCTGGCGTGATTCAGTCTCGCCACAGGCCTCCTTCGATGGGTTCGAAGCGATCGATGCACCGACACGGCTGCACATCGGACCGTGGCGACACACGATGCCCTACAGCAGTCGAGAGACCCAGACAGGGTTTCGGCGGAAGATGGTCGAGTGGTTCGACCATTTCCTGAAAGACCGAGACAACGGTGCGCTCGATGGCCCCCGAATCGAGTACTGGACTGAGCGAAACGGCGGAGGAAAAATAGAAGAAGGCGTCTGGCGGGGCCGGGAAACCTGGCCGTCGGTCGCCGATTCCGACTCTCCTGCAGTGACGTTCGCACTCACACCTGACGGGTTGAGTCGGGCAGACTCCTTCGATTCTGGAGCGGTGAAAACGGAGTACGAGTACGACCAGACGGTCGGAATGGAGTCGCTCGAATACAACTCACCACCGCTCGATACGAACGCGGACGATGCACGTTCGCTCTGTTTCGAGTCTCCGACGCTCGACTCGCCGATCGAGTTTACCGGCACTGGCGAAGTCACACTCCGCGCAAGCGCCACGACTGCAGACCCGCTGTTCGTCGTTCGAGTCGTTGATGTGTCACCGGATGGAACTGCGCGGCTCGTCAGCCACGGTCACCACCAGGGCGAGGGATTCGATTCCGACTCCACGACGAAGGACGTCACGATCCAGCTCAAACCAACCTCACACGTCTTCGAAGAAGGACATCAGATTCGCGTTGCGATCAGTGCGGCCTATTTCCCGCGGTTAATCCCGCCAACTGACCACGGATCCTTGATCCTGGAATCGACGCCTTCCCAGCCCTCTCTGGTTCGATTCCCCGGTAAAGAACACGGGGCGGATGTCTCGTTCGAGAACACCATCGATGTTCCACCTGTCGATACAGCCGTCGAAACGACGTCACGGTACAATATCACATCAGATGGCAGGTGGGAGACCAGCCGAGAACACAGCAACGACGAAGCGATCGTCCGGACTAGCGAGGAGTCGATGTTCGAACTACCTCACGGGGCGGTGTTGGAGTGGCAAAGCGAGATGGAGACGTCAGTGGTAGCGGACGACCCCCAGTCACTGAGTATTGCCTCGACAATCGAAGCTGCAATCGACTACGATACTGAGCGGGTCACGGTCGAGGCCTCGAGTCGTGCCACACATCGGACAGCACAGCTTACCCAGACGGTCTGGGTAGACGATCAACTCGTGTTCGAGAACACGTGGCGACGATAGTACGGCATTCTCGACTCACTCGCGATCGACAGAGCCTCTGACGGATTGTACAGGGGTATGCCCCTATCTGGGTGTACGCTGGGTTCGTGACCTCCGCGTTCGTAGCTTACCCGTACGCTGAGACGAACTCCACGGTCAGCGTGAGAATTTTTTCGGCCAGTGCCTCGGTGTTTGGATACTCGTCAGCGTACCTGTCAGCCTCGTAATTTTTGGTCAGGAGGTTAGTCGTCGTACAGTACGCATCGTACGTCTCTGTCGTCGGCCCTGTACATCGGAGGCTCTCCGTCCCAGCACCGGTCGTGTGCTTCCGGGCAGCGAGGTGCAAACCGACAGCCCTCCGGCACGTTCTTCGGGTCCGGAACCTCCCCGGTGATATCTAGCTCACCTCCTCTCGCTGTCGGATCAGTCGATGGTACTGCAGAGACGAGCGCCTTCGTGTACGGATGTTTCGGGTCGTTGATTATCTGGTCCGTTGGGCCCTTCTCTACAATCTTGCCAAGATACATAATTCCGATTCGATCGCACGTGTGTCTGAGTAGGCTGAGATCGTGGCTGATATACATGAACGTGATGCCACGCTCTTTCTGTATCCGCTCGAACAGTTCGAGAATCCCGGCACGGATACTGACATCGAGCATACTCGCTGGCTCGTCTGCGAGAATAAAGGAGGGTTCAACCACGAGTGCGCGAGCAATACCGACCCGCTGGCGTTCCCCTCCACTGAGATCAGAGGGGTGTTTGTCGACGAACGTGTGGGGTGGCCTGAGGTTGACATCGGCGAGGGTCTGGTACACTTTCTCTATTTGCTCTTCTCGCGTCCCGATGCCGTGAATCTGGAGCGGTTCTCGCACCCAGTCAAAGACGGTGAATCGCGGATTGATTGATTCGAACGGGTCCTGCTGAATGATTTGAAACTCCGTCCGCAGCGCTTTCAACTCATTCCCGCTCGTCTCTGAGATGTCTTTTCCGTCGAAGCGAATTGTCCCGGCAGTCGGTTCGTACAGTCTGATTGCAGTCTTTCCAGTGGTCGTTTTGCCACAGCCACTCTCCCCGGCGAAGCCGAACGATTCCCCTTCATCGATCTTGAACGAGATACCGTCAACTGCGCGAACTGGTTCTTCCGAACCGACGATGTTACTGAGCATTCCCGTAGATGAACGGAAATGCTTCTTCAATCCTTCAACTTCGATCTTCGTCTCTGCGTCTGTCTCAGCCATTGTCTTTGTCTCACTCATAGTCTTTGCTCACCTACTTGTCTCCATGTTTCTGCGTGTTTTGATTGTTCCTGTAAGTAATCGACTTCATCCGCCCGGTGGCAGGCGACGTAATGATCATCTTGCACTTCAGTGGGCTCAGGGTCAACCTGGTTGCACTCGTCGACTGCGAACGGACACCGGTCGGTGAACTGACAGCGCTCTCTGTACTCGGACATATCCGGTGGTACTCCGGGAATCGAAATCAGGTCGCTCTCCTTCGAGAGCGTCGGGAATGCATTGCGCAACCCGAGTGTGTACGGGTGGTTGGGTTCCTGGATGATAGCCTCGGTGTCTGCGTACTCGACGAGATTGCCGGCGTAAAATACGGCTATTTTGTCACACATTTCGGCGACGACGGAGACGTCGTGAGTAATGAGTATCATGGACATATCCCGCTCGTCCTGTATCTCGCTGATCTGGTCCAGGATACGCTTCTGGATAATGACGTCTAACGCCGTCGTGGGTTCGTCCGCCAGCACAATCTCCGGGTCCAAAGCGAGCGACAGCGCAATCATCGCTCGTTGTTTCATTCCGCCCGAGAGTTGGTGTGGGTAATCGTCCAGGCGGTCTGTCCCGATTCCGACGATATCGAACAGCTCCTCGGCTGTTTTCCGGGCATCTTTTTTCGAGATGTCTTCGTGGGCCTGCATAATCTCTACAATCTGGGTGCCAATCTTGTAGACCGGGTCCAAGGCGTTCATGGAACTCTGGGGGATCATGGAAATTTCTTCCCACCGATATGACCGGTACTGCTTCTCTGTCAGGGTCGTAAGATCAGTTCCGTCGTAGTTTATCGACCCGTTGGTTATTTTGGCGTTCTCCGGTAGAATACCCAGAATCGCCTCGGCGACCGTCGTTTTACCACTCCCGCTTTCGCCGACGATCCCGAGCGTTTCGTTTTCTTCGAGCTCGAGCGATACGCCGTTGACCGCGTGGTTCAAACCGTTCTCAGTACGGTACTTGATCTCAAGATCGTTGATTTCCAGTTTCGTCATCCTTAGAATTCCTCACCCGTTTGAAGGTCGGGATTCACGACTGTTTCGTACGCTCTGGCAATCAGGAAGGCGGCCATGACAGTGACCGAGAGCGCGATACTTGGCGCAATTGCCCACCACCAAGCCTCTCGGAGGGCGCCGGACGTGTAGGCCAGATGGATCATCTCACCCCAAGAGATTAGCTCTGGATCACCGAATCCGAGGAACGAGATGCTCGCTTCGGCAATAATCCCGGTACCGATGGCAAACGCACCATAGAGGTAGGCAAGCGGAAGAACGTTCGGCAATAAATGGTGGCGCATTATACGGTAATTGCTTGCACCGGCGCTCTCAGCGCTTTCGATATACGGCCGCTCTTTCAGGGAGAGTACCTGTGACCGTATCACCCGTGCCGTGGAACGCCACATCAGAAGCGAGATACCGATAATAATGGGTATGAGTCCTGGCCGGAAGATGATGACGATAACGATGAGAAATGGAATGAGAGGGATGCCGTACGCGATATCGGTAACTCTCATCAGTACGTCATCGGTCCGTCCTCCGTAGTATGCACTGACAATACCCACGATCGTTCCCAGTCCCACAGACAGTAGTGCGGTGAAAAAGCCGACTATCAGGGAAGCGCGAGCACTAATAACGGTCTGTGAGAAGATGTCGCGCCCCTGTGCAGTGGTGCCGAACAGGTGATCTGACGATGGCGACTCGAGCGCCTTGAGCGATTGTTGGCTATCGTAGTGACGTTCACCCGCTTCGTACGGTGCAATAAGGTCTCCAAAAATTGCCACGAGGACAAAGCCAATCAAAATCACTGCACCAACCTGTCCAAGCGGTTGATTCTTGAACACGTCGATGTTATCGAGTATCCGAGTTTTGACTCTGTCAACGCTGCTCCGGTCCTCCTGGTGTCTTGGATGGCGCTTGATTGTTTCTACTTCAGCGTTTGGTCCTTGTTTTGTAGATGTCCCATCACTCATTATTCCTCACCTTCGAGACTCACACGTGGGTCGAGATATCCATAGAGGATATCTGCGACGAAATTTAGAATGATTACGATACTGCCCATGATGAAGAACATGGCCTGTGCCAACGGGTAGTCCTGACTGTTCACAGCGTCGACCATTGCCCGGCCCATACCCGGCCAGTCAAACACGAATTCAAGTAACACGAGGCCACCAAGGGCTTTTCCGCCGACAATCGCAGCGACCGTGACAATGGGGAGAATCGAGTTGCGGACTGCATGTGCGTATATAATTCTGTACGTGGACAGTCCGGCGGCCCGTTTCGCCTTGATGAAGTCTGCGTTGAGAACCTCGAGCATAGAATTCCGCATCAGTAACGCAGGGAGTGACAGGTACATTACCACCGCAGAGGCGAACGGAAGCACACCGTGCCATATGACTTCTCGAGAGAGATACCGTTCCCAGAAGCCGTCCGGTTGGGAACCGACACTGCGCATTCCCGCAGACGGGAACCAGTTTAGATGCAATGAAAAGACGAGCACGAACACCACACCGATGACGAACACCGGAACCGAACGGGTGAATATGGTAAACACAATTCCGGCTGCTTCACCTTTTGAACCCCGATACCAGGCCATCAATGCCCCAGCAGTGATGCCGATCGCGAACGCAACGACCAGCGAGGAGATCATCAGGAATGCAGTGTTCCAGAACTTGACCCAGATGAGGTCTGAAACTGGCTCTCCATAGATGAACGATTCTCCCAGGTCGAACTCGAGCAAGAGCTGTCTGAAGTACGATATGTACTGGACGTACAATGGTTGGTCTAATCCGAGGTCGCTGATAATCTGTTGTCGTGCATCTGCTGGCATTCCTTGACGCACATATCGTGACGTTGGGTCACCTGGCGTCGCTCGAAATAACAAAAAGAGGATCGTGAGGAATGCCCAGAAGGTAAACACCATTTGTGCCAATCGCTTGGCTATATAGTTACCACGTCCCATGGTATGGAAACTCTTGATGGGAACGTATAAAGGTTTCCATCAATATATTTGAGTGAGTGTGAAAAATAATTAATTATTTCAAAAATGCGAGTAGACGAAGCTAACGCGGACAGTTCCTTCGAGCGTTACTCGTCGTGGTCTTCAGGGTAGTGAAGGCGATCGTCCACCCAGGTGTAGCCGGCCTCCTCTAGTTTGTTCCTCGCCTCGTCGAGGTCGAACTCGAAGCGTTCTATATTTTCGCTGTACCACCGTTCGTTCGCTTCGACGACTAGCGAATGGGCGGGTTCGGCGAAGTCTTCCCCGAGGAGGTCCTGAATAATGGCGTCGCGTGGAACAGTGTGTGCCAGCGCACGGCGGAATGCTCGGTCGTCGAAGGGAGCCCGCTGGGTGTTGAACTGCAGGTCTGACGCACCGATTGCACCCACCGTGTACAGTTCGACGTGATCCTCTTCGCGCAGTCGCTCTACTGCGTCCTGCTGGAAGCGCGTTCCGGTCGTCTGTGCGTCCAGCTCCCCCGCCTCGATTCGGCGGTTGAGGGTTTCTTCCGGCGCAAATATCGAGACGACGCGGTCAACGTTTGGCGGATGGAAGTGGTCCTCGTTAGCCTCCAGAATCACCTGTTCATCGACTTCGTAATCAACGAGTTCGAACGGTCCGCTGCCGATCATTTCATCGTTACTCCAGTCGTGTGGTTCGTCGACATCCTCCCAGATGTGTTTTGGGAGAATGAAAACGAACGCAAGTCCGTTCTGAACGAATGGCGCATGTGCTTCCTCCAGATGTATTGTCAATTCATGGTCACTCTCGACAACCACCTCGTCGACGACATCGATGAAGCCGGATGTTGTTGGTGAGTGCTCTTCCTGGATCTCGAACGAGAAGGCGACGTCTTCGGCGTCGACCGGCTCACCGTCATGGAAGGTCAGATCATCTCGCAGAGTGATACTGATCTCGGTGTTATCGACGATTTCGAAGTCCTCAGCAGCCCAGGGCTCTGGTTCGAGATCGGGATTGATACGAAGCAAGCGGTCATACACCAACCGGAACAACATCCGGTTTTTCTGCTCACGCGTCCGAAGTGGATTGATGCTCTCTACCTCCCTGACGTCACCTTCCAGCAGTTCGTTTTCTCCATCGATGATTTCGACTGTGAGGTAGTTCCAGAAGCTTCCGATACCCTGGTTCGTCATCTCCATGTCAGGGTCCAACTGGATGCGTTCCGCGTTGTAAGGTTCTACGACCCCGGTCACAACCGTCGGGACGGTCGGAACGTCACCCGCTGCTATTTCCAGTGCTTCGTCTGTGATCTCCTTTCGCTCTTCGTACTCTAAAGTTCTGGTCTGTTCTTCTGCAAGTTGATCGAACTCCTCGTTTTCGTAGAGGTATATGTTGCTGCCTTCCGGCGTCCACGAGTCGGAGTGAAGGACCTGGCGAAGGTAGAAGTTGGGGTCAATTCGCTCCGGGCTTCCACCCCACCCGCCAGTCCGGCAGAAGAAATCGTGATCTTCGTAGACCTGTTCAGTGACAACATCGAACGTCATCGCCTCAATCGAGGTCTCGATACCGAGTTCGTCCCAGCTTTCCGAGATTCGCGTCGCTATCTCGTACTGGACCGGAACGTCCGTACGGGGAAACGTGATAATCTCCATTTCCGGCACTGGTCCACCAGTCTCTTCGTCTTCCTCTTCACCGCCGATACCTGCACAACCTGCAGTGGAAACCACGACTCCGATTCCGAGTGCTTTCAGTACGTCACGCCGTTGGGTGTTACTACTTGGCATACGGTCTCCCATAGAATGGGTGACGAATGTCACTTATATAAATGTTTTGGGTAGAAATCAAAACGAGTATCAAATTATGAGTACGTGACTATCCAATTTGTTGCTTAATCAATACGTGAAGTGACTACCTTTCGCCCTCTGACAGCACGCCCGAGGGCCAGGAGACTAAAGCGCACCAGGTCAACGATTCGCGACGATGGATTGATCCTCAAAGGTTATCCGGGTTGTCAGGGAGGTCGTAGAGCTCCTGGGCGTTCTTGTAGAGAATACGGCTTTTCATTGGTTCCTCGAGACGTGGTAGGCCATATTTTGGATCGTCGTTATCCCAGTGGGGGTAATCGGAGCAATACAGCAGCGTCTCCTCGGCGTGTATCATCTCGAACGTCTGGCGGAGATGCTCCCAGTCGTCGGGTT
>LKMJ01001627.1_pt1 | contig 20087 bp, 19 predicted proteins | sample 643391 | NCBI WGS metagenome assembly LKMJ01 (sample SAMN04112250, study PRJNA286221) | soda lake metagenome | biome: soda lake; feature: Kulunda Steppe; material: water; isolation source: sample PL-Br10 brine of Picturesque Lake | place: Russia: Kulunda steppe | collected 2010-07 | reverse complement strand
AGGTCCTTTGACTCTGAAATCGACCGATCCGTCCGGATGCTAATTTCATGCTAAATTTAGCATCTTTTTAGCATCCGCGAATGAGCCCTAAAAAAGGAGGTCCGGACCTTCTGATCAGGTCCTTTGAAATAAATCGTAAAATGTAGCATCCGATTAAATGGATTTACGACGAGTGCGAGGTAAACGATTTTTTTCATTCGCGATGTCCGTAGTGTTGTTGCAGAGCATCAAGTAAATGTCGTTCGCAGCCGACTCGAAAACGTCTGTGTTTCCCTCTTGCATACAATCGAGCCACTTTTCAACGTGATCGTACATCGACAATGACCATTTTTTACGTAATCTCTCTTGTCCGACATCAAAATGATCCGTCATCAGATCGAGACCTTTTCCGACCATCCTGTTCAAGACATCAGGTTTCCATCCGTACATCCAACGCCTTCCATTATAATACTCGATCACGTCGTGTTTCATGTCGGACACGCGCACATTCAAATTTCTACCCTTTTCATGTTGGAAGTGAATGTATTCCATCAATTGCACGAGGCCTAGTTTGGTCCTGTAAACCAATTTATCCAGGTCTAAACCCGTCAAGTGCGTCGTTTCTTCCTTTCCGAACTGATTGATGGTGATATTTTGAATGTTTTGTGACACGACTTGATTGTTGGTCGTATTTTGGACGCGGGGAGTCGAATTGTTACGGTCGATACTGTCTTTCATCTCCCGTATAGTTTCATTCAGTGAAGATATCACGCCTTCAAGTCGGGCGTTATTAGCGGCATTCTCCGCGTTCTCTGCTGCTAATTTTACACGACAGGTTCGTTTGTGCCTGCTCAGCGAACTCTGGTGCGAGAAATGACTTTGGCAGTGCTCGCACGCCCACATTCGGCTCCGAGATGATACTTTAAAACCGTATATATTTTTCTGCTTATGTGTCAATCCGATATTGAGTGTGCAAACGCGTGGGAAATGGCACATATACCGCGCTCGATCAGTAGGTGAGGTGCTCGAAGTGGCGACGCGTCTTTTTGCTGCTCGTCGAGAGGCCTCTCATGACGGGGTACAGGATACGCGCGGCTCCATCGATCTCGTCCAAGGGCGGGACGATCCAGGGTTTCTTCGCCTCGTAGTACTCGTCGACCGATATCCAGCCGGGGTCGCAGCCGTGAACCCGAAAACGGTGACCCGTGCGTGTTTTTAGCGCGGTAGAAGCCAGACATTTGGTCAGCATGCCCAGCGCGGCCTTGGCCATGTTCGTATGCAGGTGCAAGTCGTTCTTGTGCACGTCGAACAGGCCCTCTCGCGCGTGAACATTGATGATATACGGACCTTGATCGCGGCATTCCATCAGGAGTGGCATCAGGGCCTGAACCATCAGGGTGGGCGCCACCGCGTTGATCCTGTACACCTCCTCCATCTCGCGCTGATCCATGTCCTCGAGGCGCATGCACCAGGAGTTGATCGTCTTGGTTTGCACGCGCCGTTCCTGTTCTTGCGCGTTTTCGGATGGCATATCCACGGGAACGTGCTTGGCGTCGCCGTATCTGTTCGTTTCCGTTTCTTTGTCGAGAGGGGCATTCGAATAATGCGTTCGCGTATCTTTCATCTCTTTTTCTCGCACCCGGATGGTTTGCGCCGCACAAAATACGACGACGTCCAGGCAGGGAGCTCGTACGGGATGTTCGAATGAGGTCAGGAAGCTCAACAGGACGCTGGCGCGGCGCGATATGTCGGGAACGTCCAGGTCCAGGGGCTCCGGAAAAAAGAAGAGGCGGTCCTTCCAGCCCCGGTCGTGCCACTCGGGATAAGCGCAAAATATCCGGAGAGCCTCGTCGGGTTTCCTGGTGGTGCCGACCACCGTAGCTCCCGCGGCCAGCAGCTTGACCACGACTTGATGACCCAATTTGGTGCGCGCGCCGACGACGAGTGCGAAGCGTCCGGTCAGGTCCCTCTGAAGGTGGCGGTTTCTCTGAAATATTTTGCCACACGTCATACAGGAGAAGACGTATACGGGATGCATCTTCTTGCACCGTTTTCCACAGCCGTAACAGGGAATGGTCCCCTGTCCGGCTTTGTCGAGCACATAAGGCACCGCGTTGGTCTGGGTAGAGCGGTCAAATTCGCGCAGCTCGTGACAAGTGCCGCAGAGGTTTCGCGTCACCACGTTGTTGTTGTGCGCGCCCAGGCCTGAAGCCCACGCGAATATCTGGTCCTGCACCAGGTTTCGGTTTGTAGTGTGGCAGTGAGTACTCATTGAACGCACTGCTCGCACTATTTGTTCCTTTACCGCCGAGAGCGCAGCGGCGTAAAGAGCAGCGGTGTGGAACGGAGCGGCGCACAAAAACTAGGACGTACAAAAGTAGCCTGCTAACTTATCGCCTTTATATCCTTTTTTACAGATAGTGCCAGAACAGATCCGAACAGCTGACCTATAAAGAAAACCATCTAGGTCGCTCATCAGATTCGAAAACATTCGAAACCCAACGAGAAACACTAACGACGATGGTGCAGTGTACACCGGTCGTTGGTGCACAGTGTTTGACGGAGAGAACCTCTAACCGCCGAACAACGCATGGGGCGTCTTCAAGTCTAATAAATGGACTGCCTTCTCCAAGATGTTCAGCGCGCCCAGGACGTCTCGACTCCTTACGCGAGCAAAGCTCGCTGAGGTCAGCGGGCCCTTTGGGCCCGCATTACCAGTTCGTACCGCAGTGAACTCGGTCCTCACATTTCAAGAGACCGTGACTGCCTCGCGCTTCGCTGACTCGGCAGTGGCAGTTCGGACAGAACGAAGACGTGTTGTACTCGCGGACCGTTATAGTCATGATACCCTCGGACGAATGAAGGATGCGTCGCAAACCGATTCCTGGTAATGCATGGCGCTTTGCGCCATGCTCACCTTAGCGAGCGAAGCTCGCATTAGGAGTAGGCGCCTGGTGCTTCAGGTTGGGCCCAGTCGCCATAAAATATGACGACGGGTTTCGATTCCGATCCAAACTTCTCCAAAATTCGTTTTACGAAGTTGCCAACCGACTCGTCGCGACGTGACCACGCTCTGTAACGCGCGGAACGGCGTCGTTTATGTATAGAGCAAGGCGGTACATAGGCTGGTCTTGAAAAGGCATTTTTCACCAGGGCGTAGAGCTACGTCCACGAACATCTCCAGCATGCCGTCCAGCTCCGTGAGATCGTACTCCACGTTCTCCGTTTCGGAAACAACTCGGCGCCTTCTTCGCCATCCGGTTCGAAAACACGGGATCACGCTTCCACTGTACCCCACTGGCTTTCTGTAATCATAGAAGGGCTGTGAATATTATTTCGTAAACGTTATGCCGTGGTGTCCAATGAATATTCCTCCTGGTTTCAGTATACGTCGAATTTCAGCCTCGAACTCAGGGGTAACTGTTTTGGGCGTCCTGACACGATCACCCAGCGGTCGGTACACGAGCGACAGTCTGCTGATGCAGTCGATGACGGTATCAAACCGATCGCCAGGGACGTCCTTCCAGGGGTATTTATTGACGTCTTGTACGTACGTAGGTTTCATACTTTCTTCGTCATCGAGTGTCTCGTATTCGGTGCCGTTGTCCCACGCGTGTTGCGGAACGGGCGACTGTACGTGTTTGTGACACTTTTCATAAAATTTCCCGTGACCTAGAATGAGGTTCATGATTATATTTTTTGAAACAGGATACGTGGCCCTTCTTTATATAGTGTTTAGCTCGCAAGGAGTCCGATGACGATCTAGACCGGCCTATCCGCACGAAAACCGGTAGCAAGGAGTTCGTACGTGATACCGCGAGATCTCATATACCCAACGATCATCACGCGCCCACACTGACAGGCGCTGAGTAAATGGCCCACGCTCAACTGCGCCCCGTGCGTCTCATGCAGGAGACGGAGAATAGACAGGTGTCCGTTCGCTATCGCAGTGCGAAATAATTGGTTTTACGAACGAACGCGCAATCAAGATTTTGATTTCGCAACCCGCTCGCAACAGCCGCGCGGCGTTTAACACTTTGACGATGCCTTGGGCGATGTGCATACGCCCGGAAGGTTCAAAGACGTCGTTGACGACGGGATTTGCTTTGTCCTGTAAGAGAGCTCTCAATTCGTCGTCATTCTGCACGCATTCTTCACCACAACTGCGGCACAGGGAGAACCGTTCATTCAAGTCGGACGACATTGTTGCATTATACTGTGTCATCGGACGGCCTTGCGCTTCTCGGCTCTCTCTCCGAGATGTCAGTATGATCATGTAAAGATGCTCTTGGAAGCCGGAGCCGACGTATCCTTTGCGAATTTAGTTATGGCAGCTGAAATTGCAAGCGCAACACCCCCCAGTGACTTCACGCGCCGGCGACTCTCCTCGAAGAAGGGAACACCCCACTTCACAGAGCTCCTTTTGTAGGTTGCCTCCCAATCCGAAACAGGTACACGAGCACGCCTTGTTCCTCGCTCTCGTTTGCATGTAATATTCATCCAATATATTGGCGGCGGTAGAGCGGAGGTCGCGAAGGCGATCGGCGTCTATGTCGTACGTCCACGCCGTGTTATAGACGCTGTCAAAGTCGGGTCTACGTTTCCACGGCCAAATCGACACGTTACAGCTGCGTTGCACGCGATGTGATATGTGTTGCGTTTTCTTGGCGTCGTTTTCGCGTATGGTGTCGAACCAGATGCATTTTTCTATGCCTCGGTGGACGCGCAATCGAGGACGGTGGAGGGTGTCGATCGTTTGATACAGAGTGTGTAGCAAGACGACGTCTCGACCGCGGCGAGCTATGACGACGAAAGGTATCCCCGTAGCTATCTCGATCCACAAACCCGTCGGGTCATTCTTTCCGGACGGACACGCGACGATCGACATGAGAAAGGCGAAAGGAGAGAGGGGATGAGTATATATACTCTGGCAGCTTTATCCCGACACAAACTTAGCCTTTATAGCCTACGATTGACCGACAAAGACTTGCTATGATCGTCAAAGCCGCCGGCGGCCCGATGGTCGGTCACTTGATGTAATAAGCTGCAGTCGAGCTGCTACAGCTTGGTCAACGCCGCCAGCGGTCCGAGGTCGGTCACGTTTTTCATGACAGGCTTGAAGCACCTCGAGTGCTGCGGTCTGATAGAAGTCACCAACATCATCCCGCTGGCCTAAATGACTGGCTTGCAGCGCCTCGACTGCGGTGAGTTGAAAAATGTGACCGACCTAGGACCGCTGACGGCGTTGACCAATTTGTAGCACCTCGACTGCAGGTGGATGGAGAAAGTTTTTCCGCGTCACGTTGGATGAAGGTGATGGCCGTCCGGTCCCATCCCGAAGACCGCGAAAAGATCGTGACGCTGCACGCAAAACCCTTGGTAGAGCCGACGAAAATCGCGCTGCAGGATCAGGCAGATGCGCTTGTCGGGGTGCGCCTCCAGCACGCGCCTCATCTTGGCGACGTTGGCCTCGGTGTACTTCCCCTTTGTCTCTATGTATAAGCCGTGGTCGGGGAGATAAAAGTCCGGATAGTAACGTCGCAACTTTCCGGTCGACTCCTCAGTGTAAGGCAGAGAGGGCGGACGCGTCCATCTCACTCCGCACAGAGCGCACCAGTTGGCGAAATAAAATTCCAGGGGTCCTTGCAAGCAGGTCGTCTTCTTCGTGTCGGCGCACGATTTACTCCCAGCAGATCCTCCTCCGGATTCACCGCCAAAAGAAGATGCAACATCACGTGGTTCGTCGAAAGAGGATGGATTGTACACGTGATACCTTTCGACGGCGTTGTAGTGTTTCTTTTTACCGCACGATATCATTCCATTGCGATGATCGTGCAAGGCCTGCAAGTCGTCGAACGACTGGCCGCATATATCACATGTTCCGTGTCCGGTAAGAACACATATGTAAGGCGGCATCCTGCGTTGCTTTGTAAGCGGGGTATTAATCGTACCACGGTTGTTCAAATGTTCCGGGGAACCCGTTCTTCCTTATACCATTTTAGCAATTCCCCGGAACTTTCCTTAACCCGCTGTACAACCCTGAATCGTACATTGTGTGTTTTTATGCTTGACGACGGATTATTATTACGGAAGTCTTCCGCACTTATTCAAAGGACACAATGACTCATAGCAAAGATTGAGTCAGTAGGTACATGTCGTGCACGGCTTCCCGTATGCGGTGCCCTACGTCGAGAACGTTCGAGAATTGGAGCGCATCGTAAGCGCGGTTTAGCGCGTCTACCAGCTCGATCTCGGATCGTTTGTGAGCAGCTTGCATATCGGAGGGCGTCATTTTGCTAGCCCCCAGCGTCCCGAACAAGACGTTTCTGATGTTTTTGATCCGTCGAGCAGAAACCGAGCACGACCCATCAGATGACCCATCACACGATCTCGTGTTTGATCGTAAAATGTTCGACCGCGTTTTTCCGGCCGCCATCCTTATCCACGCTTCTAGCGGATCATCGGTGCCCATTTTTTTCAAGGCCAGCACGTAACAGGTGGTCAGGAATTCGAATACCAGTGGCAAAGCCATGACGAACGCCATGGCTCTCGAGCGTCCGACGCCGATCGTTCGAGAACGAACGAGTGTGATCATACTCTCTTCTCACCTTCCGAAGGCCCGCCTACCGACTGCCGATGCAGATGCGGATGCCTATAAAAGGTCGCAAATCGGTCATGATTCTAAGCGTCGTCAATTTTTTCGATCGACCGACGACGTGAAGAAACGACATAAAGCATAGGTCTGGTCGCGTGTACCATACTCGCGGTGCTTCTTATTCACTCCGTTTTTGGGCCTGGAATGGCTACTTCGATCGTGCTCCGCGGATCTGATCTGGACGGATGTGCGAAAGATATAGGTCGCAAGTTTTCGGATGCCGTCGTGTCGATCATCTCGGACGACGAAGCGGGGAGATCTATGGAGGCCGAAGACGAGCTGCGTGCGAGGCTCGAATCCGTGACGACCGTCAGCACAAGGAGGAGGGAGTGCCTGTCCGACCTGGTCGCCGAGACGCCGCGGGTCGAGTTCTTGCGTTCGTTTGCAGAGTCGCCGGACGGACAAACCCTGATGGAACAGATCGCTCGAAAACATGGTTTCGAATCGGGCGCGGCTTTACACGACGTCTTCGCACGCAGTCTGACACGTAACATATTGGCTATAGGCGGCAGAGAAGACGCGTCGCTCCGAGAAGACATTAGCCGAATGATATTGAAGATGAAACGCTTCAACTCGTCGCTATCTACGGAACGAGCGTTGAGAGCCCTCGAAGAGAGCGAAGAAATAGATCTCGCGGCTTATTTCCGCACCCATTTCTCGCCTCTCGATCTCATGCACTGTGGAATCTGGTAGCGATGGATACAATCGATCTTTACGCGATTTTTGCTTGTAAGCCGTGCCGTATATAGGGATTATTGTCTTGATTGTTTTTTCTCGAATCAAGTATATAAACGAACACGGCTCTGCCGACGGCTCTGAGCATAAATAAGGCATGGAAGACGGCCAGCGCTCGTTCACGGTGACACGCTATACGCACGTTGGCCAAAGGCAGGAACGCTTCGAAGACGAGGGTGGCAAGGGACGTTACGTTTCGCGCGAGCCGATGAACGCCGCCCGAAAAGCGGCACGTCAAGTTTTCAGGGAAGCGAGCAGCAAAGAAAAGAGTAAGGCACTGTACTTGGAGATCCGTGAGACTACGAGGGGCACGCCGTCAAACCTGTACACGTACAAGGCGACTCATAAAAAGACGTCCGAGAGGAAGGATGTGGGCGGCAGGGTGATCGACAAGAAGATGAAGATCGAGATCGTGTCGGTGCCGTCAAAACATTTCAAGGGAGGCGCAGGAGCAGGAGCAGATCATTTTATTGAAATGTTCAACACAGAGCTAGATCCAGAACACACTAGAGCAAAGACTCCAGAAGAAGAGAAGTTTGAGGAGTTTCTTCGCGAACTAAATGAGAACGATGCATACAAAAAACATAAGGATGAGACGAATCAATGGCTTCGAAGGTTGGTCCAGGAAATGTGCTCGACGCAAGGACGAGACGACGAAGAGGAGGTGCTGATGCGCATCTCTACGGAGATGATCGGAAGATTCCAAAAGCTTTTTGCGGAGACTATGATGATCGATGCTTGTCCAACGATTTCAATGATCATTCAGGAGTTCGAAAGCGTGCTTCAAAAAGAGCAGTGTCTTTCTAAATTCAGTCCGGACCAGCGTCGATTTATAAGGGATCACTTGATAAGTGTTCTCAGTCTCGATATTCATGCAAATGTTCAGAGGAACGCGACAACCACGCGCGGCGGTATGATGATAACTGGACTGAATCCCGGGTCGATAGTCATAGGATGTTTAGCGATCGTACCTGCGATGATAGCATTGCCCGTGAGCGGGATCATGGCGGCCGGGCGTGCCTTGTACGCAATATCAAAGGTCAGCAAGGAAGCCATTGAGCTGTCTGAGAAAACCTCGAGTCGTTTGCAGGAACTCATTTCTGCATCTATAATTACAGAGGACCATGAGCACTTTTTCTTCGAACTTCCGATGTACCGAGAACACAGCTATTTGGACGAAACACATTTTCAATCGACGAAGGATGATGCAGATTTCTTTTCGCAAAGTTTCAAAAAATATGCTCTTGATGGTTCTTATCTAAAAGAATTAGCTGAAAAAAATGATGCAAAGCAACTTGCGTATTCGCTGCGACAGGCGAATTGGCTGCCTAATGTTATCGTATCGAATGATGAGCGCACCCGGAGAAAGGTGATCGAATATTTTAGTAAAACGGAAATTTTTAGGGAATTGGCGATCGCTGATTTACATCCGCGTCTTGTCGAGATCAAAGCCGCAACAGATGCCAAAACTCCATGGCAAAACACTGTATGGAACATTACAACTGATAATGCGAAGCAAGTTTCCGAAATATTAACAGAATTGTCGAACAGAACGAGTTGGTTGAGAGAGCTCGCTCGTGCCAAGTACGATGTAAAAGCGCTCAAAAAAGTTCAGCCACCTAAGCGTGTAGGATGAACGCTGCTTGTAAGCCGTGATGGTATATAGGGATTGGCTTGATTGTTTTTTCTCGAATCAAATATATAAACGAACACGGCTCTGCCGACGGCTCTAAGCATAAATAAGGCATGGAAGACGGCCAGCGCTCGTTCACGGTAACACGCTATACGCACGTCGGCCAAAGGCAGGAACGCTTCGAAGACGAGGGTGGCAAGGGACGTTACGTTTCGCGCGAGCCGATGAACGCCGCCCGAAAAGCGGCACGCCAAGTTTTCAGGGAAGCGAGCAGCAAGAACAAGAGCAAGGCGCTGTACTTGGAGATCCGTGAGACGACGCGAGGTACGCCGTCGAACCTGTACACGTACAAGGCGACTCATAAAAGGACGTCCGAGAGGAAGGATGTGGGCGGCAGGGTGATCGACAAGAAGATGAAGATCGAGATCGTGTCGGTGCCGTCGAAACAATTCAAGGGAGGTGCGGTAGAAGAACTCCTTGATACGTCCAATGCAGATCCGGAACCAGAAAAGACTCCAGAGGAAATGGCGTCCGAAGAGTTTCTTACAAAATTAGATAACAACGTGGTGTACAAACATCATAAGGATGAAGTGAACAGATGGCTTCGAGAGGTGGTCCGGGAAATGTGCTCGACGCAAGGACGAAGCGACGAAGAAGAGGTGCTGATGCGCATCTCTACGGAGATGATCGAAAGATTCCAAAAGCTTTTTGTGGACAATTTAGAAATCAAAGCTTGTCCAACGATCTCGATGATTCTACAGGAGTTTGAAAGCGTGCTCAGAGAAGAGCAGTGTCTATCTACATTCAGTCAGGAGCAGCGTCAGTTTATAAGACAACACTTGATAGCAGTTCTCCGTATATCTTATAATGCGAATGTTCAGAACGGTCAAAGACGCGACAATACGACAATAAGAGGCGGCGGACTTCTGGGGGGTATAGTCGAAGGATGTCTATCGATTGTAGGTGCGATGCTAATTTTACCGGTCGTCGGGATCATTGCGGGCGGGCGCGCCCTGTTCAAAAAGTTGCACGTGAGCAAGGAAGCCGCAAAATTGTCTGAGAAAACGTTGAGTCGTTTACGGCACCTCCTTTCTACATCTGAAACCACAGGACACCACTTTTTCTTTGATCTGCCGTTGCATAGTCATGAAAAGTCGTTAATCGACGAAAACGTTATGCAGAAGATGAAGATGGTAGCAGATCGTATTTCACGACAATTGACGAATCGAGTAAGATTTTCCGACAGTGTTGAGAATCTCTTTTTCCGAGCTGTATCTGAGAATGAGTCAACCCAAAACTTTGCACACTTATTTGGAGCTTTGCTCAAACTGACAGAGTCATTGGGTGCAACGCTAAAAAAGAATGATGAGGCACTGCTCTCCTTTGGCAGCAAAACGGTAATATTCAGGTTGTTGGCGATCGATGATTTCTCGACACGTGTGAAGAACAATGAAATCATAACCGAAAACACAATAATCGTACCCGGTGACCCCAACCCCAAAACAGTATACAAATTGAAGATTACAAGCAAAAATAGTACACAAGTTTTAGAATTATTCAAAGACTTGTCAAACAGGCTCGGTATGTTGATAGAGCTCTCACATACCAAATACGACGCAAAAACGCTCGAAAAGGTTCGATAATTTTGTTTATAATTTTTAAGGCGTGTCGATGGGCGAAAAATACACACGCTATGTCAGGGAGCGCATGATGAGGCTAGAAGGGATAGGTAAAGCCGTCGGAGGTGGAGCCGACGAGCTGGGCGCCGTAGTTGTTCTGGGCGCCGAGACGAAGGGGACGAGTCCTATGCTCGAGAGAACGTCCGGTTCGATGCCGACGGGAAGTGCCTCCCGTCTCTCCGGTCTCTCTGGCCTCTCCGTAACAATTGGTTGATATTGACGACGACTAGTATCTCCCGAATCGGCCAAAGAAGCCGCATAAACGAGGGCGTCCTGCACAGAAGCTGCCGGGACGGGCGCGTTCGCAGAAACCGTCGAAGGAACGCGTGCCTGCTGCTCGTGTGCGGCGAAAGATGCAGTAGATGAGGCAGGTGGGATGGATGCGGCGGATGTGCCAAATGCGACAGAAGTGCACGGAGAGTAAACCGATGGATGCGGTTGACAGGGTGCGACGTTGTGCGCGTCGTTTCGTGCGCACGCGTCCTCGGGGGGGTACAGCGTGGTGTTGATCTTGGAGCGCATCGCCGTGTTGAGCACCTTGTCTCGAAGCGAGTCGGGAACCTGCACGCCCATCTTGTAGAACCAGAGGTACACGGTGTCGCACGTGTCCTCGAGCTCATCGGCCGTGTCCTTCTTGCGCGCCTCCACCTTTTTGAGCGCGTCCTGCATCGTGTCCCGGGGGGCTTCGGGCACCTGCTCGATGAGTTCGCGGATACGTTTTTCCGCGGTATCCAAGTTTCTATACTTCGTCTCGAGAGCGTCTACGGACTCGAGCATATCCTTGACGTATCCGTCCTTCTTGGACCTGACATTCGCGTACACCTTGTCGAGCGCCTGCACATCGGTGCGGTATTTTTTTTCGGCCTGGTAATACACCTCGTCTATGGACCTGGCGACGTCCAGCCTGCACCCCACCCTGTCCACGAAGTCGCGCTCGCGGGCGATGTGCTTTTCCGACACGCGCGCGTCGCACCTCTTGAGCTCCCTGTTCAGGTTGTTGACGATGTCACAGTAGCTTATCATTACCTTGATTTACATACATAGTCGACGATCTATAAGCCTTATATCAGAACAATATTCGGTGTCTCCGGAGTTGGTCGACGAAAGGCTTCGGAAAAGATCCGTTTTGCATGTTCCGCGGCTCGTGCGTGGCTGGGCACTATGGGATCGGGATAACGATGGCTACGAACATTGCCAGCGCGAATTTTGGCCCGGATGCGCGCGTCCTCCCAGCGGGGAAGCAGCCGGATCTTCGCCGGATCGTCTCTCAATACGTCCGCGAGTTCGGGAACCCAGCGCCGGACATAGACCGCGTCCGGATCGAAGCGCGCCTGCTGCGTGTAAGGGTTGAAGACGCGAAAGTACGGGGCCGCGTCGCTCCCGACGCTCGCGCTCCATTGCCACCCGGCCGAGTTCTGGACGGGGTCGTAGTCCAGCAGGCGCGTCGCGAAGAACCTCTCGCCCTCGCGCCAATCGATGAGGAGGTTCTTGCAAAGGTACATGGCCGCCACCATCCTGACGCGGTTGTGCATGAACCCCGTGGCGTTGAGCTGGCGCATGCCAGCGTCTACCAACGGCGTACCCGTCTCTCCGCGCGTCCAAGCCTCCCAATCTCTCGCGATTTTTTCCGATCGAGCGGGAGAGTTCCAGGGCACGCGCTCGTCGGCGCAGCGCAAGAATGCTTCGTTTCGATAATCGTCGCGGAGCATTCCGTTCAACACGCGCGGATGAAACCAGGCGATCGCGTAATAGAATTCGCGAAAGTAGAGTTCTCTGATCAGGCCGTGATCGATACCGTAAGATTCGTACACAGCCCAGTACACCTCGCGCACGCTGACGCATCCGAACTTCAAAAACCTGCTGAGCCGCGTGGTGCTGGCGCCGACAACGTCCAGCGCCAGTTCGTCGCGCGTGCTCCCGTACGTAGCGTACGCTCCGGCGCGGACGTCGTCGAGGATGTTCAGAGCCGTAGATCGGGGCGAGGAAGGAGACAGATTTTCGCGGCATAAATTCGTCGTCAGACGAGGAATGGGCGCGGGCAGGGGATGGTGCTGAGGTGGGACAGCACCGTGAAGATCCGCCCTTTTTCGGTACAGGAAACTGAACACGGTGTAAGGTGTTTGCGCGGCTATGGTTTTCGTAGCGGGATCGTTCATGCGAAACAGCGTATAGTCCTCGAACTCGGATCGGACGGCGGATATTCTTGTCGTGTTGTTTTGGTGCCCGAGAGGCGGCATGATCGGCATGATCGGCGGCCGTGACAGGAGGATTTCCTCGAGACGCGCGTCCCTTGCCCTGGCGAAGGGCGTCACGTCGCGGTTAAAATACAGGACGGTGGTGTTTTTGGCGGATGTCCGAAATGGAACGCAGCCGTCATCCTGTGCCAAGTGTCGGAGTAGAGCTCGAGCTTCGGCTTCTGCGACCTCTTCCGGCACCGATCTAGCGATCGCCGAGGAATCGGTCGGATTCGCGCAGTCCTTTTTTGTCGTCCGTAAGCGCGCCAGGCCCTCGAGGGAAATTGCCGAAGACAGCGATGGATCGCGCGCTAGATCTCGCAGCTGCGACTCGAGATCGGCGACGCACGACTCTAAGAACCGCTGCGAGCACTCGCTGTGATAAGGGTTGAGACGTCCGTCGGTCTGGCGCGGGTTATAAATGAAAACAGGAACGATTCGCGCCTTTTGTACGGCTCCAAGCCCGCCGTCAGGAGCAGTAGTAAGAGCAGTAACAGCAGCGTCGTATGCGTTGTACGCGTCCGTGACGCATCGGGAAAAGCCGATATTGTCGCGCACGCGTAGATCGCGTCGAAACAAAAAAACATGACGCACTGGCTCTATAGATACCGTCGTCTCTAAATCAGCGCGTCTGGAACGGCGCATTGGATTGGTTTTTTGAAGAATAGCTACAGTATGCCGGCATTTTTTCTCTCTAGAGAATGCCGAGGCCCAACAGGCCGCTGTTGGAGTTCTTACCGCCGCCCTTGCTGACCTGCGAACCTTTGTCGCCGCCCTTGCTGACCTGCGAAGCGCGACTGCCGCCCTTGCTGACCTGCGAAGCGCGACTGCCTCCCTTGCTCACCTGCGAACCCTTGTCGCCGCCCTTACTCATCTGCGAAGCGCGACTGCCGCCCTTGCTGACCTGCGAACCTTTGTCGCCGCCCTTGCTGACCTGCGAACCTTTGTCGCCGCCCTTGCTCATCTGCGAAGCGCGACTGCCGCCCTTGCTCATCTGCGAAGCGCGACTGCCGCCCTTGCTGACCTGCGAACCACTGTCGCCGCCTTTGCTCATCTGCGAAGCGCGACTGCCGCCATAACGCTGGCCCGGCTGACCTTGATGAGCTTGCTGAGCTTGCCGGGCTTGCTCGAGAAGACGTTGAATAGGATCCCTCTCATTTTCACGTTGAGTGGCGTATTCGTGCGATTGCTGTTGCTGTTGCAATCCTCGCTGTTGCAATCCTCGCTGTTGCAATCCTCGCTGTTGCAATCCTTGCTGTTGCAATGTTGATGCAGGAAATTCGTTCGTTCCACCGCGCGCGGCCCTTTGGCGTGCGGCGGCGGTTTTACCGCGATAAGCTGCGGCTTTGTTGCGCGCGGCGAGCTGCTGACCAGATGTTCGTGGCATGTTGCTGATGGGATGCGTTGGCTCGGTGCGTTCAGCGCGTTTGTTTTGGGTGATAATTTATGATGAGATTTTATTTATTTGTCGAACCGGGGTGGGTACCGTAGCGTTCGCCAAATAAAGGTGCGCGAACGGGATATTGGATCCATTTTCTTTCTTTGACGAACCACAATGGCGAGGTGCGACAATAATAAATTCGACTGTCCGATATGCGCGACGGTGGGATGCGCTCCCTCCGCAAAATTCGCGTGTCCTTCCTGCGACTTCGTGACGTGCAAGCCCTGCCAGAAGACGTTCCTGCGTCCCAACTGCATGAATTGCGGCGTATCGTTGTCGCGCGGCTTTCTGATCGCGACCCTCGGAAAGACCTGGGTCAACGGTCCGCTCCGGGAGCACGAGCAGGAGGAGCTCATGGCCCGCGAGACGACCCTGCTCAGACACACGATGGACGAGGTGCAACGTGAACGCGCCCGTAGGCAATTTCGGGACCGAGCCCGGTTCGGACGCGCGGCACTTGCGGTGTTAGAACGCGCGCAGCGTGCCAACGGTATCGGAGCAGGTGCCTCCGACTCTTCGCGTCAGGCGGCGCTTCCCGGGCATCAGTTCGATCCTCGAAAGTCCGTTTTACCGTGTCCCGCGTCGGGATGCAAAGGGTTCGTCGTGTCGGGACGCTGCGGGATATGCGGGATGCTGGTGTGCATGAAGTGCCTGAAGGGGGTCGGACGCGACGACGGAGGACAACAACAGCAAGGGACACGCGCGCTGCCACACATGACGCACGTATGCGCACCCGAGGACGTCGCAAGCGTGGACATGCTGCGCCGGGACAGCGTTCCGTGCCCTCAGTGCTGCGCGCTCGTGCACAAGACGGAAGGTTGCAACCACATGTATTGCACGAACTGCGGGGCATACTGGGACTGGGCCACGCGCAAGCTGATGCGCGCCAACACCAACACGCATTACCGCCACGTCCAAGCGTTTGCCAGGGACGTGGCTCGGCGCGTCGCGCCGACGACGCTCGAAGAAGGCATAGAAGGCGCAGGAGTCACCAGCAGCGTCGAGCGCTCCTCAGGGGAGGGAGCTGCGGCGGAGGCGTCGACGTCGCATGCTTCACGGTCGTCCGGCAACGCCGCTTGTATAGCGCCCGACCCTCTGTTCTTGGAGGAGGACGACGACGAGACCAGGGCTACGCGGACATCAGAGGACGCCGTACCCGCGGACGTCGCCAGGGGGTGGATAGACGATCGTGTCAGGAGGCTGACGACAATGCTTTATGAAGGAGGAACCAATAGCGCCAGATGCAGTGGCAGTGGCAACAGCAACAGCAGCAGCAGCAGCAGCAACGTGCGCTCTGTGCATGCGCGCGTGTCTCCTTACGTCGACGCCCTGTTTGTGATGCTTTTCGAAGACGTGACCGTCATCAGGTTCGCTGCCCAGAAAAGATATTCGGTGCGTCTGGCCGAGAACGCGCACCGCCAAGCCACGCTTCGGGCGCGCACCGCGTTCTTGATGGACGAGATCGACGAGCCCACCTGGAGGAGGCGCGTCTATTCCGCCGAAAACGCGTTCCACAGGGACGCGCACGTCGCGCGCGTGCTCGAGCTCTACCTCCTGACCATCCGCGATTTTCAGAGGCGCTTATTACACGCCGTTAGACAGGCGCCGCTGCCCGACCGTGAATTTGCGCATCACGACGCGTGCGCCGAGGACGTGCACGCCGAGTTCCGGGAGTTCGTCCGGCTGTGCAACGAGGGATTGGCGAGCCTGCGTGAGGAGTTCGGCGGTCCCCGGATAACGATCCGAGACGATGCCCATGATGCGGATATACCGCCTTTGACGGTGACTTGAAACTCGAAGATATATGATCGGTCGAATTGCGCGCACGCTCCTAAAAGTTTTCGATGCAAGGAGTATAGCGATGTTGCCCGCCCCAAACGACGCGAGCGCGTTCGCACGGTACGGATCTCTCCTTTTGCCGAACGCGTACCCGTTTCCGACACGACCCGAGGGAGAAGCCGACGCACCGGTTGATAATGACGGAGACGAGGACGGAGACGAGGACGACGATACCGAAACCAGGAAAGAGAAGGCCAAGATGAAGCGCGTCGTCGCGTCCACGTTGGGCACCGTGCTCGAGGACAGGTACAAGATATCGCGCCACATAGGGAGCGGGAGCTTCGGTCAGATCTATCGCGCGACAGACATGTCGACGGGTTTTCCTGTAGCCGTCAAGACGGAACTCAAAAACGTCAAGTTCCCGCAGTTATACCACGAATACCGCGTCTATCGTAAGTACCGAGACGACTGGGGTATCCCCGACGTGTTGTGGTACGGCGCGTCCGGGGAGCAGAGGGTCATGGTCATGGACATGCTGGGGCCCAGCCTCGAGAACGTGTTCGACGAGTGCGGGCGGCGTTTCACGCTCAAAACCGTGTTGATGTTGGCGGAGCACATGATATCGCGCGTCGAGACCGTGCACTCTGGCGGATACGTGCACCGCGACATCAAGCCGGACAACTTTTTGCTGCCTTCGGGAGATCCGGCCTCCGCCAAAACGCAGCCCCGGGTGCTGTACCTCATCGACTTCGGCCTTTCCAAACGCTACCGCTTGCCGGGTAGCAAGGAGCATATCCCGTTCAAGGAGGGTAAGAGCCTGACGGGAACACCGCGCTACGCCAGCGTGCGCGCCCACAAGGGAGCCGAGCAGGGACGCCGGGACGACATGACGTCGCTCGGCCACGTGTGGGTGTACTTCCTGAAGGGCAAGCTCCCGTGGCAGGGCGTCAAGGACCCGGACGCCAAGAGGCGCTACGAAAAGATTTTGGAGATCAAGAAGGAGACGAGGATAGAGGATCTGTGCGCGGGATTACCGCAAGAGTTCGAAACGTACTTCAGGACGTGCGCGGACATGGCGTTCGAAGAGCGTCCCGACTACTCGGGCATGCGCCGCATGTTCAGGGCCCTGTTCTCGCGCAAGGGCTTCGAGCGCGACAACGTGTACGACTGGGACGTCAAACGGCGAAAGACAGGTAAAAAAGAAAAAACCCTCCCAATGAGAAGATGAGGGCTGGTCTATCTATGTGTACACCTATTCTCTCTCATTTGACAAACATAATGGACGTGTGATGGCGGAGGCGCTCCTTCGTCTTCATTTTTTACATTCAGATCGACGAACGCCGACGATCGATCGCACGCGCACATACAAACTTTTCTTCTGTTCAATCAAAGGAGGCCGGACGGAATAGGTAATTCTTTCTTGCCGCACGTCAGAATATCACATGAAGAGCCATGAAAAAGAGGAGAGGAGTTTGTATCGGACGCGATCGCCTCTGCTGTCGCAATTCGTATCGGCGGTCATTTTCGGAGGGTCCGCCGCCAACGATCACACGAAGTCGAGAAGAAAGCGCAGGGGCGGGGGCGACCTTTCTCCCGAGGAAAAGGCTGTTCATTTGTCCGAGCAGATCAAGAATGCCGTCAAGGAATTCGTGATCGAAGAAGAGGACGACATCACCGAGACCGATTTCGACAAGTGGTACGAAGCGGAGCAAGAAAGGAAGAAGGAAGCAGGCGAGCCCCCTATAATAGAAGTCACGTACGAAGGCATCATGACGGAGATGCTGCAGATGCAATTGAAAAAGGTGCGAGAAGCCAAAGCCAATGCTAACACATGTCCGCCGAAGTCGAACACCGGTCCGCCGGTACCTGAGACGCTCCCGAAGCCTCATCCGACTCCCCCAACGCCTCATCCGACGCCACCTCAGACGCCCGAGCAACAGCCTTCAACAGCGATGAATAAAACCTCTCGAAACGCGGCAACGTCGACTCAGGACAATATCGGACAATCAAGCCGCCAATCCGACCATCGTCCTCCCGATCGATCTAGTCAATCCGGCCAATCAAGCCGCAATGATCGACGAGCACCATTCATCGTGATCAGCCCGAAAACATCGACGATGGAAATCGTGACGGTCATCGACTTGACGAAAGTTGATTCCAGCACGATACCATCGCAATCGCAATCGCAATCGCAGCAAAGGCGATCTCGACCTCGACTACAAACGCAACAACAGCAGCAAGGGCAACAACAGCAACAACAGCAGCAAGGGCAACAACAGCAACAACAGCAGCAAGGGCGACCTCAAACGCAACAACAGCCACAGCCAGGACGGAAAGATAACGACAAGGTATTGAATCCTAATCAGGTTCGAATTCAAATACAAGGGAAAAATAACCACAACAACCCCCTTTATAACAGTCAACCACCATAATCTAAAAATAAATAAAGTAACACGACAGGCAGGTACCCGAACCTCCAGCGGAGAATCGCGTAGTCATCTCGCTATAAGCTACCCAAAAAAAAAGCTCGACCGTTCATTCACAAAATCTTGGCGAGAACGTCGCGAAACCTTTCGACGCGTTCCAGCACCGCGTTCACGTTACGTGGTTCGTCGTGTTCAGCCGTTCTTTTTGTGCGCTTTGGCCATCTCACGACGTAATGAAACACGATATCTCCTCTCTTGTTTTTACGCTCTGTTTCTGACGTCGAGTCTGAGCACGACGACGACCACTGTGCGGGAAGGCCTTCTCCCCGGATAACGACGGGTTCGCTAGGATCCGTATAAGATGCACGGCTCCTCTGGTCCTTCTTTTTCTTCGACGGCGCCTTTTTCCCGTTGTCATCATCACCGAGGGCCAGGACGTACGCGTCGCCCATCACTTCGACGCGCTTGCGCACGCCTCCCACCAGAACGTCGCGCAGATCGACGGAAACGTCGACGTGCACGTCTCCCGTATACGGATCTACGAAGCGATACGCGTCGAAGCTCTCCCTGTCGTGGACCACGCGCACCATAACGCTCTCTTTGGGGTGCAGGTGCGTTCTACCGTCCTTGACTCCCGGAGGGAGCGTAATCTGTAGTTTACGGTGTTTAAGACGGACACCGTGTCCTTTACACTTGGGACACGACGCGTCGTGCGCGGTTCCTACTCCTTCTAACGGACAACGAGCGTGCTTTCCCTCCCCTCGACAAGCCTCGCACTGGGTCTGCATCGTGACCGAGGGAGACACGCGCTTCACCCTCTCTCCTGTGCCCGAACAGGCTGGGCACCGCATCCACCTGAGGTCCTCGCCGGCTTCGGGAGCGAAGCCAGAACCTCCGCAGTGCGCGCATTCGCCTTCCGTAAAAACGTCCACTTCTTTGGTACAACCGTATTTGACGTCGCGTATGCTCAAGGAGACTTGCACCATCGAAGGCGACGGTGTTCTATCTTTCGGAAACTCGCAATTTCCTTCTTTTTTTTCTTGAGCAGGCTCTTCGTTCGCGTTTTGATGAACGGTTTCGTTATCGGTGTCGATCTTGCTTTTGGAACGGGCCGCCGCCGCTCCGCCCGATTCGCGCAAGGATTCACGTAAAAGCTTCTCGAGGCAAGCCATCATATCGGCAGCGGCTCCTCCTCCTGTTCCTCCTCCCGAACCGTTTCTCGTATCGAAGCAATCGGCCGAGAAAAAAGACGACGAGAATAACGAAGATCCTCCTCGATCACCGTCGTCGTCTGCTGCGTCGCTGTCATGGACGTCGTCAAAATCGGTTGAAAGGTCGTAATCGGATCTCGCGCTCTCGTCGGAAAGGACGGAGTAAGCGCGGTGAACGTCTTGAAACGCGCGCACTGCTTTTTGCGGGTCGCTTGGATTCTTGTCGGGATGCAACCGGAGCGCCAGCGCACGATATGCTTTCCTGATCTCGGTGATCGACGCGCGCGGGCTTATACCGAGGACCGCGTACAAGTT
>LKMJ01001626.1_pt1 | contig 20092 bp, 18 predicted proteins | sample 643391 | NCBI WGS metagenome assembly LKMJ01 (sample SAMN04112250, study PRJNA286221) | soda lake metagenome | biome: soda lake; feature: Kulunda Steppe; material: water; isolation source: sample PL-Br10 brine of Picturesque Lake | place: Russia: Kulunda steppe | collected 2010-07 | reverse complement strand
TTGAAATTGCTTATTTCAACCGTGCGTCTGAAATCAACCGCTCACGGTTGCTATGCGGTTGAAATTTTTTCAACCGCACTTCAACCGCTTCAACCGCACTTCAACCGTGCCAGGAAGTTTCTGACGTGACAGAGGACCTTGACCAGACTACGATGTGCTCTAACTGCCTTTTGTTGGTTTAAACTGAAATTTCAGTTGCAAACCCGTTTGGCTTCAGCCAAGCTGCCATCGTTTGGCAGGTACAGCTTTCAAAGCTGTACAAGTTGTAACCTAACCTATCTTCTGCTTTGAGCGCTTTTAGTTTTGGCTTGGGGTTGCAGGCCTTTTAGGCTTCAGCTAAGCTGCCCTCGTTCAGCGGATACAGCTATGTAACCCCCAACCTACGATGCGCTCCCAGGGATCCCCTTTTGGCATCATAATATACAAGCGTGACATAGAAAATTTATGGACAACGAGGCCAACTGACTTCAGGGCCAATTCGAGCAAGCTATTGCTAAAAAGGACCTTGAAAAAGCTTGTTGTCTGCAGTGGCCCCTGCTTGTGCATGCTGCTGGTGAGCCTGGGGTAAACATGACCAGAACTCATAGTCTTTGCTGGCACCTCCGGCACAGTCAGGATGCCACACGGGACCCTTTGCAGGTCTCTGAAGAGTGTGCTGCCGCCCATTTAGGGAGATGGTGCGCAGTGGCAGGTTCATGCTTGCAAGGAGGCTCGTTAGCTGTACAGGGCTTCAGTGCGGTGGTCTAAGCACGCCCGTAGTCAGGAGTTGAACGCTGCGCAGAGCTTTGCTTAGATCGTACACATCTAGCTATTTCAGAGCCTTACATGCGTGACAAATTCTAGGTTCAAGACAAAATGCCCATATAGGGGCTTGCAGCTGGAGCACACGCGCATGCATGTGTGCGTTTGCGTGCATATGCGAGTGTGCATGTGTGAGTCTGTAAGCCCATACAAAGGCACTAAGCTGAAGGGAAGGCAGCAGCGACAACCGCTGAATTCTTAAAACAACAATTGAAAGCTTGCTAGCATAAAAGCCGCTGCAGCTGCCAGGTTACTCACGTCTAATTGGTCTGGGTTACTCAAGGAAAGGGGCCCTATTTATACAGAAGAGAGCCCAGACGTCGTTTTTAAGGGAAGCACGAGCCTTGGGAATTTTTGCATCCTTGTATCATTTAGGGGGTAGGCGGAAGTCTTGGATACCATCCTTGGCATCTTGGACCTGCAATGCAGCAGACCAGCATGGGTATGCTTATATTGTGGGGAACTGTGAAAGGGAGAAAAGACAACTCATGCAGGCAAAGCCATGGCTAATTTATGATTATCTGGCGGCACGACTTCGCTGCCAGCTTTAGGGCAGAGTGCCTTGCTCAATCTTTCAAAGCACCCATGGCACTGCTCACTGGGCCCTAGGAATCCTACTCAAAGGCGGTAGCGACACATTCAAGTAGAATGCCTTCTGTATTCGTATGTACTTTGCGCATCCTAAGCAACAAAAAAGTACACACCAATTGGTCTTGGTCAGTTATAGCTCGGGCAATGGCACTCTTGCTTGGTTCCTGCAGTTCCCCTGCAGTACGCAAGCAGCGTGACAATCAGTCCTGCTCGCCAGGGGCTGCCTCATCCACCCCAAACATCAAGCTCTGTGTGTGCGCACATGTACGCATGTGTTTGTGATCGCACGGGTATAGTCTTAACCCAACACAGCATGCAGGATATGCAGCAACACGCAACTCCCACATGCACCTCAAGAATTAAGGTGAGCCCGTCTGCCCACCTGCTACGAGCAACTCATCCAGAATGTAGTATGCTTTATGGAAGTTGAAAATCAGGTCCAGCTCACACACGTTTCCGAAGTATCTGTCCAGTACCTGAGATGCAGCAGGTATCATAAAGACTAAAAGACGGTGGGGGCTGGCCAGAGCGATGCGAGCATGTGCTTACATACAAGCGCAGTGGGGGCGTCCGCACACAGCTGCTCTCACACACGAAAACACATGCACTGCACGTTCACATGCTCTCACAGATGCACACTTCCGTTAACACATGCGCCGGCAGAGACGCATGCATGCATGCACGCACGCATGCATCACACACGTATTTGCGCATGCTTCAGAGTGAGCATGCAAAAAAGGGGGACCTAACGCATGCCATTAACTTTCCTTGCACAAATTGCGCTGGCATGTGCACATAGACATGTGCCTACAAGGAGCACTACAAGGAGGCCAACGCGCCTACTTCCCTTCCGTCTTCCCTTTCACGGGGCTGCAACCTCACCAACCTCCACAAACTCGTGAATTATCTCCAGGGTGATGAGTTCGTTATCACCAGCGTCTACACCGCACACAAAGTAAAGGCTGGCATAGCGCTTGTAGACGAGCTTCATGCCACGCCAGTCAAGGAAGTTGCATAGACGCAGGGGACGCGACAGGATGAGGCCTGTCGTCTCCTTGATGGTCTTGGCGCGCTCCTTCTGGGAGTAGGTGGAGTACCACTTGGCCAGGCGCACCTTACCCTGCCGGCTCATGAGGATGAGGAAGTGAATCTGCGTGCATGAGGGAATGAGGCAGTGAGGATTAGCTGTGTGTGAGCCGTGCCCGCGGGGGGTGTGCATCTGGGCGGCTCTAGGCTTGGTCTGCCCTTACCATGATTATGGACAGGGAGGGTGCTTGGTCACACAGCCCCCCCTCTCCTCGGCTGGCTAACTGCTCAGAGGCTGACTGGTGGTGGGTGTCGCCCGCCCTCTACCTCATTTGCAACTGCAAAACGTTGCCTAAAGCAAAACTAAATTGCACCCTAAAAGAGATGCCGTCACAAAACTCTTGGAAACTACCATCCGAGACTCAAACCCAAAAAAATGCAGGTCTAGGCCTAGGCAGCCTCTCCGAGAAGGCGTAATGCTTTCGTACTCTCAGTTCGCTCCAGAGGCCGGCTATGCGCTGCCACTGCAGCAGCAGCAGCAGCAGCAGAAGCTGGCCCAGCCCACATACATGCAGGCCATCAACGCGAACGGGGGTGAGTGGCTTTGTTGTGTTACGTGGCGCGCCCGCTTGCTGTGTGGTGGTGTGAAACCAGAGATATTGGTGGTGCTGGGGCACTCATGAGGCATGCCGCTCGCTCATGCGTGCTGGAGGGAAACTTAGGGGTGCGAGCGGGGTCAACCCCAACCCCTTTCCAGACTCTCTTCCTGCGCACATGCATCCCTCCCTCCCTCCCTTCTCTCATACCCACGCTCCCGCCTGCCCTCCGCCCGCCTCCTGTCTGCAGAGCGCATCATGGTGCAAGTCGTGCAGCAGCAGCCCGCCCGGCCTGCGCCTCAGCAGGTGTCCCAGCAGGCCCTGCAGTTCGCGCCTCTCGGGCCCGCTCAGCAGCAGCTCCTGGCCACGCAGCAACACCAGCAGCTGCGCCCCGCCGCGGCAGCGGCCCCGCTTCAGGTGCGGGCGCCCCAGCAGCAGCTGCTGAGCACCGCGCTGCCGGGTAGGCCGTTGCAGCTGCACCACGCCTCGGCCCCCCTGCAGCAGCAGCACCAGCAGCAGCAGCCGATGTACATCCTGACTTCCAGCGGCGCGCTGCAGCAGCTGCCGATGCAGGTGCAGCAACTGCCCCAGCAGCTCCCCCAGCAGCTGCACCCGGGCCTGGCCCAGCCGGTGACCTCCATCCCCCTGGGCGCGCGCCAGCTGCACCCACAGCAGTCCCACCAGCTGCGGCCCGCCACGCTGCACGCGCCCGCGGGTGGGGCCCAGCCGCAGCTGCTACAGGCCACCAGCCTGCCCATGTCCAGCATCCCGCTGGGCGGCCAGGTGCTGCAGCTGCAGCAGGGCCCCGCCGGCATCTCTTTGGCCCAGGCGCGCGCGCTGCAGCCGCTGCAACAGCAGCAGCAGCAGCAGCAGCAGCTGGCGTTCGCCGGCCCTTCCGCGAGCATGCAGTTGTTGAGCACCGCGGTGTCCTCTGGTGGACCAGGCCTGCCCCCCCAGCAGCTGCAGCAGCTGCGCCCCCTCGCGGGCGCCCCCCCACTGCAACTATCCGCGCTGTCCATCGCGCGTCCAGCCAGCCAGCCGCAGCAGGTGGCCCCGCCCCCGCCCCCGCCCATGTTCCTGGCGCAGCAGCAGCAGCAACACCAGCAGCAGCACGCTCCGCAGCCCTCGCGCGCCACGGACCTGCGGCACCTACAGCAGCAGCTGGCGCAGCAGCAGCAGCAGCAGCAGCTGGCCAACCTGCGAGCGCGGGTGGCGTCGCTGGGCGCGGGGGGCGGGGGTGTAGGGCCCCCCCGCAGCACCAGCATGCAGCCCCATCCGCCTCCCCCTCCTCACTCTGGCGCCCCTCCCTTGAAGCCTGGGACCATCCTTGTGAGCAGTCAAGGCCCCTCTGTTCAGCAGCACCCGCCTGTGGTCGGGGCAGCGGAGCAGCGAGTGGACCAGGGCCTCTTCCTGGCGCAGCTGATCGAGCAGCAGCAGCAGCAGCAGCAGCAGCAGCAGAAGACACGCATCGGCTATGGGCCAAGGAACAGTACAGGAGCCCCCTCACACCTTGCACACCCTGGCTCTGTGCAGCAGCAGCAGCTGCCTGAGCTGAGGCTGCATGACGACGACAGTGTGGTGTTCAGTGAGCATCATCGCCCTGCGCCCCGCAATACCTCTGCTCCTGCCCTGCCGCAGGGCCCCAGCAGCCAGCAGTCTCCCAACAACAGTGCAGCTGCCAGCGGTGGGCGCACTCCAGTCCCTGAAGATGCGCCTGTGCAGCAGCAGCAGCTTAAGAGCACCGTCTCTGACACCAATCTGCAGCTGGTGCATAGCCAAGCAGGCAACGAGAATGGGGTGACAGCTGCTGGCAACGCGCCGGCCAATCCTGCAGCGGCAGCAGCAGCTGCGGCCACTGCAGCCCTAGCCCAGCCCATCCACGCACACGCTTCACCCAGCAACGGAGGCCAGCAGAATGGCCTAGCAGAGCAGCAGCAGGAGCATGGAGGGATAGTGGGGGAGGCCCTCGGGGCAGGGGTGGCTGGCAAGGACGACTTACGCGGCATCCTCTCATCCATTGGAGTGGAGCTTGCCAGGCATGGCATCAGCGTGGAGACAGCGGTGGGTGCGGGCTGGCTGGGCGTGCTATCCCCTGCAGATGTGAAGCTGCTGCGGGAGACCTACGTGGGAGAGCTGCAGCGCTTGCAGCTGCTGCATTCCATGCCTAAGATTGCAGCAGATGCGAGCAGTGCGGACGGCGCAACCAGTCCAGGCGCCATCAGCTCTCCGCCCCCGCTTGCCCTGCTAATGCCTCCGCCACAGCTGCAGCAGACAGATGACTTGGGTGCAGCTGCAGAGCAAGCTCCTTCAGCAGCCCCAAGCCATGAGGGTGCAGGTCCTGTGGCTGCTGCTGCCGCCAGCGATGGTGTGCACAAACATCATGAGAAGGCAGACAAGGAGGCTGTACTGGAGAAAGCAGGGCAGGAGGCTCTTGGTGCGCCTGGGGAGCCAGGGCAGGAGAAGAAGCCAGAGGCTGGAGATGCAGAGCGCGCTAAGCTGGAGGAGCAGCTCCAGGCAGCCAGTCCTGCGCAGTTCAGCGCGTTTGAGTATGGCTTTTTTGCAAGCGGTCCAGGCGGGGCTGCAGGCTCCGAGCTCATGGAGTGCCTGGAGGACCTGAATCAGGTACTTAACGCAGCTGTGCTGGTGGTGCAGTGAGCTGTGCTGCCTAATTGCTTAACGCGTTGGGAAGGGAGGGGGGGGCAAGGGCAAGGGCGTGGAAGTGCTTTAAAGGGCTGTGCGGACTGTGATGAAGGTTGCCAAGAGGTGTGAGCATGTGTGGGTGCCTACTCTGTGGCTGTATGCTCAGTTGAACCTCCGTTAATTGTTAAGGGTGCTATGCCTATGGGGCCCATGCCTGCATAAGGGTACCCAACATGTCGGCTGTGAAGTTTACCCCTCACAGCCACTCAAGTGACTCAAATGAGCTCTGCGTCTTCTCTTCTGAAGAGAATTAATAAAAAGCACTTGTGACTCTGGTGCGTCGATCATTTATTCAGGACGGTAAGGGTGCAAGTAGCTGGGGCACCCACCCTCCCAGGTGTGCTGATCACCTGCTGATGCTTACTTTCCCTTCTGACTTGCAGAACATCTTCGATGCCACTGGTTTAGTGGATGCAAACACTAAGGGACAAGATGGTGTTCTGGAGCAGCACCTGCTGGGCAAGGTGAGAAGGTAGTGGGATTTTTTGCATGACATGCAAGTGTGCACAGGCTTGAAGCTAGTGCCTTCAAAGCCAAATTGAAATGTATTTAAAATACGTGTGTGTGCGCGCGTGCGGAGAGCATGAGCGCTTGAATATGAATCAGTGCGTGGTTCAAAAATGGGCAGGCTTTCCAGAGGGCTTGCTCCATATAGTAAGCTGCATTTGGTGGCCCCTGCGCTCATAAGGCCTTACCTGTGCACATTCCTGCAGGAGGGCCCGTTGACGCAGCCTCCTTCCTCAGCTGGAGGCAGGGACTCTGACATCGAGGGCCCCTCTGACCATGAGCTGGCAGCGCGCTTTGCTAACCTAGACCTTGGCTGTGGCTTCTTCTGAGCACACATGCAGAGCTGCTCCATCTTGAGGGCAGGTGTGCTGCTGTCGCTGTGACCAGCAAGTCGACCAGGCCTCTGCTGCTGCCTTTGTAGGCCTCCCATCACGCTAGCGCGCCCAGGCTGCCCCTTTCACTTTTGAGCCCGAGGTCTGTGCTTGCTGTGATGCAGTTGCTCTTGAAAGTGGTGATTGGCCCTGGGGAGGGTGACATCGAGGGGGTTGCCTTCTGCTGATCACGGTAGCGCGCATGCTTCCCTTTTGCTCATGCAGGTGCCAGCTCCAATACAGAGCGTGCACGTTATGAAAGTGAAAGAAAGTTTGAGACAGGGATTTTTATGGCGTTAGCCAATCGGTGAGCTTTTAGGCCTTTGGGGTGAGTGCTGACCGCATCGGTCGTTTGGTGGAAGGGTTGTAACATTGAGAAGTGCGCGTGGGGAATGTAATAAGTGCTAAGATAGGTGGTGGCATTCCTAGCATGGCGATGCGCCATGCCAAGAGCTGGTTTCTTTGCATAAGGCTGCCCACGGCCCTTGGACAGTAGCCTCAAGGCCCTGCAGCGTTATGATGTTTGGGAGGTGTGCGCACATTGTGCATGGAGGTTGATCATTTGGCAAGGCATGCTCACGGAACTCAGATGCCAACCTGCCATGCACGCACTAGATGTGCACCCAACGGCGCACTCCAGACCTCGGGCAAACTGTTATAAGTGATGTTTGGGTCTACATGTTTATCGGTATCTATATCCTGCATTTGTTGGAAACCGCAACTGCAAAGTAATGTGGGTGAACGCGTCCGTGCTCCCCCAGCTTCTGAAGGGATTATTACTGTCGTGTTCCTAGCACACCTTGCCTAAATTGCGAGCAACATTGCTGTCAACATGGCACAGCTAGTACATGTAGCATGCTTCTGTTTTAATCATTGCCTTCATCAGCTTGCTCCTTCACAGAACTTGATAGCTTCAAATCAATGTTCTATGATGCCATGTGGCTGTTGGACCTGAGAATTCCGAGCAGTGCCAGGGCTCCATGCGTGCTCTTCTGCTGTCTTACTAGTAGACCTTAACTGCATGTTTAGTGTCTTTCCCCTGACATTTCACATGCATGCCTTTTTCTCAGAATTCTATGCTACTTAAAGTAATAAAAACGCTGGGTGTTTGTTTTCCCTGTTTGAGAATTGAATCATCAGCGAAGGAGGTCTTGATGCTTGGTGCTACATGTATTTACTAATTGCTCCCTGGCCACCTGCGATTGTGTCAGAGGTACCAGCAATTGCAAGTCTGGTGTTCTGCAAACTAATCCTCCTCATGTATGTCAGGTGTATGGCTCCATTGATGGATCATTGTATTAATTGAGTAGCATTTTCATTCTGTTCTGTTGGTCTTGTACTCTGAATTTTTTGTAAATTGGTGATTGGCAATTTACAGTCAGTGTTAGTTAAGACCAAAGCCTTGCCAAGATGTGTTCGATCTTGTACAAGGCAGACCCAACTCTACTCATACATTGGGTTAAGCATGCGACAGACGAGGGCAGCTCAGCTGAAGCCAAACACGGTTGCATTTGAAACCAAAAAGACTAACTTATTAACTGGGTGATGACCTGAGATATAGGTTAGGTTACATAGCTGTATCCGCCGAACGAGGGCAGCTTAGCTGAAGCCTGAAAGGCTTGCAACCCTAAACCAAAACCAGTGTACAGCTGCACGTACAAGGCCAGGCCTTTGGCGTCTGCTTGGCTAATAAACTCTCTTAGCCTGTATGAGTTGAGCTGCTAGTTTGACGCTAACTGACTGCGTTAGAGTTTGTTCTTGGATATCTATTAACCCTACCACCATGCCTGGGACTAGAGCCGCCCCTGCTGACCTGCTGCCTGAAGCGTCCGGACGATGGATCCATCACGGACGTACTGAACGAGCTGGCGGCCGACGCCATAACACCATACAACTGCTCAGGCGTAGACTACTTGCTGCTGGCGGAAACCTTCGGGGTACGGCGGCGTGCAGAATTCGCGTGGTGTTTATACGGACCCGACCTTCGGTCGGCAGACGCGCACGGCAAGGCTGTCGCTTGCGCAGAAGCAACATGCACGCTAGAGAACAGCATGAGCTCATATGAGCTGCCAACTCGGCTCAGGATCGCTGATCCACGCGCACATGCACTCCCTGATCGCCAAGGGCTCGCAAAACTGGCCAGGTTCGTCCCACGGGACATCGACGTCGACGTGCCGTACGGGCGTGAGTGCCACTGTGTGCCCCTGTGCCTGCCTGCCTGCGCACGCAGGTGTGCGAACCTGGGGTATACGTGTTTCCGGAGGCTGCGGATGCCCTCGTTCCAGTGCTGGTTGCGCCCGGGCTCGGCCTGAGATGCGCCTACAATTCGGGCAATAATGAGGGCCTCTATTGCCGCATTACGGTTCTGGTTAGTTACAAAGCTAAATAAGCCTGCACATGTAGCCAACAGGACTTAAACCCCAATGGCAAGCCCTAAAGCAGATTGCCTAGGTCATGTTAAGACTGCGGCATGCAATGTCGGTGTTAAGGATCAGCATTGGGTTAATTTACACAGCTGTACCTGATGAATATGGGCAGCTTAGCTGAAGCCAAACGGGACTGCAACCGACTCAGTTTCAGAAACCAACACAGGCAAGCCAGGTTTCAGGTTTTTAAGGCTGTATCCGCCTAATGAGGACAGCTTAGCCGATTGTGAGCTTCAAGTGAGGTTCGATCCCCTTGCCCAAAGGTTGCAAGGGTGGATTGTCGACTTCCCATTGCAGGTTCCCCACCGCCTGCTCGAGTTTCCAGAGCTAGTATTGGACGTTGAAAACCAACACAAGTTAAGGTTGTAATGGGTTTAGACCTTTATCCAGATGGGTTGACTGCTGGGCCACCAGACAAAAAAATGTCCATAGTCTCAGAAAAAGAACAACCGTTGATGAAGGGTCCACCTTCACATACTCAAACAGTGACACAAACTCGTGTTTTGAGCATGTGGTCATTTGAACCTTAAGGTAAGGTTTTAAGGCTGCATCTCACACACTTAAAATCACCTTAACGAGCTCGGCATTGATGTACTAAAAGCTCATAAGACTGCCCTCAAGTTACATGCTCATTCTGTGCTCTATGCACATAAACTGTCAACTACTAGATGCGCTCTTGAAAAATCCAGTTGCTCTCACGGTCTTGGTCTAGAGCAGGGGGCAGCTTGTCACCCTCCAGATCCTCACTAGTTCTTCATTCTCCCTGGTGGAGGAGACTCATGGCTCTTCGGGCCAATGTGTCTCCTTTTCCTTAATCGATGAAGGGAGTGGTTTCACTGCCTACGTAGTTTTCTTTTTTCTTTTTTCTTTTTTGTATCCGCCGAACGAGGGCAGCTTAGCAGGTTGTGGCCTTCAGCGAGGTTAGAACCCTGAACCCACAGGTTGCGAGGGTAGACAGCCGACTCTCCAGCGCAAGTGCCCTTAACGGGCTCAGAGAACCAGCTAGTAAAGAAGAGTACGAAGAAAAAGAAAAAAAGAAAAGACTACGCTAACAAGGTAACCCCTGTTTGCGTGAATTAAGGAAAAACTTTACATCTGGTGCAAGCACCAGGCAAACCTCCACCATCAAACGAGGAAGAAGGTCATAAGTGGGGGTGGGAAGGGTTCTGAAAAGAGCCATATGCTCTTTCCTTGATGTTTTTCAACCTCCTACTTGTATTTATGATCTTTGTTGCGTATTGAATAGAATGAGTGTTTAGATCAAGAGTAAGTTTTCTTACTCTAGGCCAAGCTTACTGAGGGGTAGTTCAGTATGACATTTAAAAATGGTCCCCATCACTCCAATCAGGATGGTATGTAGGCTTACTTTGAGGCATAGCTGTGCAAGGGTGTGTTTCAATCCATTATGCTGTTCAGATGCTCTTGCTAGTTGTTGCTCTGGTTGTGTATCATCACAGTATTTTACTTCAATGAGGTGTACATCCCAGCGCGAAGGGTGTACATCCTGTATATCTCTTTGATGGTCATTTTTTGTTCCAGCTGGCAGTATGCAAATAGCATCAGGTCTTGAGCAGGTTCGAAGTTCGTCTGCTGACAGGTTTGGTAGAAGCCATTGGGGTAAAGTCCTATTGGCTACGTGTGCCGGCAAGACCAGACTTTGTTGAGCCATCCGTGTTTCACTTCCAATATCTGTAAAAATGATGTTTCCTCCAAAATCGCCTTTGTTCAAAGTTTTGATGATGAACCTGGAAGCAATGTTATGTCTTTCAGTCACCATGTTTTGAATTGAAGCATGCTGACAGCCAGAAAGCATATGGATTTGGCTGTCTGGCTGATGACACAACAGACAGGATGTACTAGTGGCTCTGCCGTAAAGATGGGCCATTTTCTGAGTGTAAAGAGTACTCGTTCTAAATTTCATGACATTCCTTTTCTGTGATACATTAATCCTTGTATTGTTCCAAAAAGAATTGCTAGTTGTAAGATTCACAAAGGTGAGCAGTCTCTTCCAAAAGTTATAGTAACCTGAGTTGGTATTAGCATCTCCAAGTCTGTGATGCTTGCTCATGTGAGCTTTAAGTTTGTCCTTAATGTTTTGTAGTGGTGCAAGGCTGATTTTAGTGATAGTATGAGTAGTCTCATTGTTCTCTTCTGCGAGCCAGTATATATGGGCGAAAGGATCACCGTCAGGTGATGGTTCCGGGAATGCTTCGTCATGCCCATAGTTATGGAGAGCAGCATGTTTAGCTACAGCATCGGCAAATTCATTTCCAATCACACGAATGTGGGCTTCAACTTTGTAAAAGTTGATGGGAGTATTTGATTCGTTAATCATGGAGACTATTTGCTCCAAAAATTTGCTATGTGTGTGCTTCCTGTGTAATTCAGGAAATAAAAGTTGTTTTTGTATCTGAGATAGAGAACAAGCACTATCTGTGGCTATGTGGGTACACTTCGCCTTTAGTGCAGAAGCAATGCCAGTCAGTTCTGCTCTGTTTATGGTATTGCTTATCCTTAATCGATGTAGGGAGTGGTTTCACTGCCTACGTAGTTTTTCTTTTCTTTTCTTTTCATCTGTCAGCCTCTGTGGCAGCATTTATCTCTCTGAAATCCACACAAAGCAGCGATCCGTGTGATTCCCTTCTGCATTCTTCTTGGAAGGGAAGACACACTCACTGGCATACTTTGATCCGGGAGGTACTGCTGGTTCTATCAGACCTGCTGCCTCTAATTCTTCACACTTTTCATCCTGGATCTGTTGCTTCAAGATAGATTTTTCTGCGCTTTGCCATGGGCGCATCATGTTGGAGGTCTGTTGTGAATGAACCTACCAGGAAGTACTTCTCCAGTATAAGTTCCCAAACCATTGACACAACATGCAAACACCTTATTTTTGCGCTCACCAGTGATTTCACTTTCTCTTGTGTACGCATTCCAGTGCTGGAGTGATTGCCCCAAACAACTCCCAACTCTAGATCTTTCTCCACCCCCTATCCTCCAAACTCCTGGGATGAATGGCATAGGCCCCAGCTTGCCTTTCTGCATTTCAGGCTCTGGTCTCATGATGGCGATTTGGGGCAGCGAGTGCATGAAAACATGAGCAGCAAGGTGCACATAAGAGACAGGTGACCCACTTTAATTGACGGGTTGGGACCATACGCGCTCGTGCTTGTTGCGTGTGCCAGCTTGGCTCTAATGCCCATGTCGAGAGGGCTGTTCGTCTCCAAGCGCTCCCCTTATCTCTTGTTGGTTTTTGGCTCCGGAGATCAGAGAACTTGGGACGTAGTGTGCGTTTAACCTTGTTTGTCATGGGTGTGTGAGCCATGGTGCATGCATCTTGTATCACTTCTCGCGCTGGCTTGCATCCCTCACACCCATCCCGCCCACTGATCTTAGTGCCTTGAGCATTCATTGAAGCCATTCACAGTGAAAAACACTTGCGGCCATGATGTCCCGCCATGCACGTATTGAGTTATTGATCAGGGGCACTGAGGCCATGGTAACTAGGTCACCCCCCCCATGGAATGGCCAATATTCGAGCTTCTCTGTCACAGGATCAGGTTAAGCGCCCTTGGCGCAATGCTTACTTATCAGCATATCATACATCTCTTCTACACCCTTTAACCACTAGGAATTGCTTGGCGGCTGGGCTGAACGTGCTGCATGCCGCAGTGCTATTCTCATTCAGCACCGCATAGAGGGGATCCACCACTCTTCCGACCACTGATCCAGTACCCCCCAGAGATGTTGCCACCCTCATGCCGCAGCTACCATACTTTACGTCATTCTCATCCGCAAAGCGCTGAGAGATCAGCCCCACTTCACTACCCGTTTAGTAGAGCACTCTGCCAGGCACAATCACTGACCTGCCGTTGTAATGTAGGCTGAATCCTTCACGTAGCTTGTACAGCCCTGCCGTGCGCTCTAACTACGCATCTCGTGCCAGTGTATCATTCTCAGGCTCTGGATCTGCGACCATCATGTGTTTCTGAGTAGCCGCAGCAACCGATTCAGGGGCAGGAACACGCGCATCATCATTCAGAGTGTCTATGCACTTAAGCAATGCCAAGGCAGTTTTTGCGCCCAACTCTATGGTCACGCGTGCATCAGGTTGCGCCTTCAGCAATGCAATCAGCTTCTTTTCCCCCAGATCACCCAGCGCAAGCGACAGAACAGCAGAACTGGCCTTAGGAACCTTAGTCTGCTGGGTTTCCACTGGTCGTGCTGGTTGCGCTGCTGCCTCTGCTGTGCGTGTCTTGCTGCGCAGTGTCATGCTAGGTGCGGTAAATGGCACAGGCGCAATGGCAGATGTCACTATGTTGCTACTTGCGCTAGCTTTATGCATAGCTTCATTTTTCACAGTGGCACAGCTGCCAAGCGGTGGTTAGGAGTTCTCTGCAATATCAGCGGCGGTGCAGCAACTGCCTTGTGGCGGCCACGAGTCCTCTGTGAGGTCAGCGTTTGTAGCAAACTCGCTTTCATAGGGTGCAGCTGTCACATGTGCCTGGGGCTCATGCTGCCTGTGAGGCGCGCACTCGTAGTGCTTACCATAACACAGAGCATACGGGGAATGGCGGCGTCCACACTCTCCGCAAGGTGGTTGGCCACTGCCCCCTTGGTAGCCATCTCCCTGCTGAAGGCGGTAGGGCTGGCTGTTGACCTGCGCATCTCAAGCAATTGCCTGCGGGAACGCCTGCATGGGCGGCGCACCATTGCCGGCCCTTGGTTGTGCGTTATGCCGCGCACTGAACTGTTGTGCCGGCCCATTTTGGCTTGCTGTGTTACATGGCTTGCTGCAGTGGGTGTGCTTTGAAGTTGATTCATCAATTGCTGCAGTGTGGTGGCGAGCTGGTCCACCTTCTTCTCTAAGCCTACTTTTGGTCTTGCAGTGGTGTGAACCTGTGCGGCGTCGCGCTGCCTGGTGTGTGGCTTGTTACGCTGCTCTCTTTGTTCATTTGCAATTGCCTTCAGGGTCAAGTACTCATGCATTGTGTGCCCAAAATGATTGGGGAGTGGGCAAGGGCAATCTACATGCACGTACTTGGTGGCAGGGGCAGACAGATTTTTGACAGCGTTATTGGTCTGCCCATCAATGCTAGATTTTTGCTGTACTTCTTGGCAAGCTGGACCATGTCCTCAAGCGCCACCTCACCCCCCATTAAATCTTGGCAAGCTGGACCATACCCTCAAGCGCCACCTCACCCCCCATTAAATCTGCCTGCCCGTGGCTGATCAGCCCTGGTGCATGCCTGATGATGGCTCTATTGAACTTGAGCACGGCCTTCTGTCCCTTCACACCCACCTCCTAGGCCAGGCGTTGAGACTTCAGAGCAAAGACAGCGACATCCTCACCTGCCTTCAGCTCCATGCTGTTCAATTCTTGTTCCTTGTCACCTGAAATGTGCTCAAATTCCTTGCGCAGCGCATCCACCATGAGGGTCAGGTATGCATCTTCATCTACTCCATTAGCACACGCAGCTGCCTCAATGCCAGCATGCGCCAGCTTGATCCACCCATGCACTTAAAACAGAAGCAGAATGTCTTGTACTTTATCAGCTGGAATAACTTGGCAGGTGCCAACATGGAGACACTACGCGCATCGGAATACTAGGCACCCAAGTCAAGCTCAAAGGCATTCAGATCATCTTTACCTACCTCACCGGAAAACTGTGGGGGATCCAGCACACGCATGTCTTCCTCTTTGTCCTCTTCTGTATCTGCAAGAATCAGCTCAGAACTAGAAATGCGAGCAGGCAGTGGTGTAGCAAACCCTTCCTGCACTGACTCCCCTTAATTATTAGAACTAGTGGACAAAGCTATGTCGCTGGAAAGCTCTGAATCTGGTGGCAGGCCTGCTTAACATTACTCCTTTTCAGTGTGAACAATCAATCCATATCAAAACGCTGGGGAGGGTGACGTGGCAGCCAAACATACACACACACACACTTACAACATGCTTACTCTGGTCTATGCAGCGTGCTTCAACAGATCAACTAAACGCTCTTAATGTGTCAATGTTCTTATTCATCTACACTAATGGCAGCCACCTCCTGACCTGTCTGAACTTCTTAGCGCGTGCAAACAGCATGTCAGCCCTTTCAAAATGCACAGGGGCGTGAAAGTGGCTGACGGTAACCGGCCCATTGGCGTAAAGGTGGTTACCGTTGACCCCTAGCCAGCCAGTGGATGGGTCGCCCTCACCCATGTGCCAGGGCTGTGCGGGCCGCGTCAAGATCCTCAGCTGTGCCTAGCACTCACTACCCATTATTTACCCGCCACTGCTGCTTGTAGCAAGCGTAGTAGGTCTGCTGCCTCCTGCCCAGCGGCTGCTGGTGCCAGCCAGACTGGCAGTCGCTTCCATCAGGGTAGCGCTTGCGCACTCGCGCCAGACCAGGGTCCTGCAGGTCTCTGCCATTGTTGCCACGGGCAGGCATTCTGCCAAGCTGGCGGCGCTCACTCTTTCCACGCTGGAACACACGCTGAAATACACACTGAAATACACGCTGAAATACGCGCTCCTCCACGACCCCACGGCACACCCAGCACTGGCGGCGCTTCTGCACACCCCCCTTCTGGCCTGGTCCCTTTCCAGGAATACCCTGCTGCTGCTGCTGCTGCTGCTGCTGCTGCTGCTGCTACTGCTGCTGCGACTCCTCTTCTGTGGAAACATGGTCGGTGCCATAGTCCAGCTGCTCCTCACCCTGCAATGTGGGTGCAGTTGCATATGCCACAAGAGCCACATGCGCGGGAACCACTACTCCTCCTGACAGCTCAGCCACTGGGTAACAATCACGTGATTGTCCGACCCCCCCACATGGCAGACTTGAACACCTTCCCATGGCCGATGCGCAGCCATGATAAATCCACAGGCTCACCCCAGCCTGGGTCCCCACACGACGAGCCCTTCTTTCCCTGGGCCATCCCACAAAACATCAGGCTTAATTCCCTGCATGCCTGACCTGCATGACAATGTGCTCACCACAGCCATCTCTCAAGAAGTCTGGGCTCTCCGGCCTGGCTGTATTTATCCCTTGGCAGCGCCTGCTTTGCATCTGCCTGTAATGACCCCCTTCATGCCTCAGGGAGCTGGTGCAAACATACACTGTGTGAGCTATGTAGTTCCTGCTACTGTGCAGCTGATTGACTCGTGCTAGGAAGCCTACACACAGTGTTGCAGCTCCAATGAATTTGCCTGTAGCATTACTTGGGTGGCCAACCCAGCGCATGGCTGCAGGGTGCACGACGCACTGTCTCACTTTATTACCACTCATTCAACCTCGGACAGCGGATCTCATGCCTCATCCTACGACACAAGGTGCATCTGCTTGCATCCGCAGCAAAACAGGGCTACCCCACCCTCGACCCAAATATCTTATCTGCGTACGCAATGACACTGGCAAACATGCGACACTTCGACTAAGCGCGTCCATCCTTCTGGTTGGCGTATCTGTTGGGTGGCCTGCTTGCCATGCGCCTGTTCCTGTGCTTCTGCGCAGCCACACGTCCGCACAACAAATTCAGTTATTGAGAAGCGAGATTGAGTGTGGGACCTTACCTTCCCCAGCTGGCCCAAAGCGCAAAAGCCATGCGACAAAGGCCACACGACTGCATAGACCATGAGCTGCATCATCCCTTGCGCCGTAGCATGTCTGTCAATACTTCACCCTTTTGATCCCCATCATGCATACACACGGTTTGGCTGCCACAACGTTCCCCCCCCAGAGCCTCTGTATCCAAGCTTACGCCGCCATCTTGCAGCACTGACCTTAGTTCTTCGTCTAGGTTATTGAGTGTTCCACAATCAAAGCCAGAAAATAGGAATTTTCAATAACTAGCCCTACTCCAGGCTCAGTAAAATATCATGGTATCTCCAACCAACAACTGTCTGATCTCAAACACACAGTCTCAGATACCATTTCGGCAAAGACACAACATTGCGTATCATGTCCATGAGCAGTTGTTGCTGCAAATTAGCAAATTGGCTCCCGTACTAGCAGTTGATAGGGTATATGCTTCTGGGCACTGACATGTGGGAGCAAGCTTACAATATTAGTGATAACTTTTAAACTGCGGCGTGTTTAGAACCCGATCCCAGTTAGAAAATTAAAGGGTTTTAAATAACAGCGGTCCAAATAGAAAACCAGTGTTTGCAAACCCGTTGCGTTTACTACACTTACCCTCTTCTCTTCTCTAATGCTTGCTTTCCAAGCCTTTTAAGGCCACAGGATCATTGCCAAATGCCATTAGAAGCTTACCCTATTGCCGAAGCGATGCTTACCAGACATTAAAGCAGCGCTGATTCTATGAAACCAGTTGATGTCAATACGATCAAGACTGGCTTTACCATCCAATCGGCAGCACATGTAAGGCATCAGATGAAGATGCAGATTCCTGGCCGATTTCTTCAAGGGCTTTTCAGAATGAAACAAGACCTCCTAAAAGTGCGGTGGTACTACGAGATAAGGCCGGGCGCTCAGCTGACTACTTGCTATTGAAAATATCTGTTTTAAGTACCTGCTAGATTATAATTCCTCCAAGGGCTCAAGGAAATCTATATGTCCCTGATTTTATACAGAGCACCTAAAAGATAGAACATTGGGGCACTGCAAACTTGGCTTCTAGAATGAGGGCGTACCACTCGAGACCTATGTTTTGCCATGAGAAAGGTAACTAGAAGCTTGGCACCTTCTGAAATGAAATAGATAACCACGTCAACCATTTTGACCTGACAAGGCTCTAACAGCTTTGTACCAGCCATGTGCCCCCACGCACCATCCAGGATCCTGTATTTCTTCAAAAGACCACTGATTTCTTACAAAAAGCAAAAAAGAGTACATGTAGAAATATCTGTGTTGAATATCAATTTTCTTATAATTTTCATTTGGCATTGTTGAATGTATATATATATACTGCTTGAAGGGGGAGATGAGAATAGGATTTCCACTGACTAAGGGTAACTTCACTCCGTCCTCCCCCCTCTCTCAGAGTAGGGAGACCTTACTCTTTACCCCAGGAAGTACATCACTGTCACTTCCCCTCACTTGCAATTAGCTTTGTCTTAAGGACACTTGCAATTAGCTTTGTCTTAAGGACACTTGCAATTAGCTTTGTCTTAACAACAACAATAGTCTTAACGACAATTTGTCTTAACGACAACGACAAGGCTGAAGGTTATTCAGTTTGTTGGTCTGGATGCTCTAGAATCGCCCAAACGCCTTTTCTCAATGGCTGTAACGGGCCGCTATGGCGTTTGGCGTGAATTCCAATTGTTTTGTGACCTTGTCAAAAAATTACTGCAAGAAAAGGTGGTAACATAACTGGCCCCATTGGCCCACGGGTATAAGGCTGAACTATTTAGCCGTTGTATTGGTACTCAAATCCCTTAAATGATCGTCTTTTGAACGCATGGGCACCTCAACACCACTAATGATAACACCACATTGGTGCTTGAGCGATGGAGTCCCAAAGAGCATTGCTTCAACAAGCTTAATTCCCCAGGTCAAATGCAATTGACCTTGGGGACGCACATGTGTGCATTTCAAAGTTGCACCGACTACTCAAGTTAGTTTTAACACATTCACATGTTTGCGCTAAATGCTGCATGGTAGCACAAAGAGCTAAAAAGCACTTAAACATGTACAGTGCTTAACACGAAGAGTCTGATCTTGCCAATCAGACTCTCAGGTATGAACATGGTCTGACAGATGAATACGGTAAGCTCTAAACTAGCTTCAGATTATGTATTGGGAACCCAGGTGCGTTACACCCCGTTATAAGCGGGACGAGCTCGTACAACATGTGTCATGTTCGACGTGACGAGGCTATTTAGCCCGTCTGCACATAGCACTGTTTGATGCCCGAGGTAGCCCCTCTTCAACCGAATTTAATAACAAACTTTAACTATTTTTAAATATCTTCGAATTCATCCTCTTCTCTCGGGACACGGAGTGCAGCTCAGGAGGAAGCCAGGTGAGTGTTAGGGAAGAGCTGCGGAATAGGGGCTATAGATACGAATTTATGAAGCTTATTTCTGTACTGTACCGACAACTGCACTGCATGCAGGTTTGCGCAAACATGGGCTTGCGGCTCAAAAGTCTGCAGGCCCTCGCCCTGGTGCTGTTGGCTTGTGTAGCAGCAGAAAAGGGCTCAGGTTTGAAGCAGAAGACACGCAGCCTGCTCTGTAATTTTGCTGCACCCTTGCCTCGTAGTCTGGATGCACAGTCTCCGAGGCATCGTTCTGCGTGGCAAGCATGGCCATGCTTACCTGCAACACAGTACTCGCGCTTTGGCTAGATTTTTGCGCAGCTGTAGAAACCAGGCAATATATTAGGCTGCAAAAGCAGATTTTCAAAGGGATCACTGCCTTAGCTAGCGAGATCTCTTAAAGTTAAGAGGCAATACTTCAAGTGATAGCTCATGCACTGAGGCCTTCATGAGCTAGCAAGCACATGTAATTGTAGAGTAGCCAGAAAGGCTCAGAGCATGTATGCATACGTGCACATGCCCATACACACCCACCGCATACACGACATGCTTGTGCCCGACCAGGGGAGCAGCTGCTGACGAGTGTTAGCGAGCAGAAAGCCAGGTCATTGCTTTCCGATGAGGCAAGTCATGGCAGATCTGGGATTTGTGATGCTCTCGGCCAAAAAGGTTTAACTGCATGCACTTGCTCCTTGGAAAAGGACTATGTGTACGCTTCAGGATCAGGCTGTCCCAAACAATGAGTCACACCAGCAGGATGTGCTTGTACTCAGCGCCTCAAGGGTGGCTGATACACACCATGTGTCAAGCCTCCTTGTGGTGCTGGACTTTTGTGGAGTGTTGTTATCACCTACCCGCTTGACATGTCAGAGCATTGCTCGATGGCTTGTGATGGTGACTTCCGTAAGGGCTATGTTGGTGCTACATTGACTGCTTTTCTGCTTGCCTGGGTAACAGGTCTCAAAACGTTGATATTTTCTGCACGCAGAGCTCAAACCCTCCTGACTGTGGCGACGGAGAAGGCAATGATGACTGGAGCAGCATGGGGGTAGGTGGAGCGTGATTGCACATGGTGCAAACAGTCCCTCTT